>Ga0123357_10015073_pt1 | contig 10118 bp, 10 predicted proteins | sample TergutEmb28metaG_FD_89873 | JGI IMG/M metagenome (GOLD analysis project Ga0123357, IMG submission 89873) | Embiratermes neotenicus P4 segment gut microbial communities from Petit-Saut dam, French Guiana - Emb289 P4 | ecosystem: Host-associated > Arthropoda: Insects > Digestive system > Gut ... | reverse complement strand
GGCGGCCGTCTTTGAACCCATCGTCAAGGCGACGATACTCACGCCCAGCGAGTTCATCGGCACCATCATGGAGCTTTGCCAGCAGCGACGCGGCAGTCAGACGGGCATGGATTACTTGAGCGAGGACCGTGTCGAACTGCACTACACGCTGCCGCTGGCCGAAATCGTCTTCGACTTTTTCGACCAGCTCAAGTCGCGCACCAAAGGGTATGCGTCCCTGGACTATGAGGACGCGGGCGAGCAGGAAGCGGATCTTGTCAAGGTTGACATCTTGTTGAACGGCGAGCAGGTGGACGCTTTCTCCGCAATCGTCCATAAAGATAAGGCATATGCCTACGGCGTCGAGATCGTCACGCGTCTGCGCAAGCTGATACCGCGCCAGCAGTTCGAGGTGCCGGTGCAGGCTGCCATCGGCGCCCGCGTGATTGCCCGGGAAACGATCCGGGCCGTCCGCAAGGACGTGCTCGCCAAGTGCTACGGCGGCGACATCACCCGCAAGCGCAAGCTGCTGGAAAAGCAGAAGGCCGGCAAGAAGCGGATGAAGATGCTGGGACGGGTAGAAGTGCCCCAGGAAGCTTTCATTGCCGTGCTGACGGGCGACAGCCCGAACTGACCTAGCGAGTGGCCCCCAGATTATGGCGGGCCGTACGAGCGTCGGAAATTTTCCGAAACTTTCCTCTTGAAGCCCGAAAATGCGCCGGTACTATCGGGGTAGTCAACTCGTATGGCGAAGGTGGCCTCCCCTCTTCTCCCGAGGGTCGAGGAGGCGGATTTCGTGGTCAGGCGCAACGGCTGTCGTTCCCCTGGACAGTTGAAGATCGCGAAGATATCCGCCAAGTAGGGCGCGGCTTTCCCTGGTCGCGCCCTACTCTTTTTTCTGGACGGAATAGAGTATTGGCATGACCCTGTTCAGTGACCTTGCCCTCGCCCCGGCCGACCCCATTCTCGGCATGACCGATCTGTTCCTGGCCGACACTCGTGCCGACAAGGCCAACCTTGGTGTCGGCGTCTATCAGGACGAGTCCGGGAAACTACCGCTGATGGAGGCGGTGCGCCAGGCACTCGACGTTATGGCCGTCAACCCCAAGCCCTACAATTACCTGCCCATCGACGGTGACGCGACCTATGACGGCGCCGTCGCCAAAATGGTGTTGGGACCCGATCATCCGGCGGTGACGGGCGGGCTGGCGGTCAGCGTCCAGACTCTCGGCGGATCGGGCGCCCTCAAGGTCGGCGGCGACTTCTTACACGCCATCGGCGCCACGACGGTGCTGCTCAGCGACCCGTCCTGGGACAACCACGCCGCCATTCTGGGTGGTGCCGGGCTGAAGGTGGGTTACTACCACTACTATGACCCCACCCACCGGTGTGTTGATTTCGACGGGATGCTCGACGACTTGCGGGTCGCCGAACCGGGCACTGTCGTCCTGTTGCACGGCTGCTGCCACAACCCGACGGGCTACGACTTGACGCGCGACCAGTGGGACAAGGTGCTCGACGTCGTCGCGGCCGGCAAGTTGATTCCATTCGTCGACATGGCCTACCAGGGGTTGGCGGAGTCGCCCGATGCCGATGCCTACGCCATCCGCGAGGCGGCCCGTCGCGGCCTGCTGACGCTGTGCGCCAACTCTTTCTCGAAGATCTTCGGGCTGTACGGCGAGCGCGTCGGCGGCCTGACGATGATCGCCGCCAGCCCGGATGAGGCGAAGCGGGTGCGCAGCCAGGTCAAACTGAGCGTGCGGGCCAACTATTCCAGCCCGCCCACACACGGGTCGGCCATCGTCAACACGGTGCTAGCCAGCGATGAGCTGACGTCGTTGTGGGCCGGTGAGGTGGCGGTAATGCGTGACCGCATCAAGGCCATGCGCGAGGGTCTGGCAGACGGTTTGCGGGCTGCCGGCGTGACGGACGACCTCAGCTACATCACCACCCAGCGCGGCATGTTCAGCTACTCCGGCTTGACGAAACAGCAGATGGTGCGCCTGCGCGAGGAGTTTGCCGTTTACGGCGTCGAGAACGGGCGCCTTTGCATGGCGGCGCTCAACCACACCAACCTGCCGGTCGTCATCAAGGGTATCGCCGCAGTCATGCAGGCCTGACCGTGTGGCCTCGCCGGAGGCCCGCTGTCGATGTGCGTCAGTCGCCGGACCGATTGCCGCACGACCGTGGTTACGGTAGAGTAACTTACGTGAATACCCAGATGCATCCGGCCACCGCGGACGTTGACGAGCAGGCGCCGGCGGTCCCCGAGTTCGAGGAAAAGCCGCAGCTGCGAGGCGTCATACACGCCTCGATGACGCTACTGGTGATCGCTGGCGGTGTGGCGTTGATTCTGTTGTCGCACAGCTGGGGTGTGCGGCTGGCGTGCGTCGTCTACATGGTTTGCGCCATGGAATTGTTCACGGTTTCGGCGGTCTTCCACCTGGGGCGGTGGCGTCCGAACCCGCGGCGGGTGCTGCGCCAACTCGACCACTCCAACATCTTCATCTTCATCGCCGGCACCTACACACCCTTGGCTGTTGCGCTTCTGACGGGCTGGTCCCGGGTGCTGCTGCTGGTGCTGATTTGGGTTTGCGCGGTTGTCGGTGTGGCAATGGGGGCGCTGGAACTGAAGGCGCCGCGCTGGGTGACGGCCGGGCTTTATGTGGTGATGGGCTGGATCGCGGTGGGCTGGTTGCCTGCCATGTGGCACGCCGGCCCGGCGATCGTCGTCTTGGTGATCGTTGGCGGCGTCGTCTACACGCTGGGTGCGGTGGTGTACGCCAGAAAGCGGCCCAACCCGGCGCCGGACTGGTTCGGCTTCCACGAGATATTCCATTCGATGACGGTGGTGGCAGCGATCTGCCACTGGATCGCCATAGCGCTGGCCGTGACGCGCGTCTAGCCGCCAATCGCCATTTCCCTGTCGGCGGCGCGGGTATCATCTTGTGAGTGAGCAATGCACCAGATGGCCGTGTGGTCCAAGCGTTGCGCGAGCATGGGGGCTTGACGCGTCACGGATTGACCGAGACGACGGGGCTGAGCCTGGCGACGCTCAATCGGGCGCTCGACCGGCTGGTCAAGCTCGGCCGTGTTGTGGTGACGGGACGTGAGACGTCGACGGGTGGACGGCCACCGGAGATCTTCGCCTATGACGGGGAAGGCCAGGTGGTGGCCGGCATCAGCGTGACAGACAGCGGGGCGACGGCGCTGCTGATGACATTGGACGGCGCGGTCGTCGACCGCGATGCGACGGTATTTGGCAGATTCACCGATCCAGAGGTGCGGCTTCAACTGACTTGCGACCTGCTGGATCGAGTCGTCAAGCAGCCGGAGCGGCGGTTGGCGGGCATTGGCGTGGCGGTTCCAGGCGTGGTGACGGGCGCAAGCGGCACAGTGTCGGCGATCCACGAGTTGGGCTGGGACCGTCTGGCTCTCGGTGACTTGCTGTCGCGACGGGCGGGTTTGCCCGTCTTGTTGGACAATGACGCCAATTGCCTGGCGGTGGCAGAGCACCAGCGAGGCTCGGGGCGTGGCGTCGCCAACCTCGTCTCGCTGGTCGTTCGCAACGGGTTGGGGGCCGGCTTGATCACCAACGGGCAGCTCTATCGTGGCATGCAGCACGAGGCCGGTGAGGTCGGGTACCTGCTGACCGGACGAGACTCGCTGCGCCGGTTGTTCCCCGACCGCGGCGAGCTCGAGCAACTGATCGGCGGGAAGCGGCTCAGTGAGGAAGCCAACCGGCTGGGCTTGGATTTGTCGAGCGAGGCGACACTGCCCAGGTTGATCGGGCTGGGTCACGAACAAGGCGGCAAAGCGGGCAAGCTGGCGGACGAACTGCTGGACCTGACGGCGCTGGCCATCGCTGCCCTGTGTGTCGTGCTTGACCCAGAATTGGTCATCATCGGCGGCAGCACAGACGAGGCCGATATGTCGGTGATGATCGACGGCGTGCGCGAGCGTCTGGTGGGACGCATCTTGCGGGTGCCGTCGCTCAAGCCGGCGGCTTTGGGGGCCGACGCCATCATGATAGGCGCGGCCAGCCTGGCGGTGGACAGCCTTCACTGATTCAGATAACGATTCGGCCTATTCGGCGCTGTCGTGTTGCCATGTGCGCGTCTGGGCGTCTACATTGAAACTAGGTTAATTTCATCATGGCGATGAAGTAAAAGTTAAAAGTCGTTTGTGGCGAAGGAGGCGCGACGTGGAGGTTGGTATCGATGTCGGTGGTACCCACACCCGCATCCGCGTGGGTTACGACGATTCGGCCAGTCAGCCACCCGAGGTCACCGTCTTGTCGTCGAGTTGGCTGCGTGGAACTTTGTTCTCCGACCCGATGAACGCGACCCGCCTATTGGGCCTGATACCGGGCGATGCGGTGGGGCGAGAAGATGTGTCGATCGCCATGGGCGTCAACGGGTGCGACAACCGCGCGCAGTGCACGCTGTTGACGCAATGGGTGAACGCAGTGCATCCGGGGCCGGTGCTGGTGGTCAACGACTCGGAGCTTTTCGGCCCCGCCGCCGGGCTGGCTCGCGCGATTTCCGTCGTCTGCGGTACCGGTTCGATCGTGGTGGGACGGGATGGCAACGGTGAGCTCGTCAAGGTTGGTGGCCACGGGTGGCTGCTGGGCGACCCGGGCGCCGCACCCAGCCTGGTACGCGAATCGGTCGTCGCGATTCTCGCTGCCCACGATGCGGGCGACGAACCGGGCCCGCTGGCGCAGGCGCTGATGAAGCATTACGGCTCACCCGACCCAGTGCAGTTGGGTTACGATTTCACGGCCGACGTCGGTATTACCAACTGGGGAGCTCTGGCCCCGCTGGTGTTCGCCGCGGCTGCCGACGGCGATGATCTGGCGGCCGGCGTCATCGAGGCCGACGGGCGCCAGTTGGCGGCTGACGTCGTGGCACTACAGGCCAAGGGCGTCGGCGCCGAAGACGTCGTGGCGGCGGGCGGGGTGATAACCTCGCAGCCGAGGCTGGAGCAGGCTTTCAGTACCGCGTTGAGTTTGGTCGCGCCGAGTTTGCGCGTCCATTTGCTGAAAGAGGCGCCAGTCGTCGGGGCTCTGGCCCTGGCGCGGGCACTTTCACACATGCCGAAACAAAGATAAGAAACAAGAAAAGGAGAACACCAATGAAGATGACCCGTTTCATCAGGGCGGGGCTGGCAGCAGTCGTCGCGCTGGCGGCAACGCTCTCACTCGGCGCCTGCAGCGGCGGCAAGTCGACGCTGAACGCGTTGTTCATGCAACAGGCTGGATACAGCCAAGACCAGATCGACGCCATGATCAAGGCGTACGAGACGGCCAACCCGGGCGTCACCGTCAACGCCACCTATGTGGCCTACGAGGCCTTGCACGACAAGATCGTCACCGCCGCCCCGGCAGGCACCTACGACGTCGTCCTCGTCGATGTCATTTGGCCGGCCGAATTCGCCACCAAGGGCATTCTGACCGACGTCACCAGCCGCTACCCGGCTTCGTGGCAGACCGATATGCTCGGCGGCGCCTACACGACTGCCGAGTTCAACGGCAAGTTCTATGGCGTGCCCTGGGGGCCGTCCACAAAGTTCTTGTATGTGAATGAGGACATGATCGCCAAGGTTGGCGCCACCGACGCCGATCTCGGCACATGGGACGGGGTACTGGCGGTGGCCCAAAAGCTCAAGGACCAGGGCGTCGTGCAATACCCGTTTGCTTGGAGCTGGTCGCAGGCCGAGGCTGTGATCTGTGATTACGGCCAGTTGCTGGGTTCGTTCGGCGGCTCATTCACCGATTCCAGCGGTGCTCTCGACGTCAACAATGCCACCGGCGTGCAGGCGTTGACGTGGATGAAGCAAACCATCGACGACGGGCTCACCAACCCGGCTTCGACGACCTTCATCGAGGACGACGTGCAGAAGTCCCTGGCGCAGGGCCAGACCGCTTTCGGCCTGAACTGGGAATCGACGTTCGCGGCCTTGCAGGACCCGAGTCAGTCCAATGTCGTCGGCAAGATCCACATTCTGCCGACCCCGGCCGGCGCGTCCGGCGCCCGCCCCGGCATCAATGGCGCCATGGCGCTCGGCATCCCGACCGGGTCCAAGCACCAGGACGCCGCCTGGAACTTGATCACTTATTTGACCAGCCAGGATGTGCAAAACCAGTACCCGACTGGCTGGCTGCCCAACTGGTCGTCCAGCTACTCGGACGCGACGATCACGGCGCAGGCGCCTGAACTGTTCGCCGCTGCCAAGACGGGCTACGCCGACCTGATTCAGCGGCCGCAGGTGGCAAACTACAACGCCACTTCGGCCGTATTGCAGGCCGACATTCAGAAGGCTCTGCTCGGCCAGATGACGCCACAGGCGGCAATGGACGACGCTGTCGCCCAATCCAAGACGGCTGGCTAGTGTCATGTCGCGGTGGGCGGGCGCGCTTTACATGCGTCTGCCCACCGCGCATAATATGCTTCCCCAATGCGACACTGAAATACGAGGTGGGTGATGAGTCGACCGCTTGAGCCCCGTCGGCTTCCCATAAGCCGCAGCCAGGGCCTATTGGCGCTGGCCCTGCTGTTGCCGGCCATCCTCGTGGTGTTCGGCATCATCGTTTACCCGATGATCCAGACGCTCATCTACTCCGTCACAGACGTGACGTCGGCCATGCAGACCACCGCGCCATTCGTGGGGCTCGGCAATTTCGGCAAGGCCATAGCGAACCCCAACTTCTGGGGGTCGATGGGGCGCACGCTTTACTTCACCGTTGTTTCCACCAGCATCGAGCTGGTCCTGGGGCTCGCTATTGCGGCGCTGTTGAACGCGCGGATCCATGGTCGATGGTTGCTTCGCACCATCGTCGTCATTCCGTGGGCGGTACCCACGATCGTTTCCGGTGCCTTGTGGAAAGGCATTTTCAACGCCCAGTTCGGGGCTTTCAACGCGCTGCTGCAGCATTTGGGCATCATTCATCAGTATTCGGATGCTCCAATCTGGCTGGGCACGCCCTGGCTGGCACTCAACATGGTGATTGTGGCCGACGTCTGGAAGACCGTCCCCGTGGTGGCTTTCATGCTGCTGGCCGGGTTGACGTCGATTCCCGGCGAGGTGTACGAGGCGGCGAAGATCGACCGCGCCGGCCCGGTGCGTACGCTGTGGTCGATCACACTGCCGATGCTGTTGCCGTCGATTTCGATCGTGCTGGTTTTGCGCATCATTGAGGCGTTCAAGGTATTCGACGTCATCTACGCGATGACGCGCGGCGGCCCGGCCAATGGCACCATGACCATCGCGTACTACGCGTATAATATCGCCTTTTCGAACCAGTCTTACGGTGTCGGCTCGGCCTTGGCCTATCTGATCGTGATAGCCATCGCGATACTGTCTGCCCTTTATTTGCGGGCTCTGCGTCGCAGTGAGATGAGCCTGCTATGAAACAAAAGCTCTCAACGTCGATATTGCTGCATTCGGCGGCGTTGGTTGTGGCCATCGCGCTGCTTGCGCCGTTCTTGTGGATGATACTGGCGTCATTGCACACGCAGGCCGCCCTCGTCCAATTGCCACTGCGGTTTTGGCCGGATCAATTCTTCTTCGATCGCTACGTGGCGATGTTCACCAGCTCGGGCTCGAGCTACGTCGAGTTCCGCGCTGCCCTGCGCAATTCGCTGATCGTCGCCGCAGCGGTGGTTTTCGTGTCGATGGTCGTCGGAATACTGGGCGCCTATGCTTTTGCACGCATGCGTTTCAAGGGCCGCAGCGTCATCTTGATGACGTTCCTGTTCACCTACATGCTGCCGCAGATCGCGCTGCTGATTCCGCTGTATTTGATCTTGAGCAAGATCGGCCTGCTGGACAACCTATGGGGCCTGATTATCGTCGACTGTTCGCTGGTGGTGCCGTTCGTGCTGTGGATATTGTCGAACTATTTCTTGACGATCCCCCAGGAGTTGGAGGAATCGGCGTGGATCGACGGGGCATCGCGCATGCAGGGGCTGTTCCGAATCGTGCTGCCGTCGGCGGGGCCCGGCATTTTCGCGGCCGCCATGTTCGCCTTCCTGCTGGCCTGGGACGAGTTCATGTACGCGCTGATATTCACCTCGTCCAACGTCAGCAAGACAATACCGGTGGCCATCGCCGAGTTCTCGGCCCAGCATTCGACGGACTTCGGGCTGGTCGCGGCCGGTGGCGTTATCGCGGCGCTGCCGCCGGTGATCTTGGCGATTATCTTCCAGCGCTACGTGGTGTCTGGGTTGGTGTCCGGGGCCGTCAAGACATAGGAGGCTGCGATGGGCGGTAAGGCCGATTTTCGGGAAGCGATAGCCGCACAGCCGGCGTGGCTGCGGCGGGCGGCCGATCTGGCCGGCGAGGCGTTGGCGTCGGTCAACCAGCCGTGGCGCGACGACGAGACGGTGGCCGTGGTCGGCATGGGGGCGTCGACGAATGCCGGTGCGGTGTTCGTCTCGGCGTTGCGCGCCTGCGGTGTGCGGGCCGTCAACCTGGACGCGTCGTCCGTCAGCCAATTCCCGCCGGGGTACAGGCCGGCTGATCGCGTCATCGTCGTGTCTGAATCGGGACGCAGCCCGGAACCGATAGCGGCAATGGCGCGACTGGGGGTGACGCCGATCGTGGTGACGAACGATTCGGCATCGCCGGTGACGGTGGGGGCGGGCCTCGTCGTGCCGCTCGGTGGTTTCGTCGATTCGGGGGTCTACACCATCGGCTACACGACGACGCTGGTGGCGTTGGCGGCCATTGCGTCCGCCTTCGGCGCGCCGATTGCGGAACCGGGTGCGCTGGCGGGCGTTGCCGAGACGGCCTTGCGTGATTTCGCCGGTGTGGCACCCGCTTTGGCTGAGGAATTGGACGAACGGTGGTTTCTTGACATCGCCGGCCAGGGGTGCAGTGCCGGTAGTGCCCAGGCAGCGGCCCTGCTGTTCCGCGAGGCGCCAGGCCTTGCGACGGCGCCCTTCGAGACCTTGCAGTACCTGCACGGCCCGATGGAGTCCAGCGGCCCGCACAGTGCGACGATGCTGTTCGGGGACGGGCGGGAGAACGGCGTGGCGGCCCAGTTGCGCGGCGCCGGGGCGTTGGTCATTCAGCTTGTCACACACCCTGGCAGTACACCTGGCGCCCACCACCTAAGTATGGCCGCCGACGGGTATGCCGGTGCCGTCGCGGAGATCGTTTTCGCGCAACTGATCGCCGCCGAACTGGCAGCCCGTCGCGGCGTCGAGGTGGGGGACTTCCGCTTTCCGCAGGCGGACACCAAACTGCCCTGAAACTGACGGCTTCCATGCCAGAAATGTCACGTCCCTTCGTCCAGGCACAACTTGGCCCCCACGAGGTGTCGTCTCACTCTGTGGTCGGATGTTGACTGCTTGATTTTGGCGCGTTAACCTGGTAATGGTTCGTTCGTTTCCCCTTGTGGAGCGGCCCTCGACGGTGAGACGCCCTCGCCGGCGAGTTGTCTTGTCGGGGGAAAGAAGGGAGTATGTGTTATGGCTGTGATGTCAGCTGAAGACGGCGCGATCCTCAAGGGCGCCGAAGCGACCCGCCAAGCCCGCGAGGAACTGGGCAGGCGTATCCAGATCGTTGGTTCCCATGTGGAGCAGTTGGGGCCTAAGTTCCGTGGTAGCGCGGCGGCGGCGTTCACGCGGTTGATGGCGGATTGGCAGTCCGAGTCGGGCAAGGTGAGCGGGGCGTTGCAGGGGTTCGAGGATTCGTTGCGGAAACACCAGTCGCATTTGGTGACCGGCGAGGACGAGCAGTCTGCGGCGTTCGCCCGGGTGGCGTCCCGGTTGGGAGGTAACTGATCATGACTATCGTGGTTGACCACAACGCTATGGGCATGGCGTCCGACGACTTGTCGGGGGACGCGAAGTTTTTGCAGGACGCTTTGGATGATTTGGATTCGCAGGTGAAAGTGTTGGCGGCGAATTGGGAAGGGGATGCGCGGCAGGCTTATTTGGTGGCGAAAGGCCAGTGGAGCGAGGCGATGGGCCAGATCCGGGTGACTTTGGGTCAGATTTCGGTTCAGTTGGCTCAAACGGATCAGGCGTTCGCCGATATCGACCGTCAGGGCGCGGCGATGTGGGGCTGACCCCCCACGCTTTATGTTGCAGGTGGTCGCTTGGTTGGGCGTGTCGACACATGCCCAGCCG
>Ga0123357_10015072_pt1 | contig 10118 bp, 5 predicted proteins | sample TergutEmb28metaG_FD_89873 | JGI IMG/M metagenome (GOLD analysis project Ga0123357, IMG submission 89873) | Embiratermes neotenicus P4 segment gut microbial communities from Petit-Saut dam, French Guiana - Emb289 P4 | ecosystem: Host-associated > Arthropoda: Insects > Digestive system > Gut ... | reverse complement strand
AGTGGAGTTGTGTGCAGTTGGATTGTTTAGTGCATACAGAGTGGAGTTGTGTGTAGTTGGATTGTTTAGTGCATACAGAGTGGAGTTGTGTGTAGTTGGATTATTTAGTGCATACAGAGAGGAATTGTGTATAGTAGGATTGTTTAGTGCATACAGAGTGGAGTTGTGTGCAGTTGGATTGTTTAGTGCATACAGAGAGGAATTGTGTATAGTTGGATTGTTTAGTGCATACAGAGTGGAGTTGTTTTGCAGTTGGATTGTTTAGTGCATACAGAGTGGAGTTGTGTGCAGTTGGATTGTCTAGTGCATACATAGTGCATTTGTGTGCAGTTGGATTATTTATTGCATACAAAGGGCAGTTGAATGCAGATGGATTTTTTAGGGCATACAGATAGGAGTTGTGTATAGTTGGATTGTTTAGTGCACACAGATCTGAGTTGTGTGGAGTCGGATTGTTTAGTGCATACAGAGTGCCGTAGTGTGCAATTGGATTCTTTCTAGCATACAGAGTGCAGTTGTGTACAGTTGGGTTGTTTAGTGCATACAGAATGCAGCTGTGTGAAGTTGGATTTTTAAGTGCATACATAGTGCAGTTGTATACAGTTGGATTGCATGGTGCATACAGAGAGGATTTGTGTATAGTTGGATTGTTTAGTGTATACAGAGTGCTATTCTGTGTTGTTGGATTGTTTAGTGCCTACGGAGTGGAGTTTTGTGTAGTTGGATTGTTTAATGCATACAAAGTGTAGTTTTGGGTAGTTGGATTCTTTAGTGCATATTGAGTTCTGTTGTATGAAGTTGGATTATTTAGGGCATACAGAATGGAATTATGTGTAGTTGGATTGTTTATTGCGTACAGAGTTCTGTTGTGTGTTGTTGGATTATTTAGAGCATACAGTTTGCAGTTGTGTGCCGTTGGTTTAGATGGTTCATACAGAGCGCAGTTGTGTGAGGTTCGATTGTTTAGTGCATACAGATTGGAGTATTATTTAGTTGGATTATGTCGTGCATATAGAGTGGCGTTGTGTGTAGTTGGAATTTTAGTGCATAAAGGGTGGCTTTGTGTGTAGTTGGATTTTTTGGTGCATACAGATTGGAGCTGTGTGTAGTTGGATTAATTTATGCATACAGTGTGGAGTTGTGTGCCGATGGATAACTTTGTGCATATTGAGTGGTGTTGTGTGCAGTTGGATTTTTTTACATACAAACTTTATTTGTGTGTAGTTGGATTACTTATTTCATACAAATTTGTGTTGTGTGTAATTGGATTATTTAGTCCATACAGAGTGCAGTTGTGTGCAGTTGGATTATTTTGTGCATACAGAGTGGATTTGTGTGCAGTTGGATTGTTTATTGCATACAGAGTGGAGTTGTGTGCAGTTGGAATGTTTGGTGCTTACAGACTGAATTTGTGTGGAGTTGGATTATTTATTGCTTACAGATTAGCGTTGTATATATTGCATTTTTCGGTTCATACAAAGTGCAGGTTTGAATAGTTGGATTGTTTCGTGCATATAAAATGCAGTTGTGTGCAGTTGGATTATATTGCGCATACTGATTGAATTCGTGTGCAGTTTGTTTATTTAGTGCATACTGAGTTCAGATGTGTGTAGTTGAATTATTTAGTACCTACAGAGTGGAGTTGTGTGTAGTTGAATTATTTAGTGCACACAGAATTTATTTGTGTGTAGTTGGTGAATTTAATGCCTACAGAGTGGCATTGTGTGTAGGTGAATTATTTGTTGCATACAGAGTTCAGTTGTGTTCAGTTGGATAATCTAACTAACACAATAAAAAGGAGAAAAAAAACAATTTTTTTAAAAAAGAAGAATAAATAAATACTTATTTCAACAGGTCTTCTAGTCCGTAGACGAATACATGGCCTCTTAAGAACCTGTATTCCACTGAGTGATTTTCGCTAGTCCTACTTTAGTCTTTATTATAGGTACTGTAACCAAGGGGTGGAGAAATAGGCATTATAGTAGGTGAGAATGGACATTAAACGTAACTGGAAAGGAAACAAAGCATTGTCGCGAAGATGGGACCCATAATCACCTTGATGGGCCAAACAAGGCTACATTCAAAATTTTAATAAACTTGTAATTGCGGTCTAGATAATTTTCCGATACGCTGCATCAAATTTCAACCATAGAGAGAGAGAGAGAGAGAGAGAGTGCGAAAGGGTTAACATTTTCGTGTTATTTGTAAAAGATTATTATTTAAAGATCTCAAATATGATTAATTAATTAGCAATGTAATATCTATGTTGACATGAACAACATCATTTTAATGATTTATGAGATGAAAATAAAGTTAAAATTAAAGTTAATTAGTGTCTATTGGTGAAGTAATAATATTTCCGAACATTATGAATTTGCAGTGTGGAGTTGTGCAGTAATACACTTTGAAGCCATTATGAAATTTTAGTAAGAAGCGATGAAGTAATATACTTCCTGGTCATTATGATATATTAGATTGGAGTGAAGAAGTAATATTGTTTCTGTGCATTATGAAAAGGTAGTTTGGATCGGTGAAGTAATAAATTTGTGGCGATTATTAAATGGGATTTTGGAGTGGTGAAGTAATATTGTTTGTTGAAATTACGAAATGGTACTGTGGAGTGGTGCAATAATACTGTTAGTGGCAATTATGATATGGTAGTTTGGAGTGGTGCAGTAATAAGTTTCGGGGCCAATATGAAATGGTAATTTGGAGTGGTGCAGATATAATCCTTGTGGACATCATGAAATGATTGAGTGGAGTGGTGCAGTTATAGAATGTGGTTACATTAAGGAATGGTAGTCTGGAATGGTGAAGTAATACTGATTTTGGTCATTAAGAAATGGAAGTGTCTAGTGGTGCAGTAATACGGTTTTGGCCATTATGAAATATTAGTTTGTAGTGTGCAGTAAATCTGTTTCTCTTAATTATGAACTGGTAGTGTGGAGTGGTGCAGTAATAGAGTTTCTGAACTTTATGTAATTTTAGTGTGAAGTGTTGCAGTAATTTTTTTTGTGACAATTATGAAATGGTAGAGTGGATTTGTGCAAAATTACTGTTTGTGTACATTAAGATATTGTGGGCTTGATTGGTGAAATAATATAATTTGGCCATTATGAAATCGAAGGTTGGAGTGGTGCAACAATAAGTTTTGTTGTCATTTCGAAATATTCGTTTGTAGTGGTGGAGAAATAAGGTTTCTGGCCGTTAAGATTTTGTAGTGTGGAGTGGTGCAGTAAACTGTTTCTGAAAATTTTAAAATGTTGGTGTTGAATGGTGCATGAATAAGGATTATGGGCACTGTGAAATGTTAGTTTGGTGTGTTGCAGTTACATTGCTTTGGCTATTATTAAATTGTAGTTTACAGAGGTGCAGTAATAGTGGTTCTGGATACTTTGCAACGGTAGTGTGTAGTAGTGCAGTAATAAAGTTTCTGGTCATTAAGAAATGGTAGTGTAGTGTGGTGCAGTAATAGAGATTTTGGTCATGAAGTAATGTGAGTGTGGTGTGGTGAAGTAATATTGTTTTTGGCCATTATGAAATGGTATTGTGGGGTGGTGCATTAAGATTGTTTGTGGATATTAAAAAATGTTATTTTGGACTGGTTCAATAATAAATTATCAGTCCATTATGAAATGATTGTATGGAATGTTTCAGTAAAACTCTTTCTGGGCATTAAGGAAAGGTAGTATGTAGTGGTGAAGTAATACTGTTTCTGGCCATTATGAAACTGTAGTTTGGATTGGTGCATTAATATTCTTTGTGGCCATTAAGAAAATGTATATTGCAGTGGTGCACTTATTCAATGTCTTACCACTATGAAATGGTAGTGTGGATTGATGCAGTAAAAGAGTTTCTGGCCATGAAGGAATGGTAGATTGTAGAGGTCCTGTATTAATATTCCTGGCCTTTATGAAATTGTAGTTTAATGTGTTGCGGTACTAAAGTTTCTGACCATTATTAAATGGTTGTGTGGAGCGTTGCACTAATAATCTTTCTGGAATTTAAGAAATATTATTGTGGAGTGGTGAATTTAAACTGTTTTCTGGACATTGTATAATGGTAGTGTGGAAGGGAACAGTAATACTGTTTGTGGTTATTATGGAATGGTAGTTATGTGTGTTGAAGTAGTAATGTTTGTCGCCATAAGAAATGTAGTGTGGAGTTGTGCAGTAAAAATATTTGAGGCCATTAATTAATGTTAGTTTGGAGTGTTGCAGTAAACGTGTTTGTTGCAATTATGAAATAGTACTGTGGAGGGGTGCTGTAATACAGTTTTTGGCCATTATGAAATGGTAGTGAAGAGTGATGCAGTAATAATTTTTTTGTAATTATGAATTGTGAGTATGGATTGGCACAGTAATTCTGTTTGTGACAACTTTGAAATTGAAGTTTCGAGTGGTGCAGTATTATTGTTTGTTGACATTAAAAATGTTAGTGTGGAGTGGTGCAAGAATACTGCTTGTGGCCATTATGAATTGGTATTGTAGATTGGTGCAATATTAGAAATTTTTTCCTTTATGAAATGGTAGTTTGCGATAGTGCAGTAATACTGATTGTGTAGATAACGAAAACTTAGTGTGGAGTGAAGAAATATTACTGTTTGTTGACTTTATGAAATGGTAGTTTGGTATGGTGCAGTAATAATATTTGTATCCATTACGTAATTGTAATTTAGAGTTGTGAATTAGTATTGTTTGTGGCGAAAATTGAATGTTATTTTTGACGGGTATAATGTTAATATTTGTGGAAATTATTGAATTATAGTATTGAATTGTGTAGTAACATTGTTTGTGGCCATTAAGAAATTGTAGTGTGTTTTGGATTAGTAATTGTGTTTGTGGCCATTATGAAATAGTAGGTTGGGTCGTGCGGTAATATAGTTTTCGAAACTTTTGTAAATGGAATTTTGGAGTGGTGCAATTGTACTTTATGTGGAAATTATGAATTGGTAGTGTGGAATTGTTCAGTAATATTGTTTGAGTCTGTTAGGAAATGGTAGTGTGGAGTGGTGCAGAAATAACATTTTTGTCATTATGTATTATTATTTTGTAGCAGTGCAGTAATACAGGTTTTGAATATTATGTAATATTAGTATGGATTGTTGCAGGATTTTTTGTGGCCCTTATGAAGATATGGTTTGTAGTTGTTGAATAATACTCTTTGTGTTAATTATAAAAATGTAGTGTGTTGTGGAGCAGTAATATTGTTTGTTAATATTATTAAATGGTATTGTGGATTGGTGCAGTAATAATGTTTGTGGTCATCATGAAATTGTAGTGCACAGTTTTGCTATAATCCTGTAGGAAATTTTTATGGAATTTTAGTTTGGTTTGGTGAAGTAACACTCTTTTTTAACATTATGAAATGGTAGTTTGGAGAAGTGGAGTAAAATTGTTTGTGTCAGTTATTAAATGGTAGTGTGGAGTGGTCCAGTAATAATACGTGTATGTGAGTTCATTATGAAATGATACTGTGAATTGGTGCAGTAATACTGTTTCAGGTTATTATGAAATGGTAGTGAGAAGTGGTGCAGTAAAGAATTTGTGTCTATTATTAAATGTTTGTTTGGAGATGTGCATTAATACTGTTTGTGGCTATTATGATATTTTATTTTGTCGTTGTGCTGTATTATATTTTCTGGCCATAATGAATTCTAATTTTGAAATTTATATTTAATATTGTTTGTGTCTCTTATGAAATTGAAGTTTGGATTTGTGCATTAATATAGTTTCTTTTCAATAATAAATTGTAATTGGGTGTGGTGCAGTAACAGTGTTTTTCGCCATTATAATGTGTAGTGTGGACTTGTGCTGTAAAATTGTTTCTGAGCATTATAAATTTAGAGTTTGGTGTGGTGCATGGAAAAGTTTGTGGCCATTATATAATGGAAGTGTGGAATGTTGCAGTCGTACTCTTTCTGGACCTAATTAATAGTAGTTTGGAGTTTTGCAGTAATACAATTTGTGGCCATTATTATGTGTATGGTTGAGTAGTGAAGTAATATTTTTTCTGGGCTTTATGAAATGTTTGTAGGTAGTGTAGAAGTAATATTGTTTTAGACGATTATAAATTATTATGTGGAGTATTGCAGTTATATGGTTTGTGGTCTTTATAAAATGGTAATTTGGAGTGTTGCTGTAACACTGTTCTGGCCATTATGAAATTATGTGTGCAGTTGTTCAGTAATTTTAGATTGTTGTGGTACTTTAATTTAGTTTGTGGCAATTATGAAATGGTAAGGAGAAGTGGTGCAGTAATACTGTTTCTGAACTTTATGTAATTGAAGTGTGGAATTGTGGAGTATTATTGCTTGTGGCCATAATGAAATTGTAATTATGAAATGGTAGTGTGGAGTTTTGCAGTAATAGATTTTTTGCCTATTATGAAACTCTAGTGTGGAGTAGTGCAGTAAATATGTTTCTGTCCATTATGATATGCTAACAGGGAGTGGTACAGTAATAATGTTTCTAGCCATTATGGAATATTAATGGGGAGTGGTCCATTAATATAGTTTGTAGACATTATGAAATATTAGTTTGGAGTGTTGCAGTAATATTTTTTTTTGGCCATTTTTAAATGGTAGTTTGCAGTGGTACAGTATTTTACTTTTTGTTTGTTATGAAATACTATTTTGAAGTGGTGCAGTAATACTGTTTGTGTCCATTATGATATGGTAGTGTGGATTGGTGCAATAATCATTTTTCTGAACATTATGTAATTGTAGTTTGGAGAAGTGCATTTTTACTGTTTGTGTCCTTTAAGAGGTTTTTGTGTTGAGTTGTCCAGGAATAATTAGTCTGAAATTTATGAAATTATTGTTTGTAGTAGTGCAGTAATATTGCTCTTTGCTATTAAGTAATGGTAGTGTGGAATGTAGTTGTAATATTGTTTGTGGATATTAAGAATTTGTAGTATGGAGTTTTGAATTAATACACTTTGTGGCCATTAAGTTATGGTAGTGTTGTGGGTGGTGCAGTAATAAACTGTATGACCATTATTTAATATTAGTGTGCAGTTGTACAGTGATACTGTTCCTGGACATAATGAAATATTAGTGCGGTGTGGTCCTGTAACACGCTTCCTATTCATTATGAAATGTTCGTTTGGAATTGTGCAGTATTACGGTTTCTTACCTTTATGAAATCGTAGATTTTAGTGGTACACAATACTGTTTGTGGCCTTTATGAAATGGTAGTGTAGAGTTTGTATAATATTAGATCCTGACATTAAGAAATTGCAGGTTGTAATGGTGCAAAATTACTGATCCTGACCATTATAATTTTTCGTGAGGTTTGGTGTAGTAATTAGCGTTATTAAATTGTATTGTGAATTGGTGCTGTAATACGGTGCGTGAACTTTATGAACTGTTAGTTTTGACTGGTCCAGTAATATTGTTTATGGCCAATATGAAATTGTAGTTTGGAGTGATGAAGTAATAATGTTTGTGCCCAATATGAAATAGTAGTTTGGGGTTGTGCATTAATGATGATTGTGGCCAATATGAAATATTAATTTGGAGTGTTGCAGTAATAAAGTTTATGGCCGTTGCGAAATATTGGCGTGGAGTTATGCAGTAATACTGTTTGTGGCCTTTATGGAATAGTAGTTTGGAGTGGTGCAGTAATATCCCTTCTGGGCTTCATGAAGTGGTAGTCTGAATTAGTGCAGCAAATCCGTTTCTGAATATTATGAAATTGTGGCGTGGGTTGGTGCTGTATATCTGTTTCTGGAAAATTATGGAATTTTAATTTGGAGTGGTGCAGTAATATTTTTTGTGTCTATTATGAATGGTTAGTGTGGAGTGGTGCAGTAATACTGTTTGTGAACATTAATCCTTTCCGCCCAACGACGAATATAATGTTCTGACCTCAAATCTAACTTCTTAAAATTGCATTATATTTATTTATTTAAAATATATAAGTACTGAATATTTTAAACATGATATATATTCTCTATTTATCCTCTTCAAAATGCACTTTGTTTCATAAATATAACATGTTTTGTGTCTGTATTATTTGCAATTTATATACAGGTTGTTTAATTTAAATAATAGTCACGGCGGTAAAATTTTATGAGTGGTTCTTCAGAGTGGGGCCATTTTACTTTTTTTTTGTGGCCAATATGGAAAAAGAGAATTGAGTGGTGATATAAATATGTGTGTGGCCATTATGAAAACTTGTGCGAAGTGGTGCAGTAATATAGTGTATGGCCATTATGGAATAGTAGTTTGGAGTGTTGCAGTAATAGTTTTTGGGGACATTAGGTTTTGTTGTATGGATTGGTGAAGTAATAATCTTTTTGTACATTATGAAATGGTAGTGTGGAATTTTTCAGTAATACTGTTTGTGTACATTATGTAATTTATATTTGGGCGGTGCAGTAAAATGTTTTGAACATTATGAAATTTTAATATGGAGTGGTGCGGTAATACGATTAGTGGTCGTCATGAAGTAGTAGTGTGAATTGGTACAGTAATACGGTTTCTTGCTATTATGAATTAGTAGTGTTGAGTGGTGCAATAGTGCAGTTTCTGACCACTAAGAAATTGTAGTGTGTTGTGGTGAACTAATGAATTTTCTGGGCAATAAATAATGCTAGTTTGGTGTCGTGCAGTAATAATATTTGTTGCCAATTTGAAATTTTAGTTTGGAGTTTTACAGTAATAATTTTTGTGGCCCTTATATTATATTAGTTTGGATTGGTGACGTAATATTCTTTGCTGCATTTATGAAATGGGAGTGGGGTGTGGAGCAGTTAATACTGTTTGTGTACATTAGGAAATGTTTGTGTGACTTGGTACAGTAATATTCTTTGTGGACTTTATGAAATCATAGTGTTTAGTGGTGCAGTAAAACTGATTCTGGCCATTATTGTATGGTATTTTGGAGCGTTTCAGTAATATTGTTTGTGACCATGATGAAATGGAAGTGTGATGTGGGCAATTAATATTGTTTCTGGACTTTATGCTATGTTAATTTGGAGCGTGTAAGTAATATTGTTTGTGACCATTATGAAATGGTAGTGTGGAGTGGTGCAGTAATACTGTTTGTGGCCATTATGAAATGGTAGTGTGGAGTGCTGCAGTAATACTGTTTGTGGCCATTATGAAATGGTTGTGTGGGGTTGCGTAGTAATATTGTTACTGTCCATTGTGACATAGGAGTGTGAAGTGGTGCAAAAATAAACTTTGTGTTCATTATGAATTTGTAGTGTGGATTGGTGCTGAAATAGTGTTTCTGGCCATTATGAATTTGTAGTTTGAAGTGTTGCAATAATAGCCTTTGTGGCCATTATGTAATGGTAGTTTGTTGTGATGCAGTAATACAGTTTGTGTCCGTCATGTTTTGGTAGGTTTTAGTGGTGAATTATTAAAGTTTGTAGTCATTATGAATTGTTCTTTTGTTACTGTATAAAAGTAGTTTTCTTTGTTATTAAGAATTAATTTTGTGGGTTTTTCAGTAATAAATTTTATGGCCATTATGGAAAGGTAGTTTTAAGTGTTGCAGTAATAGTGTTTCTGGCCATTATGAAATTTTAGTATGTTGTGCCGCAGTATTAAATTTTGTGGCTTTTATTAAATGGTAGTGTGGAGTGTTGCAATAGTAGTGTTTGTGAACATTATGAAATGGAATTGCGGAGTGGTGCATTAATAAGCTTTTTGGTCAATGGGATATGTCAGTATTAAATGGTGCAGTAATAATATTTGTGGCCTTTATTAAATGGTATTTTGGAGTTGTCCTGTAATAATGTACCTTTCCATTATGAAATTTAATGTGGAGTTGTGCAGTATTTATATTAGTGTCTTTTCTGAAATCGTATTGTGGGTTGGTGCAGTAATACTTTTCCTAGCCATTATAAAATCGTAGTTAGGTGTATTGCGGTAATAAAATTTTGGCCATTAAAAGTTATTAGTGTATTAAAATTTGTGTCCTTTATGAAATGTTATTTTGGAGTGCGCTATAATAATGTTTGTGGCCATTAAGATTTGGTGGTGTGGATTGATGCAGTAATATTGTTTTTGGCCATTTTGAAATGGAAAAAGTGTGTTGTGCAATAACACTTCTTGTGGTATTTTGAAACGATTTTGTGGAATCGTGCAGTAAAATTATTTCTGT
>Ga0123357_10015071_pt1 | contig 10118 bp, 5 predicted proteins | sample TergutEmb28metaG_FD_89873 | JGI IMG/M metagenome (GOLD analysis project Ga0123357, IMG submission 89873) | Embiratermes neotenicus P4 segment gut microbial communities from Petit-Saut dam, French Guiana - Emb289 P4 | ecosystem: Host-associated > Arthropoda: Insects > Digestive system > Gut ... | reverse complement strand
GGAACAAAGCTCCCTGATGATGATCTGACAAGATCGAAACATGTCGGAGTGTTTTAAAGTGTTTTAAATGTGTTTTATGTGAAATTATATGTGCATTCGTTGGTTGATAAATTGAAGTGATTCCAATGAGTTTATTGCAGGGTTACATTAATTATCAGTACTTAATACTCAGCAGTTTTTGCCTCCAGTATTTTAATGAATGATGAATTGTTAAAAAGATATTAATGGAAGTAATATAAAATTCATATTCTATCTCAGATTTGATAGATGGTTTCTAGACAATGTCACCTTGGGCTGTATCAAAATAAATAAAATACGTGGCAAAACCAAAAATTATTTCAGACGGCAAAATATGGAAGAAAAGGCTTAAAAATATCTGAGAATTTATTCAAATATTCCATATCCTGCTAGTCTGTTTTTTAGGTAATACGGAGCTGATTCCCTGCAGTCATTTCCGGAAATGAAAAAAGACATTACACAAGCTATATATTTTCCTGACCAGTTATCCAGACCATCGAAAAACAAATATTAGTATTGATATTGACGGAACTCCAGAGCTCCAAGAGAATAACAGTATGTGTGTGTGTGTGTGTGTGTGTGTGTGTTTCTCCCGTAGTCATTGAATCGGGTAAGTAAACATGCTTCCACGTGCTTGTCCCTTCACTCATTCCCACGCAAGAGCCTGAAGAGTTTCTTCATTGCTCTATGACACCCAGAATGACGAGAAATATTATCAGACCAAATATAACTCTCGTGGCAGGACATCCCGAATAAAACGACCGTTCTTTCGTTTCCTTTAAACATTTGTGTTCGTAGAGCAGTAGATCATAGCATATGTTTCCTGCTGTGGTTGAAGTAGAAAGATTTAAAGTACGAATTGGAATTTAACTCGAAGATTGTGATAGCGTCTGAACACACAGAAGAAAATAATTCGACCACACGAGATACGAGATGTGACACTGCTGGAAGTTCAGAGTCGGTGACGTCACGATTGCCCTTAGCTTAAAAACCAGCCGTTTCTGCCAGTAGAGTTGCTAGACAATGGGGTTCGATTCACGGCAGGGCCAAGAAATTTCCGTCTACTTTAAACTTTAGGCACCATGCATCCTATATATATGACAGGCGTATCGCTACTCTCCAGAATACGCTTTTTATATATTTAGTCAACAAATATATTATTTCATTATTTTTTAGACCTTCACCATCTATGTTTATTTCTCCACAAAATGTCGTGTATTTCCTTATGATACACTTCTTGGTTCATAAAATATTCACATTGCACATAAATAGTGTGTTAAACTGCAAATGTCCATCTCCAGGGCCAGAGGTTTAAAGCAGTATGATTGGTTTAGTTGTGTATCCAGCCTCCTATTAAGGATTTAAGGTAGGATTTCCTCGGAGAGAAACGGCAGGGACGTGACGCTGGCCATTCACTTTCATTTAGAGTCGAGGCTAAGAATATGTGAAGCTATACCTCCATTTCTCAAGTGAGCTTCAATGACATGGTGATTAATTAAGTACAAGGAAAACATTACTTCTTCTACCTTCTGATAAAATACCTTGCCAACTGGCTCAGAAAAGAGCGACATCTGACGAACTCCCAACTATGGAAGGAGCTGACCAGGTACTGTCATGAAGCAACTGGACTACTGTGATGAAGATAGTGGATAATAGAGGCAGAAAATGACACACCGCAGTAATGAAATAAATGGTGACTGAATTAGAAATCAGCCAAATATTGCAATGAAATAACTTGGCGACCGAGTAAGGAAACCGCTGACTGCTGTACTGTATTGGATTAAACGGGCTCAGGATATGGTCCAAAGGCAAACTGATATTTTCAAACTTATGTACCTTCGAGTTCCACAAAACGAAGTCAATTTCTTGAACAACTCGGGAATTATCAAGTTACAAAGAATAAACCCACTCCAAGGGGTTGCTATGAAGGAATTGTTGCTTCTTCAATAATTTTCACATATAAAATTAATTACAAAAGATTATTTTTAACACGCTACATTCCAGCAAGTCTCAACATCTCTTATAAAGCCTCTCGAACACAACAAATATCCCGGCAACTTAAAATTATGCGTGCGATGAAATTCAATTTACGTGGGGCCATAGTAACTTATTTTGTGACTGTTGCTTCTAATAAGACACTGTCCGATCTGTTATCTTTGGGTTATTAATTCTAGAAGATTATGAAAATAATTATAACATTAAGTACGTTGCTTCTAGTTGGTGTGTTTTATAGATGAAAGCCAAGTAACAAAGCTATCTCTATTAAAATGGGTTGTTTTGTTTATCTCAAAATCTAACATATGTCTTCTCACACGGTCCGATCGATAGTAGATACAAAAATAACTTTGTGGTGAAGAAAGCTAGAGCGAACGTTGTGGAAATTATGGCGTTCTGATACTCGTGAGAAGCATGTCAGGTATCAATTGTAAACACATGTGAGAAATAACAGGTGTTGGCCTGGAAGTACGCAGGATACAAAACTTTCACTTTCGGAACTGACACCTGCTGTTGTCCTTCCGCAGAACAAATACAGACACAAACAACGACGTTTCGTGTAGTAAGAACATACAGAATTGTAAATTTCTATTACGTTAAACAGCCTAATGTCGCTTTTCATCACCGAAACGTAGGCAATAAGCACATTTTTCACTAAAAGGCATCATGTGTGCGAAAAGCAATACTGCTTCGATACAATCTACGTCATTCATAAATCCGTACCACATGCACATAATCATCATTATTTGGTGTCCTGTATCCTGGCTGTAACATGGCACCTTTCAATATGGCTTTAGGAAAAGTCAACACCAAACAACAGGGTCCTCATAACAACATGTGTGGCAGCTATGTCCATAGAGCAGCTGAACTGAACTTGGGTGAGGTTCGCTTCTCCCCCAGCGCTCCCTTGATTTATTGACCCTTATGTGTGTTAGCTTGGCTATAATAATAAAAGCAGATTGTTACGTCACAGGATCAAGAGAGAGAGAGAGAGAGAGAGAGAGAGAGAGAAAGAGTAGAGAACCTTTTTGCTCGCCACATTCTGTCACGTCCTAAACCGCACAAGCACTTGTAAGACCTGAAACATTAATTATATATGACGTTAATAACAGTTAACATCAGTATCCGATAATATACAAAAGGCAAACACGTAAAGAAAGTAATTTATGTGCCGCACAATAATGAAAGACTGCTTAACGATAAACTCAGTCACATAGGACGTGACCCCAGAGCGTTATTTTCAAAACACAATATGCCAGAATGACCCAGATATCTGTCATCAAAGTTTCAGTGCCTTCCTGATTACACCCCCATATCCACGTGGCAACGTAACGATAAACCGTGTCTGGCAAGGGACACAAATGTTATATTCACCGTGATTCTACTTCCAACTTCACTTCCAAGTGGCACACGCGTGTTTACAAACAACTCATCAGCGACCGAAACAAGATATTAAATCTAGCCACCTTGCAAGATTTCAGGCTCTCACTGTGGCACAATAAAAATGCAGTTTAATGGGGCGTCGCACCGTGCGACCGGTAAATAGTTACCGACGTTTCAAAGGCACTAAGCCTCTTCGAAACTTCGGAAGGCACAGCATGACATCAGGAAGAGAAGAAACTTCAGCAACAAGGTTGGACGAACACTCTGTATACACCCGTCTGATGCAGCTTCTAACACTGAATACAGCGAAGTGTCAGGCACATTCTTTAGTTGTGGGACGCGTTCGGTTCACACATTAAACCCCGATTATTCATCAAATACCATTAACTAATTGATCTCTGTAAGAGATATAATCAACTTTAAAGTTCTTATTTACTCTAACTTATACAGCGGCCGGTATAGCTCAGTCGGTTCAGTCTCACTACAGACCGGACGGTCGGGGATCGAATGCCCGTGCGGTCGACATTCTATGCCCATCCAGACCGACCACGAGGCCTTTCCAGTCTCCTGTACAACGGATACAGGATCTTTCCCGAGGTTTAAGCGGCTGGGGAGTGGCGCTGACCTCCCATTCCCTTCTAGTGCTGAGATTGCAAATAGGTTGGAGCTATACCTCCAGCTCCCCTCTGTGCCTGGGGTGACCTTTATCTTTAACTTATACAGTATTAACACACATAATAAATTATATGTTCCTACAACAAATGAGGACACGTTCTTCGTCCGGGGTAAATATTTGTGTCTTGTCAACAGGGTAAAATAATAATGGCCATGCAAGATTATAAATTTGGCCTCTGCAGGTAATGGACATGTGAATTCGAATGTAATCTAAGCGCTATGCTGCAGCAGTCGCACATCTTTGTAAGATCGGTGGCTACCGTACATACATGAAAGGACAAAATGGTTTCTTTTCGACATGGCAGGAAAAACAAACTAGCAAAAACAAAACTTTTACATTTTAAAACAAAAGTCGGTTTCAATTAGATGCACGAGACAAAAAGGCATCAATTTCAGGTTTCGAGGTATATTCCTATTGCTGATGTAAATTTTTTTTACAACATGCAACTGAACTTTTAAAGACGAAATTAAGCTGAATTCCATTGAGCGTTTCAGTTCGCACCGCGCAGTAAACACATTCCGTCTCGATTATAAGAACCCCTTCATGTAGTCTAGGGAAATAATCGCTGTTTGTTCTGGGAACCACAAAATGATAATGCACTGTATGAACTGAACACAAAACTCGTGAACTGCTGATATATAAAGTAAACATTAGCCCCCAAAGGGTTAACAAATATGTAAATTTGTTAAGAAATACAGTACAAATTCTTCAATGGTAATCAAAAACTACGACAAGGACATATGCTTACGAGATCATCATCAAGTGTGTGTGTGTGTGTGTGTGTGTGTGTGTGTGTGTGTGTGTGTGTGTGCGCGCGCGCGCGCGTTTGTCTGAAATTTTGAACAAGTTAACTGATTTTAATAAATGTCTGTATGAAGTTTAGGCTATTGAAAGCCACGTCACAGTCATATTTTTCACTTTTGCACTATCGGTAATGATAAAAAAAAATCCGGCGCGCACACTTGCGAGATGAGGCGAAATTAGTTCCGCTTAATTTAGCATCCTGAAATTAAGCACGATGGCAGATTCTCGAAAAACACGCAACAAATTCTGTGCACTGCGGAATATCGTTTTTGACCGAAACTAAGGAGTCACTGGAGCTTACTGCATGATATTTGGTAAGAAAGTAATTTATTGTGGTACGTACAAGTTCTATATAAAACACCGCCTGCAAATCCAAACGAAACTTTGAAATCATGACGTGAAGCAATTAAAATAGACAGAATATGTGGGTTATTTGAAGAGTAAAGTTTTGAAATAAATAATTATAGTGTGTAAGAAGGACAATAAACGTAAGTAACAAACATACAGTAGATTAGGTGAGGTTCACTCTAAACAGTTCCTTCAGATCGAATTATAAGATATTACTATATTAACCATTTAAACGCCGAGTTAAAACCCACCTGCCCTTTGCTAGCATTATTCGGAGCTCACCATATTCTCCACGTTAGCGGGTAAAGGGTTAACGTAACAAATATCTGGAGCGCATATTTTTTTCCCCGGCCGTATAGCATCGAAACTTTGAGCTAAAAGATGCATCTCAGGTATATTAACCTGAGACTCCACACCACGTATCACAGAGTGGTTTGCAGTTCCATACGACGGCGCTATCCCTTTTTTACTCTGCAAATTTTGCGCTTAGCATCGTGTACATTTTATCGTTTCTAGAAACGTAGCAATCAATTTTCTTTCCAACAGCAAGTGAAGAGCAGGGTGTTGAGAAGAGCTACAAAAAGACTACAACCATTTTCTTTTAACTTCAGCCCTATTCTGTGGCTTTGGCATTGTTAAACAAGACTGATCCCGAAAAAGAACTCAGGAGGATGAGAAATGTTTTGAGGGGCGAGAGGGATACAAGATGGGGAAGGAGCAGGAAGGAAGCCGTGTTATTGATGGGCCACGAGACCTTCGATCATCTCTTGTACACTAGTCTGATAATAAATTATATGAAATGGGGTGGGGATTAAGGGAAGGGGTGACGGGTAGGTTCTGGCTCTACTTCATCCTGCTTACAAGGCCTTATTTTTATTGGCGTTAATCATCGCTTTGAAAAGTGTTCAGTCTCGTGTTACGATGTTCCACATCTTCGGTTACGGGTAAAATTATTTAATCTTCTCTCGAAAACCTATTATCAAAAATTATTATTCTTATATATATATATATATATATATATGAATTTAGGAAGTATAAAAATACCTTCAAGAAAGATTTTCTACTTACATAACTCAAAAACAGAATGGTTAACAAAATAAATTACTGGCTCTCTAACCAACTGCCTAACTTCATGGAGAAAAGTATTTATTCAGGAATTAACAGTGGTCAACTAATCACAAATCTCCCTTCTTTCATGCAATTAAGTTTTATATCTGCAATCATAGAAGCCTACCACTGAAGTCAAGCCGGAGACAGAAGGATCCAGTCCATACCCTCAACAATATTTCTCTGAAATCCATTTCAATATTACCTTAACACTTATTTCTAAGTCTCACAAATAGCCTCTTTCTTACAGGATTTCTACAAATTGTGGTCTATCTTGTTTTCTCCTCGGTGTCCAAGATGTTCCTTGTTCATCATATGTTCCTTGATTGGATTTTCCTACTAATATTTTTTGAATCGTACCAATTATGAAGCCGCTCATTTTGTAGCAAAGAAATTATCAAGCACATCATCATGAAGCGCACCAATAATAAAGCACCTCAACATGAAGCGCACCAATCTTAAAGCACCTCATCATGAAGTGCACTAATCATAAAGCACCTCATAATGAAGCTGCGTATCATGCTACAAAATCATAGTTTTTATTTTTTTATTATTATTTTGCTTTTCTTTACTCAGAATCATTCATAAATTGACATTGTAAGAAAATAGTTCCATAAGGGTTGGCTGTATAAAGAAAACTTTTCTTTTCTCCCAAGCATCTTTTTTGTTTTTATTCCCCATTAACCTTGCACTTTATCACCGATATAATAGATGCACTTCTGTCTTCTTGTACGTTCCACCACGTGGCTGAGAGTGAGGGGAACTGCTGACGATATTTTTTGGCGGCGTTTCAGGGGACAATACAAAGGGTTAGGCCCATGTAACAACGGATATGCACGAAAGCAGACAGAAAAGAGACACGTGTAAGCTTCTATCACTTGGAAGCTAGGGGGCATGGTTACTCAAATGCCGTTTGTAAGAGCATTTGAAGGCTCATTCAGAGTTCACTGCATAAAACATGATATTGCAAACAGCCAGTCTCTTAAGTTATATGCACGTTATTTGGTTGTTTTACTTCCCCGATATTTCCAAAAACAATTTCACCTTTGTCTTCAGTGAACACTAAAAAAATGTTGTTTGCATTCTTATGGAACCTAATGCAATGAATAATAAAGCAAAGTCATTCTACTGCGAAGACTACAGAGGTGAAATGTGTGCTGTAACCACGAACTGGAGTCTGTTACATAAAAAGGGATAGTCCGTGTCTTGTACAAGAGTTCACCATTACAGTAAAAACACAGATAAAGCGGAAAAGAAATTCAGTCATGGGATAAGAACTGAATGATCAAGAATTTTAATCACAGTGGCTACAGCACCAAGAAATAAAGCTAATTTTTAAGCAGACCATCTCCGTTGTGTTTTTTACGTAATCAAAGTTATCTACTGTGGCGTGTCTAACCGAGTGTGATCATGAATCCTCGACAATGAGGAGGCCTTGGCCCACTAGGGATGTTGCGCCATGGTAAAAAAAAAATTTTTATCTACGAAATAGAGTCAAACACAACTATATATTTAGTTAAATCAGCGTATATTTATTTCAAGTCTGCTACTTTTTTCAATCATGTATGGACATCAGGCTGGCCACTAGAAAGGAAATAAGTACAAGGTGGCTTTCAGAGTTGAGTTCTCAGTGCCTTATATACTTCAAGCTGGACAGCGGGATAATGAAGATTCAACGTATAAGTTTCAAAAGTAAATAAAAACGACACAATTAACTATCATTCTTTGTAGCAGAACGACATCCCTCTTCTAGAATTTCCACAACAAGGTACCACAACAACAACCATTTCTTAGCCCTCCTCTAGATAACGCCTAAGATCCTTCTGTCTTAAATATCTTAATATCTAAATTAATAAGTTGCTTGTATTTCATTGCATAATCAGTTACAACTTCAAAAAGACTTATACTTTGCATCTTCCTTCCCAAGGCTACCCAACTTGATATGTATATAATAATATAAAACATATGTAAAGCACTGAGATCCTAAGTCCTTGACATAACTATACACTTATTTTCTTTCTTGAGGCCAGCCTGATGGTGACCATACCTGTTGAAACATGTAGCTGATTTGAACTAAATTTATGCTGATTTAACTAAATATATCTTTGTGTTTGACTGAATTTCTAGAAAATTTTGATTATTTAAAAACCCTCGAACGGAACTACAACATTTCTTTTTACTGGTTCCCCGACCAACGTTCTTTTGCTTTAATTTTGAAAAATTTTTAGTGACCACAGGTTTGATAAAAGCTGCATGAATTCAAATTAGCTTAGTTTTCTCGGATATTTTAATTAATTGTTTTTTAAATAAAGAATGCCGAGACTTCCTGTTCAAGGATTAATAGGAATCTCAACCTTCTTTATTTAAGAAAGAATTAATTAAAATTCAGATACAGGCGCATAGTTCTTTCGAATCGCCACAATACGTTAAATAACCTACTGCACAGCATAACATCCCAGAAGACCAGAAATGTTGTGCAAATCTTAAATCTCACATACATCAGGAAGATAATATTTAACTTTCTGTGATTTTTTTTTTCAGACGGGTCTAGAATATTGAAGAGGATACATACGAGGTAAAAATACCATTGCGGTTAATTTCCCGGACGGACGAGTCAAAATGTCACCAGGCATAATTAAAGCAACTTGTCGACATGCACTTAAGGAAATTCAGTGCCGACAGAGAAAGCAGCAGCAACTGTACTTACGTATTGAGTTCGAGGTCAAGACGGAACTTGTGGTTGAAGGCCTTAATGAGCAGGGAGGTGCGGTGGAAGTGTTTCCCTGTCTGTAAACACAAACACAAACAAATAGAGATAGGAGCTCATCATTACAAAACATAGCTAACTTTATACAAAGTTCTACTGATCATGGTGTTGACCCTTTTACTAGTGATGACCAAAATATTCACATGACTCCAAAGCGACAAAATCGTATTAAGACCACAGTAAGTACAGTGTACAGTGCATAATGCAATTGCTGGTTGTAACACAGCTTTAACTAAAACGCCACAATGGTGCATGGCCCTAGTTAGAAGTTAATAGTAACTCAGCTAATCAAATAGTTTCCTATAATTTATGACACAAGCATATATTTTAGGCTGTATTTAAAACCAACTTAATTCATTCTACCGGTATCCATTTAATTATTATCTTCCAATCTACGCTACGATTCCCAAATGTTATCATTCCCACCATTCTACTACGGCATTAACATTATTCAACATATTCATGCTTTTTTTTATATATTTTGCTGATCGTGCACCTCAGTATAATCTTAGCAATTTGTGCATTAAGTTCGTCAATTGCTGAGATTATACTCATGCTTTCTATATGCCCTTTCATCGCGCCTCCAGCGGAAACTACAGTAACACTGGACTGTCATTACAAAGGAAACCCGGTCAGTGTTTAGCGAAATGATATCTATTCCTGTGTGACAAGCATATGAGATGTAGACTGCAGGAGAAAATGCTGATACAATTTAAATTTCCGTAATAGATGTACAGTACGTTAAAATTTAGGATGCTTGTCGGTTTTAAGTTGAAGAGAGATCATTGGACTTAACTTGGAGCTGGTACAAAAGTGCAAGATAAAACGGCAAGTAGTTCAGACTTCAGTATTTATTAAAACGTAAAACGTATCAGTACCTTCTGCCGTCTGGTATATACATTGTGTGAGTTACACACTTTTCACAAAACGACGATGGAGGGGGGGGGGGGGGGGGAAAAAATTGGGGTGGCACAAACAACCCGGTGGGGGGGTTTCGCGTACTCCAAATAATGGAGTATC
>Ga0123357_10015070_pt1 | contig 10120 bp, 4 predicted proteins | sample TergutEmb28metaG_FD_89873 | JGI IMG/M metagenome (GOLD analysis project Ga0123357, IMG submission 89873) | Embiratermes neotenicus P4 segment gut microbial communities from Petit-Saut dam, French Guiana - Emb289 P4 | ecosystem: Host-associated > Arthropoda: Insects > Digestive system > Gut ... | reverse complement strand
TACATACATACATACATACACACATACATACATACATACATACATACACACATGCATACATACATAATTACATACATACACACATAAATACATACATACATACACACATACACACATACATACATACATACATACATACATACATGTATACATACATACATACACACGTGCATACACACATACATACATACGTACATACATAAACACATACATACATACATACACAAATATATACATAATTACATACATACATACATACATACATGCATACATACTTACATAAATACACACACATACATGTGCACAGGAAGATTCAGGGGGAATCAGCCATTTTTCAGCAGAACGTCCCTTAGATTAAACTACATTCATGTAATCAAAAACGCCTATCGAATGTTTACTGAGATAATGACGAGAGAAGTTCTTCAGAACGAGAATCTTTATGCAATTATTGATTAAAAAATACATATCAAAACTAGGATAAAATTAAATTTTACGTAATTTTAACACCTGTACTTAACATCTAATCAACATCTGAGTCACATAAAGGCATTAATTGAGGAAAATGTGCATAGGCTTACATAAGCAAGTCCTTAGTGCTTTAAGGGCTTTGTGTTACACATTAACATCCATATGGCTGTGTTTGGCTGTCGGACTGAGCACGGACCTGCATAGAGCGCGGAGAAGGCGTCGTTTTAAACAGGTACAATGTGTGGAGCAGAGAGAAGACTACATTATGTAGATGTAATTTAAACTAATGTACTTTCTGCCACATGATGAGATTACTGCGGAAACATTCTCTATGTGAAACATACTAGCGACATTTACGCCGGGAAGACATGAAAAGTTTTGCTGTTGCTACAAAAAGACTTTTTTCAGTTAGGCGGAACGAACATCCAACCCTACAGTAAAACTGGACAAACTTAAAAACATGGTGCCAAAATTGCAAAATAAAGAATGCCTCGTACCTTTGACTGCACGACAAAAATCTTATCCGTTGAATTGTTAAGTTCGCACTATGTAATAAGGTTAGTGCAACACAATTTTTCATATTATGCACACACACACACACACACACACACACGTATGTATATGTACACATGCATACAATCATTAATAATCCTGCTGCGGCAAGAATCATAAGTCACTGTCACGTATAGGGAACACTTGCTTTAGTAAGTTTTGCCCGTCGTAAGGCTTACTAATGATCTATTTTTTAAGGCTCGACAACCCCTAGTGGGCTTGGGCCTTCTTATTGTCGAAATTTCGACGTCACACTCAGACACAAGGAACTCGGTAGGAGTCCTCTGTAGGAGTGATCGGCCCGACGCAGACACCTCTATCTCACAAGAGACATATCCATGTACACGGCGGGAGTCGAACCCACAATACCAACAAGCGAGCGCCCACAGACCCAAGCCTTAGGCCGCGCGGTTACTGGCATCTAATTGGCTGTTGTGGAAATATCACAGGCAGAGTCACCGTCAGTGATGTGACGACGATGGCCGTGGTGATAGAGACTTAGGTCCCACACGTGGCCGATACAGTCCAGTCCAGTGCAGTGCAGTGCACAGTGTTTCAGATCCTTCCGTCGCCAATGGCCACATATCATTAGGCAGCGCTGAATATCCTCGTGTGCCGGCCCTCTTAATCAACTAAGTGACTAACTATGTATGGACCTTCTTGGGAAGCTGACAGTCACTAAGCTGTTCAAAATTTTCCCCTGATTTTATCGAACTCATAAATTCCGTACCGTTTTCAGATGGCCTGCCCACTCGCACCTGTTCTGAGCCACACAAATTCAGGCTAGGTTTTCACACCCCACTTTTAAAGATTCTTGTCCACACATACACACAAACGAAATTCTGACCCTCCGAAAAAGGATAAAAAACGATTTACATCAAACGAGATGAAAATTTTTAGAAGAACAGGGGGATACACATTTCTTAACCACAAAACGAATTAACAAATTTCGGAAGAATTAAAATTAGAACCAGTTAGCGAGAAACTAGTGGGCCTGGTAGCTCAGTCGGTATAGCGACTGAGCTACCGGGCTGCACGGTCCGGGATCGAATCCCGGTGGGGACGAGATTTTCCGTCCGTCCAGACCGGGCCTGGGGTCCACCCAGCCACCTGTATAATGGGAACCGGGTCTTTCCTGGGGGTAAAGTTCGGCCGGGGTGTGCTGCTGACCACTCACCATCTTCTAGTGCCGCGGTCATGGAAGAGTAGAGCTATACTTCTACCCACCCTCTACCTTAGCGAGAAACTAAGAAGATAAAAACCAAATTAGCTACGACATGTAACAAGAATGAACTAGAACAGAATGCCAGAAAGACTGCTGAATTGTAGACCAGGTGGACAAGGAGGACTTGTAAGATCTTTGAAGAAACTGTTAGACGAAGTCGAAGCAGGTCTATTGAGACCTAACTCGTGTATATATATATATATATATATAGACCTACACATAACTTTGCTTGTGATTTCTTTAAAGTTTGCCGCCTCTGCAGTTGACCCGTGCCGGTCACTGGTTAAATACAGCGACGAACGAGACAAAGAAACAGGCCAGAGTAAATTGCACAGGCAAATATTGACGAAGTTCTGGATGATGTCTGTCTGTCTCTCTCTGTCACACACGCGCGCGCGCGCGCTTGATCATTTTCCGAGCAATAAAACATACAACCACTTAAGCGCAGTGGTTATAGGATGTACCGTCTATTTTAACACTAAAAGACTATGTGTTTTGTGCACATACATGGAGTTTGAATGTTTCTTAGTACAGACAGTAATTTTTCTTCCCTGCACAGTATTGACATAAAGAGGTGCCCTGGCCCTCATTCGGCCTTCGGGCAATGGGATGAATGCCAGTGCTGTAGAGGGTTAATCTGCGTCATTTGACCTGACCTTGTTTACGTTACTTTACCGGTTTCCTTACTGCGTATTGAAAGAGACATCACTTGAACTTCGTCCGACTGACGGGTAACCCGCTCCAATAATTTATTGGCTACCAACTGTCGGGCTTTGTTTTAAACTCAATACAGTTATGCGCGGGGTCACTCACGATTGACAAGCACTTCTGGCCACTCCTTTATCAATTAGTTTCTCTTGAGCTCACCGAGCACATTACCAACAAGCAGAAGGCGGAACCCGAAAGGCCGCAAGGTTGTTATTCGAAGGAGTATCAAAATATAACTTCCGTGTACTATCTTCATGTTTGCACCGTGCATGAACGATAATCAGACATTTTATTATCTAACTAATGCACAATATATAATATGTAGATACAATTAACATTATAAAATATTTAAAAGTGCTCCAACATGTCTCGGATCACAAAGGATTCTTCATCAGAGAACCTTGTACAGTGCTTGGCTAAAAATTACAAGAAAGGTTGAATTGTGTCCGTTGACATGGACAAGGTCGGTGTTATGGCAGCATATTCCGACCTGTTGTGCGTGTGTCAACGGGCACGATAGCATCATTCTTGTAATTTTTAGCCAAGCACTGTACAAGGCTCCCTGATGATGGATCCCCTGTGATCCGAAACATGTTGGAGCACTTTTAAATATTTTATAATTTTAATTGTGTCTACATATTATATATTGTGCATTAGTTGGACAATAAAGTGTCTGATTCCGTGTACTACATTAACAGCCTATATCTATCACACGTATCATACTATTTGTCACGTGTTTATAGCTGTTGTTTTGTTGAATGAAATGTGAATTATGTCACAACGGTTACTGAGTTCGTAACGGTTTTTAGTCCTTATGTATTTTCTCAATTAACAGAGCCTTAAAGTGTGACTGTTAGCATGTCGGAGTCCGGAATTGCTGTGTAATTAACAAGGATAATGACCTCCGAGAAGGGAGGTGAATTACTGGACTGGATTTATGTTGCAGTAGGACTCGTTTAGAATACTTCTCTGGCTACCTTCTATACACACTGAGGAATACTCTCTTCTGGAAAGTGACGCCGTGTAGGTTTGCTTGATTCCGCTCGTTTGCCAAATTGTGTCATTCCTTGTTCTCATGTGTATCATATATGGACAAGTTGTTTATTGTGAAGTAACGTATTATACGGCATTGAATTCATTCATTCATTTTGTTGTCTGCCTTACGACAGGTCCATACCTCTTCCAAAGCAAGTACTCCGCAGAGTCCCATCTAATGCTTCTTGTTTCCATTTAAGGTATCCTCTCGTTTCGAGGTCATCCAATGGCAGGTCCATAGCCACATCCATAGCGAGTTCTACACAGTGTGCGATCCAGTGCTTCTTCTTTCAGTTTCCAGTATCCTATCGTTTTCTTGAGGTTATCCATTATCTGATTACGTTTTCTTTCTCGTTTTCCCGTCCATTCTAACTTTCCTTATATTTTCATTCAATAATGTGTTTTAGAATGCAGTTCCTACGCAAGATGTGACCTATCCAGTTAGCCTTCCTTCTTTTTTATTGTATGTAGGATATTCCTCTCCTCTTGACTCTATGTAATACTGATATATTTCTCACACGGTCGGTCCAAATGAACAGCATAGAATACAAACTATAAAGCATTTCACACAATTTATTCGATTAACCAGAAAAAAAAGCGTCCAAGTTTATATATTTATCGCAATGATTTACAATATTTTGATATATTACAATATATAAGGTGGATGATGATTAATACTTTGTAACACATCAGAATACCATAAATCATCGTTAGAAGCAATTTTATATATTTTAAAAATCTTACGTATTTTAACAACTGAGCATTTCAATTGTGGTTATAAGAATGAGCAAAACATACAATGGCAGGTTGGCCTGTACACATTTGTTGTAATAACTCCCTGATGATGGCACCTCATTACTGAAACATGTAGGAGTTTATGTGTATCATGTGTGTTGTGTTACGACGTGCATTTGTCGGATAATATGCTGTTATGTTCAGAAAAAAAATTATAAATTCTTGATGAGTTCTTCTTAAGGTTTTATAGTTATACTTTCGTACAAAACACCTTTAGTTTATAGGGTATTTGAAATTTTTAAACTTTATTGGGCGCGCAGGTATCTGTGTGCGTTTCTTACTGATGTTAAAACCCTCGAAATTATTCCATTGGTTGCGACCAACAAACGACTTTCTCTGATTACGGTTCCAGCATCGAAATTTGTCGAAAATTGGCAAGTAGATTAATTAAGGTTATTTGTTTACAAATGTGATAATAAACGGTTTTTTTATTAAGAAGTTTGGGAAGTATGAAATTCAAAATATACACGAAATTCTGGTTCATATTTATAGTACACAGGAAAGATATAGCTCTACTGCAGATCGGCCCTTTTCAAAGTGAGAAATTTACTAAATTAATTTTCTACTTGCCTTACAAGTGCAGTTCAGAAACTGTAGCCAGTTAATTCTCACAAAACCCTCAAGTTTTACACAGCACTATATTTTACACCATGATACTCAATTCTGCATTGAGTCTCCATCTGTGCAATTTGTACATTCTGGGTCAAGCGAATCGTGACAGTTGACGAGCAGTCGTGATATTTTCATTGGGTTTGCTTGACCTAGAATATTAAAAAAAAAACACTAATGGTGGCATATGATGCCAGAATGCATATCCTGGTGTGGAGGCGTGGTGATTGAAAATGAGGCATAAGTATTTTAGCGAAAGGCCATACTAAGCTGTCTTACTGAAGTAAATAGCTCTTATGATAATCAGTGTCCCTGAGGGCCCAGTTATCTTCTCGTAATGAAAGACAAGCGAACACCAACAGCAACTAAATAAGAATTCCTCTTTAAAATGTCCCCATTTAAATCGAACTGATAATAGCACTGTTTTGAGGGCCTTCGCAAAGTAAAATGCTGGCTGGATAGGGAATAACGCTTATTTAAACGAGCCTTGGGGAAATGATGCGCAATATGAAGCTTGTGTAGACTACTTTTGTGGACCTTTCTCATGAAGGCGTTGAACTTTCGTATGGAGTAAGAGCAAGTAAGCAGGTACTGGACTATAGACTGTTTACTGTCCTTAGCCGTATTTGCCAATAATTTATTAGCGTCTATATACAAGACCGCTACTAAATCACTGTTACAATATTATAAATAGGTAGAGACATTGAAAACGTTTGCTTAATTCGGTCAATATTCACAGCGTAAATCAAAACACTGCCACGCTTCAGCCTTGAAAACTGCTTGAACTTCTGAACTCAATCTGTCCTTATAAACAATAACTTATTTGAACGAATTTATTGAAAGTAAATTTATTGCTTAACTCTCACTCTCGATGTATTTTATTTTTAATTTTGTCCGTGACTTTTCGTGATGCGTAAAATGAAATGTCTTGCGTAATTTATGTCTTATTACGTTACATAACTCATGTTTTGAGCTCACTTCTGTGGACGTTTCGCGAGACGTGAACTTACTTAAAATTTAATTTAGACGTTTGTGTGAAGTGGCAGTGTGTATTGTCGTCATTGACGGGCAAACAGAAGGGCGACAACGGCCTAAGGGAAGTGTAACGAACACGTCTAAGGTATGATACATAACAGGTTACTTCGAAAGGATACTCATTTGTCAGCTTGCCAGTCTGATTAGATAAATGAACGTAGATACTAGCAGACCCACTGCCCATGGAAGTGGCGTGATTTATGGGAGTGCTTATCAGCTGCGTCCCGCTGCACTTTCATTTGAAATGTATGGCTACGTATTTAACAGCAGCTGACAGGATGTGCCCATAGCTGTAACTCGCAGTTCGGCCCTGGTTCGTCATATATCTGACCTTTATTAGTATAAGGTGAAGATGAAGTCTCCGTTTGGTTTAATCCTTCATTCAGACGTACGACGGTCTGTCAGAATAAAATTCTAAAATAGGCATATTTTGTATTTATTTAATTAACGCACCAACAAATGCACATTTTTATTTTCTTAAGCTATAAATTTAGCATGGAACAAAGTATGCTCCCTGAGGATGATCGTGTGATCGAAACATGTAGGAGCGTTTTAAGTGTTCGAATGTAAATTTTAGATTTATTAAATAACATATATATATGTGTGTGCATTTGTTACTGTGTTAATTAAATAAACTACAGAATGCACGGTGCAACGATAAAGATGGCACATATTTTGTGTTTGTTATCCTCGGCTCCAGTAGAACACTTCAGAAGTCATTTTACTATAAATAGCAACTAAAAGATTATTCAAACAAATTCAAATAAAAACATACAGATTTACAGCAATGCGAGTAGCAATTTGTTGTGCCATGACTTATTGGAATATATTTTGACGCGTCCCTGTGAGGTGAATTTTGAAGATGTGAGAATATTATTTTTCTTGTGGCGCTGCGGCCCAACGCTGGCCATGACCTCCTAATTTTGAGGTTTCTAGATCAAACACAAAGACGCACCACAGTCGGTAGGACTCCTCTGAACAGCTCGTCGCAGAGACCTCTACCTGACAGCACACGTCATTCTAAATAGAAAAACATCCATGCCCCCGGTGGGATTCGAACCCAAATCTCAGCAGGCGAGCGGCCGAAGACCTACGATTTAGACCGCGCGGCCACTGAGATCGGTGGATATTGTTTTGGTATTTAAAATATTTGGGGTGATCAAATCAAGGTGAATGAGATGGGTAGGTCATGTAGCACGTATGGGGGACATGAGAGGTGCATACAGGGTTTTGGTGTGGGACCGAAAGGAAAGAAAACTTGTAAGACATAGGCGTAGAAAGGATGATAATATTAAAATTGGTCCTCAAGAAGTGAGTTGGGGGGGAAGGGGACTGGATTGCTGTGACTCAGAATAGGGGACAGGTGGACGTCGCTTGTAAATGTGGTAATACACCTCCGGGTTCCATAAAATGCGAGCAATTTCGTAACTGGTTTAAGACCTGTTAGCTTATGAGGTATGAGTCTGCTCCTTGGCGTTAATTAATTAATTAGTTAGTTCAAATTATTAGTCTTGTACCTTACGAGTTTACTTTTGTACCACTCGAACTAGTAGTAGATGCACTTACGTCACTCTTATTTCTGTCAAGTTCCAAATATTTTTCTCGAGCACCCAAAATGCAATTTTCCATTGTCTTTATAAATCGTGCTAAAATTGTCCAATTTTCAAAACTGTATACTGAAAGTTTCGGCCAATTGGGTCAAAACACCACTTTGCGTGTGGGAGGTTTCGTCTTGAAATCTTGACAAAGAAATGTATCCCGAGTATGATGGTCGAAGTCAGGTACGCCGATGGTGACCGAGCGGCTGGTTCCTGAGGCAAATTTGTTCAGGCTCGTGCTGGACACTTAAGAATTGATATTCAAGACTCCAACCATAACTCTTGAAGAGCAGATAATGTTGATTTATTTTTAGCTCGTCGATAGGAGAATATAATAAAATAACAGATGCAGCGCACTGTTAAATAATTTGTAAGTGCCGCTCGTAGGGAGAACACAGAAAATTTGACTACGGGATCAGACAGCTCTTTCTGTAGCAAGTGACGACCAAGAATATTCCCAGAGGCTTCCATTTCCCCGGTTTAAATAGCATCATAATTTGGGTTAGAGTGACGTCACAGGGCGTTGGCGCGACCTCACGCATTTTATATACAGGGTGTGCTAAAATTTAAAAAAAATAATTCCGGCGCCAAAAGGTTAAGCAAAGCTCCAGCTGTCTAAAAAGGACATTTCAATCAAGCAACTCTTAAGAAAGAGTTTTAAAACAAAGGGGTAGGCAAGAAATTCTCCCTAAGAACGTATGTGGAGTGGGTGCGTGTGTCGTTTCCGGTGACGAGTGACAAAGGCCACGACACACACCTTGCATCTTACACCATAGCTGGGAATAAATGGTCGCTTGGCGAAATTAAAATCGCGGGACGCGACAGAAACCAGTGACCCCATTTGGGGGTTTCTTTTTCATTTCCGTTCGGGCAAATAGCGGGATAATAACCGTAATGTGACCACTGCTTTTTCTTGATACTCGGCTGATATTAAGGTAAAGTCAGCGGTATCCACACGTAGTGCGGTGGGCTAAGTAATGTTTTATTTTTACCATGGCGCAGCAGCCCATGTGGACCAAGACCTCCTCATTGTCGAGGATTCATGATCATACTCAGACACACCACACGCGGTAGGGTTCCTCTGGACGAATGATCAGCCCGACGCGGAGACCTCTACCTGACAACGCATAACACTCATGACAGTCATACATGACGCCGACGGGATTCGAACCCACAATCCCAGCAAGCGAGCGGCCTCAGACCCACGCCTTAGACGGCGCGGACACTGGGATCGGCGCTAATCAATGTTGCAACCTACAATCATGTTATAAGCTAATTAATCCATTATAATCTCATAATAATTCTTGTCACTGGTAAGAGCCCTCAACCGACGAAGACGAAGACGAGTGGAGCTGATAATTGTTATCGTATCTTTCACTTCTGATGTGGTTTATGTCATCTGAAATCTGGTCAATATGTAGTGATTGAGTTTATTCGGATCACCGACCTGTCATGTCATAGTAACACAATAATTGTGGTGTCTGTTGTCTGCTTAACCAGGACGGCAAATTTGCCTGCTACGAGCCGATTGACAGCACTTGGAATGTCGTCTTCACTTCTCACCGTTACGTCCCGACTGAGGGCTAGCCTTGCCTCGCCGCCTTCAAAATTCGCACTCACAGCCCTCTCCCGGAGTTAATGCAGCCAGAACGTGAGGCTACAGTTTGCCGTCTAGAGTGGCATGACTTGCAATTCTGCCACGCGTTTGCGCATTAAATAATTGTATTAGTTTATTTTCTTCCCGTTTTCTTCGTACTTGTTTTCTTGTATTTATCTGTGCACTTGACGTTTCTTATTTCTGCCCATGCTTCCTTTTATTTTGGCTTATTTCTTACAGTTCGGACAAGTAATAGACTAACACTAGTCGGTCCCAGTAGCCGCGCGGTCTAAGGCGTAGGTCTGCTGCCGCTCATCTGCTGAGATCGTGAGTTCAAATCCCACCGGGGGCATGGATTTCTGTCTGTTGTGAGTGTTGTATGTTGTCATGTAGAGGTCTCTGCGACGAGCTGATCACTCGTCCAGTGGAGTCCTACCGACTGTGGTGCGTCGCTGTGTGTGATCTAGAAACCTCAAGAATGAGGAGGCCATGGCCTGC
>Ga0123357_10015069_pt1 | contig 10120 bp, 5 predicted proteins | sample TergutEmb28metaG_FD_89873 | JGI IMG/M metagenome (GOLD analysis project Ga0123357, IMG submission 89873) | Embiratermes neotenicus P4 segment gut microbial communities from Petit-Saut dam, French Guiana - Emb289 P4 | ecosystem: Host-associated > Arthropoda: Insects > Digestive system > Gut ... | reverse complement strand
CAGAAACCACATATTCCTGCCAGTTTCAATATGAATTTGGCAATCAGTAAGTGTGTAACAGCTGCCATACTTTCAAACTTCTCTTGACATTATCTCCGAAACCGTTCAACTTTGGATATAGGTATTTTGGGTTATATCGGTATACTTTAACATAAGGAACACTCTCCCGAAGTAGTGACCTTAACTCGTGGGACACCCTGTATAAAATGTTGTTACATCATATGCCTCCATTTGTCATTTATGAGCCTTTTTTGGCCTGTGTGTGCCTTTGAAAGAGTAAAAATAAATTCTGTGTCTACCATCACTAGTAGGATGATGATAAAGGTCACCAGAAAGGAGCTTCAGTTCTTTATTATATGGGGCATGGTATTTCTCACACTGACAAAGTTTCAACTGTTTCAAAAGTGAAGGAAAGTAAAAAAGATGTGGAAAAAATGTCAGTCAAACCTGACACAATTTGCACCAAAACTCAGCGCCTTATCCATGCAGCACCACATCTGCCATATACTGTGACGTTACCACAATATGCTTAATACTTTATACTGATCATGATTTTCAGGTTTTCTCAAGAGAAGCTCAAGAGCTAGTAATGACTATTCCACTGACCGAACCATTGCCGTCTCAGTACTACGTTAAAGCTACCAGTGATCGGTGGTTGGGATCTGTGACATGCATTCCTCTAAACTTCCAACATCTCATTTTGCCAGAAAGTCATCCACCTCATACTGGTGTGTATTGTGTAATTTGTGGCTTCATAAATTTTACAGAGTACAAGAAGGTGCATACATATTTATTGTAACCAAAGAAGTCATCGACCCATACTAGTGTGAATTGTGTACTTTATGGCTTCATGAATTTTACAAACGGAAAAGGTACCATGTTTGTTATAACCAAAGATCAGTACCCAACTGATATCTAAATTTTGCTTATAACCATATGACAATCTTGTTATATCAGTTTGTCATTACGTGTTTCATTACCAGATGTATTTCCCTTATTGTTGCCAACACTAATTGCAGTACAACCTTATATCTGTGGAGCAGAGTCCTTCTTGTGAAACTGATAAATTCTGGGGCTACCCAAGAAATTCCTCACTGTGTGAAACATGAAGATTTTACCATGTTCACAATAATCTGCCACTGGTCCCTGTCCACAGTCATCTGTCCCATTTTCATGAAGATGCATCAAAATATTATCCTTCTTTCTGTTCCCAGTCCTTCTAGTGGTTTCTTAAAGCTTCCCAACTGAAACTATGTAAGCAATTCTTCATCTGTTCAACACCCAGTACAGTCCCTGCTCAGAAAATGTGATGCTTCTTGTTATGAAACTTTCTCGTTTCTCCTGTTACTTCCCCACTCTTTTCCTCGGTACCTTATTCTTGAACATCTTCAGTCATTTTTTTTCCACTTTAACTCTCAACATACAGCCTTTTAAATTCCAGTTAAACACTAAGTGTTTTTAAACTTTAACTTTTGCAAGGAACAGTGTATGCTCCCTGAGGATGATCTTACGATTGAAACATGTAGGAGCGTTTTAATGTAAAAGTTTTAGAATTTTAAGTAACACATGTGTGCATTAGTTAGTGTGTTAATTAAATGATTCCATGTTTTCGTTACAGCTGGAACACTGGAAATTTAAATTCCCATTGTGGGACAGCATTTTCCTCTTTAATTAAAAAAAAAGATATACATTTTAAGGGGCATTGTCCCACATGTCCTTTAAAAGTTAATGTTAGTGACCGAATTTCAGTGCTGTATGAAATAGTCTGTTAAATTGCACATATATATATATATATATATATCTTGTTTGTTTAGATAGCAGGTGGGTGGACAATGTTCTAAAGTGAATGGTAGCAAGGAAGCATTTCCTGAATTGACTGTGATCTTAATTTCATTGTTAACTTTTATCATACGAACATTTAATTCAGTCTTTGTGCTCCGGGTAGAGAATTTTTTCTGCAACAGCCCTTTAAATTGTTGTGCGTGTTTGACAATAAACGTTTATATAGTATGAACCAAAGATAATGAAATAATGCAATAATCTGCATTGTGTTGGGAATAAATCAGAGATACTTCAGTTCAAAAAAAATTCAGTAGAAATAGTTTGTGCCTAAATGCAGGAAGTTAATTTAAAAAAAAAAATTATAATTTTCAATTTATTTTACTTACGTTTCTGTTTTGGGCCCCAAGTTTGCATAGGAAATTCCAGCTTCAGGGTTTGTGGATTTGTGCCTTGGCGTGGTGCTGTCAGAAACATGATCTTACATCACACACACACATCATACTGTCTCAACACTTCACTAATGACTTTTCTCTTCACACCACTCATTATTCACACGCAACACCGTCATGAACTGAGAAAGACCTACGTTTGTTGAGTTTTGTTCCTGTATACCAATGTGTGCTATCGTTTCCAGTATGTTTTTCATGATGGGGTATCGAGAATTTCTACATGGTATTTCCATACTCGGTCAAGGAAAGAGTAACTAAAACAGAGATATTTCAGCAGTGGTCTAAAAATGCATAAAATGCTGTTGCCTAAATAAATGATGCCGTCGCTCAATGCCCCTGCTTCTTCACTCTCACTTTTCCAAACCAGTTCAGATATCCAGTTTGAGGACAGGATCCTGGCTTATTATTACGAAGTTGGAACAAGTGGTAAAGCATTGAAATGCCATATTATTTTAGCTGTTTTATGGCTCTGTTATTTATTTCTATATATCAGACTGCAGTTGAAATTATGTGGAGTGCCAACAAGGCTCCTCAATTTCAGTATAAGTTATGGGAAAATCATGACCTTACAGTGCAGCCAATAATTATCTATATTTATTTGTGTGGGTGAATTTATGCACCCTGTTTATCTTAGTTTTCAAACTGTCCTTCTGCAACAGGGCAGAAACTGAACTGAAATGTAACACAGGCATTAGAGAAACCATATACCATTGGCCTTTTACCATATACAGACAGTTGGTGCTCAGTCCCTTTTAGTAGTAATATATCCTGCCACCATACACATAAAGTGTGTCTCTTTTTTGGCTACACTATCAGGAACAGTGCCATATATCAGTAATGCTACAGGGTACACAGCAAGAAAATTCTTCTCCGAAGCATGCTGTCATAATTAGACTTCCTGTAACAGCAGCGCTTGGCAGAGTGAATGAGGCTTCTAACTGCAATATGTTGACAAAGTACTGGGACGAACGAACTGCGTAGCATATTTCTTCAGAAGGAAATGAAAGGTGTTAGTAGCTTAGCATAAAAACAAACGTATGGGGTTTTTCAAGATTACAGGGAGGCTAGAAACTTCTATTCATGAGGTACATAGGTACATAATTGGGTAAAGTGGCTGGAGTGTGAATCTGACCACAAACCATTATATAATGTGGAGATAACTAGTGGGGCTATAATTCTAAGCCTCTGCATGAGTGTATGGAGCATTTAAATGGCGGCAGCGCACCAGATGCGGTGCATTTGTAAGATGCGGATTTAAATGGATTCGGTGCGTGAATATGATAAAGGCTTGATTTGTTACCATTGTTCCCAGATGTTAGAACTTCACCACTTTTTCAAAAGCTTGCAGATTACATGTGCATCCAAATTTATTACACTGTCCTCACTTTATACAGAGACTACCTATTCTAAGATGACCCTCCCCAATTAAAATGTCATCTAAGAAAATACATTTCACTGTTAATTTCAGACATTTAAGACACAAAGCATGTCAGATTCTACATACCTTTACCAATCAGTGTCACTGTGACCGTCTTCACAGTCAGTGCCTTCATCTGCCTCACACTCACTTCTAACATATCCCATCCTCTCACTGCCATTCTACAAAATATCGTTACCAAATTTTGTTATTAATACCATGCATATTCTTACAATCAATATACTATCCAAAATATGCACTCATTGATACATCATTTATGAAATATATCAACTCCAGTGTTATCATAGAGTGCATTTGTTGAATGGAATATTGATATTATCATCACTTTGATCCACTGCGTTAGATATGCAGCACTTCTTAAAACCCTGCTGGTAAGATATGCTGCCATGCCATTATGATCCATGTTGACTAAATACTACATTTATATTTCTTGGTTTATAAACTTACTTTAACCCACTAAGATTCACAATTTTCTCCATAGATGGTGTTAATGTTGTTACGGATTTTAAATATTTGTGTCCTGGATTTTTGTGTTGTATCTGTGGTCTGATTAGTTTGATTTCATCACTCTTTTCTTAGTTTTTAATTTGGGGATTAGTTCGGGTTTTATTTTTGAGTCTTGTAGTTAATTTTTAATTTTTCAGTAATAATTTTTCCTGTTACTATCCTTGGACTAGATCTGTTCTTGGGTCCATATCTTAATACGTTTACTGTTCCCATAGTGTCCAGTGACTGAGCATACCTTGATTTCAGGGGTCCACCAGTTTAACTTGCCCCTTTGCCTGAAGACAGAAACAGAGTCGTCTTCCCAGATGTCATGCTTCTTTAAAAAATTAGGTGATGGACAAAGGCCAAAAAAGAAGATTTTGTCAGTATTTCTTACATGAATTTAAGACAACCTTACATATTTAAGCACCAAATTTAACCAAAAAAAAAAAAACCCTCCTCGTGCTTGCAAATAAACAAGGTAGTCTATTTTGTGTAAATATTTTATTCAGTTTTTCCCAGAATTTGGCTATAGACTAATCTCCCTTCTCAGCTGATAGAGTTTCTTTGTTTTTCTTTGTGGTTCTTTTTTTTTTTCCACCCAGTAATTTCACTTCTCTGCACAAGTAAGACATACGTTTCATTGAATTCAAAACCCTCCTGGGTATTATAAATTTTCTAATGGCATGTTCTAAAGCAAAATTGAAGACATATCCTTGTTTTAGACAATTGTCAGTGTGATATGCAAATTACTGTCCTCTGATGTGAAACTTTCTAGTCTGGTAGAAATTTACCATTGTTTTGGAGAAATATACTTTATCTTTACATTACACATCTTTTCTTCTCTGAAGTTACCATTAGTACTTCCTTCCAAATGATAGTGAGTTTGTACCAAATTGTTGTGTGGCATCACATCCCAGAAGACTGCAGTTTTCATAAGCACTGCCATGTGCACTCCAAATACCAGATTGGACGTGAGTTTGTCAATTATGTTCAACCATGCCAACTTCACTGTAGGTTTTATTTTGAGCAGCACATTTAGTTCATGGGTATACTAAATTCAGTGAGAATGTTGTGTCTGAAAGCTTTTGTGGCAGGTACACTTGAGTGCAGGGCCCCAAAAATATCACTTGAATCTCATAGATAATTAACAAAATCAAGTTACCTATAGTCTTGTGGTATGCTTCCGACAAATGACTAAATAGTAGCGTATGCAGCCCATTGAGATTTCACAAGGCAATATTGGCAATTTTTGTTTGTGGTTGTGGTTTCCACAGATAACCATTCAGTTGATCCATTAATGTATCATTGCCCAGGAGTTATATTGTGAATTGTGTCTGAATATTCATACCATGAATTGAAAAATTCATAAGAATATCTTGATGGATTTGACAAAGTATGATTATGCAATGTTGACTGAAGCATAAGTACCTCATCACTGCTGCATAACTTAATGCAGTTTCATGGAATATTCACACCATTAATTTGAAAAGGCCTGAAGAGATAGCTTGGTAGATGTTTTCAACACAGTGCAACATTGAAGTGCCAGCCTAAGCATAAGTACCTCTTCTTCATGACAGATTATTTTTGAAAATCACTGGTTTGTCATCAACTGTAAGAGCAACTGATGTGTGACTTACACACCAAGTATATCATGTAATAGGTGATGTATTTAAAAACTCGCCATTGATTGTTGATATCATGGAGCAAAATTAGTACATTCTTCATTGATTTCTGGAGATTTTGTGTGATGATGAAACTGATGTATTATGATTGTAATAAATTTAGATTAAAGCTTTTAAAACTTCCTTGCCGTGTTTCTGTATTTGTGGTGAGAGGATATGCATATTTCTGGAGCTCTGCTTTAGTGCCGTCATTTACCTTTCGACGCATACATTGTTTGTTGTAGAAATCATCTTTTAAAATGTTGTGCAGGGAAAAATGTACTTGAAGTGTGACATTTTTAAAGCTTTCCTAGCTTGTTAGATGTTCCTTGAAGGGACCTAGAAAAGACTGAAATATAAGTTATTGAAGTTTCTTTACAGCTGGAACACTGTAATTTACAGTAAGAATATTTTGGCATGTCTTACAGCATCTGTCACTCATGAAGTTTTTATATGACCATTAAAAGCCTCTTAATTATGGCATTCACTAGTATTTTGTTTATTTTTTTCAAGCTAAGATGTGTGTCCTTATTCATTTACACTTAAACATTAGCAGAAATTACACAAACATAATTGATAAATTTAATTATTATTTTTGCTAAAATTAAATATTTTTCAGGCTGATGCATGCTGTTCTTGACTTTCTTATTATTTGGTCAGAACAGGTGTGTCATGCTTTTATGAAACAGGTCAAGTTCACATCTTGTGTAACAGTTGTGTCATACTTTCCCACAAGAAATCAAGTTCATGTCTTGCGTAACAAAATAGCCTCAGCCACATCACATATTGCTTTATTTTTTCCTTTTCTTCGTTGCAGATTTACTGGAGCTACAACCGTTGCCTGTAACAGCTCTTGAAGACCCTAGTCTGGAAGCACTGTACCCATTTGAACACTTCAATCCTATCCAGACTCAAATATTCCATTGCCTTTATCACACTGACAACAACGTGCTGCTTGGTTCACCCACTGGGTCTGGTAAAACTGTTGCTGCTGAAATTGCCATGTTCCGTGTATTCAGGGTATATCCAGGCAGTAAGGTCAGTGAGCTGCAGTTTAAAAAATTCAGTAATTATTTGTAAGTGTTAAGATCAGTGACAATCATGTTGAGGATTTCAGGCTACAAGGTCAGTGGAATTGGTGTCTGGTGTCAGAATATCCATTGTGTAGAATCAATCAGTACTAGTGTGTGGAATTTGGGAATGTAAGGTTAATGAGAACCACCAGCAGTTATCACAGAAACTTCATGCTGTAAGAGCAAGTAGCCACGGTGGGTGTTGAAGGAATACCCAGACTATGGTCAGATTAGAATTTGGTGTACAGGGAACATGATGTAAGGTCATTGACAGCATTGGATTTTCAGTAAAAATTCAGATTTTTCAGTATTCAGATTACAGGGCCAGTGAGAACCACTGCTGAGCATTTGAAGCATAGTTATGTTGTAAGGAATGTTGTGTGTTCAGAAAATATCCAAACCACACATTCCAGACCACTGTTAACAAAACCGGCAAAGTACATTGAGGTCCATTCATGCAACCATTGTTGCAGTGGAAAAGCAATAATTATTACATAATACGAATGTGTGTTTGGAATATAGCATGCAGAGTACATGTGCCATATTGTCATCTGTGGCCTGTACAGTCATACAGTATTTTTCCACATTATCTCATAAAGGACTGTATTTAAAAAAAAAAAGTTATTGAACATAAAATATATGGTGATTTTCTGTACAGCATTTATCTGAAACATTTCTCATTCTAATACGAATTCAGGGAGATGATATCATAAATGGACATAGGTCTTCACGTAAAGTACCTGTTATTCTTGTCAGATTTTTAATGAAAGTTGAATTTCCTGGACAGTTTTTTTAAAAATACTCAAATATCAAATTTCATGAAAATTTGTCCTCTGGGAGCTGAGTTCCATGTGGATGGATGTACAGACATGACGAGGCTGATAGTCGCTTTCCGCAATTTTGTGAACACCCCTAAAAAATTAACAATTGTGCAATTGTGGTCACGGATAGCAGGAAAATAGGTTTCAGAGTCAATAAACCAAAGTTTATTCAAGGCAGATTGGCACTATAAGGTAAATATGAACCAGTTTTGGTCCCATGAGGTCGTATTTTAAATTTGGTTTGACATTTGATATTCTTAGAGTGGTGTGCAATAAAACCCTGGTTTAATGCTTTGTGGAGACCACAAAAATTGGCATAAAATTTGGGAAAGTGTAAAATATCAGAAACTTTGTTTTTTTGAGGATTTGGCTGGGACCTTACAAGATGCGCAAAGTTGCAGAAAGCGTAAGGTACAGGAAAGTAAAATCGGGGTTTTGTTGTGTTGAGATTGTGGTCTTTTGGGATGTGGTGCAGCACAGATAGGCAGGTACCCATCTGTTGGACTACACAGCATCACATCCCAGAAGACTGTAATCATAATTTTGTCTTCATTACTTCGAATTTTGTATATTTCTTTTCATCATTATTCTAGTAACCAAATCTCGAGTTTGAATGTGATTTAGGGTTCCATTTTCACTACCCATTAGCTCTTGCAAAAGTCCCCATGGCTTCCAATGGTTACTTTGACATTGCCTAAGATAAAGGAAAGAAGAAGTCATTGGCAGGACATAATTATAGGTAGGAGGATAGTACTAAAATTATGGTGCAAAGAGGTGGACTGGGTTAAACTGGCTTTTAGTACAGTTCATTGGCTGGCTTGTGCAAACACTTGGTGGACATTTGAGTTCCCGTAGATGGTGGGGAATTTCTTTACCATGTTGTCAAGAAATATGTATGTATACATAGTTAATCAGCAGTTACTTTTTACAGTTATTTTCCTTACTTTTGCAATACCAAATTAACCTATGCCTCTCTATGCTGTTTCCTACAATATCACCCCTCCCTAATGGTTTGAATTGAGTTAGAACTAGACTTAATAATTCTGTGACGAACCCTGAGTTGTGGAGTGCTTGAAGTGCAAAATTAATTGTGCTAGGGCCTTGTGAATTGGGTACAGAATTGGCTGTGTTATGGCCATGTGAACTGACTGGTAAATGAAGGAAGATGTGAATCTTTAAAAGATTTTTGTTCAGGTGTGTGAACATACATAGAAGAACACCTCCAGTAATTTTTTGGGGTGGGGTGAGCTGCTATGCCACCACTCCATTGATTGTTGCTTTGTCTCCAGGTCATAGTGATATAAACGGGTTCCGTCCATGGTCACCAATCGCGACAGGAAATCATTTGGATCATGCCGAAAAAATTCCAAAATTTGCTCAGATGACTGGCACCGTTGACGTTTTTGATTCGCATTCAGGCATTTCAGGACCCACTTTGCAGAGAGCTTCTGCATGTCCAAATCTTCATGAATGATGACCAGACCCGCTGTCGTGAGATGCCCAGTTGCTCAGCTATTGATTTAGCCGAAATCTGGTGGTCTTCCAAGACTACCTCATGAATTTGATCAATAATCTCTGGGGTGGTCACTGTTTTGGGTTGTCCAGGATGAGGCGCATCACAGGTGGAAAAATCACCACATTTAAACTGGGCCACCCAGTTTTTGACGGTGGTATACGATGGTGCATGTTCCCCTAATGTTTCTGTCAGAATGGCGTGAACTTCCTTCGGCACTTTGCCTCGCAGGAAAAAAAAAAATTGATGACAGCTCACGTCTCCATGTTGTTGAAATCGCGCGCGTCGCCTGACATGCTCCCTTTCAGCCTCTGTAACAAGAAAAGACCTGCAATTCGGCACATGAACAGACCCCTCTTTCCAACCACACTATCGATTCTGTCCTATGACATCGGGAAGTAGGTCAGGCTAAGGACTTATCAGCACCCCCTCATACTATTCACTCTGCATTGAAGGATAAAGCAAGCAGAGGGAGAGTGGCTAACATCTGCCAAGATATAAATGAATTAGAAGCTTTAAAACGTGCAGAGCAAATATTGGTTGCCTGTGCTGCTTGTAGCTGGTGCTATAGTCACAGTAGATCAAGACTTATATTGCCATGAATGTATTAAGAGTTACAAACGCAGTTTGACAACCGTTTTATTCAAAATTACATTCGTTAAATGTTAAGGGCAAATGAATTTCAGAAAATACTTGTTACCATACAGCTCAGAATCTTTTATCTTTTCATGTCTTATCTGAAAAAGAACTAAAGATGAATGTATATAAAACTGATTGTACTTGTTGTCTCTCAGCGTAAAAAAAAAAAAAAAAAGACAGATGGGGGGGGAGAAAAGGAATTGAGGAATTGGGGCAAAAAGAGCAAAAACAGAGGAAAAGTGGAGAAGGCAACAT
>Ga0123357_10015068_pt1 | contig 10121 bp, 8 predicted proteins | sample TergutEmb28metaG_FD_89873 | JGI IMG/M metagenome (GOLD analysis project Ga0123357, IMG submission 89873) | Embiratermes neotenicus P4 segment gut microbial communities from Petit-Saut dam, French Guiana - Emb289 P4 | ecosystem: Host-associated > Arthropoda: Insects > Digestive system > Gut ... | reverse complement strand
GCCACACCTGCATACGTGACACGCCAATGCGAGAGGCAATTCTACGAGTGGACAGTCGTGGACTTCTCTGAACCATTGTCTGGTGAATATGAGAAAATCCACCCCAAGATGGAATCCTGCGGTTGGGAAAATGCCTTTGGTATTCGTCAACAGCAGCATGTCCATTCCCATCGCAAAATCCATACACAAAATGCATGTCACAATATTCCACGTGGGAAAACACAAAAGGCATTTTTACAACTCCTCACAATTAACTGTAACAGTGACGACTTTTGATACTAAATTGCAGCGTGAATGCGCTTGACCCGGCTGTAGGCTAAAGGACGGACATGCACAGTGTATGGGTAATACATAACGCGAAACAGGTACAGTATGTGGAATCGCAAGAAGATCACACTTTTCTATTGCCATTATCTCTGTAACCATTCAACTTTGGATATAGGTGTTTTGGGTTATATCGGTATACTTTAACTTCAGGAACATTCTCCCGAAGTCTGGCACATTCCCCCCGGGACATCCTGTATAAAGTCCCCAGTATCAAATTTCACATAAATCTGTCCAGTGGGAGCAGCACCGATATGTGCATATGGACAAACTGACAGTCAGACAGACCGACAAAAGTAAGAGGTGCTTTTTGTTTCTATGCAAATATGCCTAAAAACAAGGGAAGTAAGTTCAGTCAAACATGATGAAAAAATGACAGGTCTAACCCTACCCATCCATGTCCCACTGAACTGAGCACCTAAGAAGACTGTCACATCTTGTGAAGATGTATGACCATACCATGATGTTGAAGCCACAGTTCGGTAGTACTGCATTCGTGCATCATGGGCATGAATTACTGGCTGGCAGTCAGTATGCTGAATTTAAAATGTTTCCGCAGAAGCAGGTAAAACTGTTTTGCAAAGACTGCAAATGAAAACTGTTCAAACTGCATTCACTTGAGTTCTGTCACTGGTTATTTCTTGGAAATTGGTCTTTGCAAATGCAGTCAGTCTCTTCATACAGTTTTACAGTTACTATCATGTCTCATGTGTACTACCAGGCCACTTTGCAGCCAGAAGGATTATGTCAATGTAAAATTCCAGTGACGCCATTGGGAATTGAACCCATGACCTTACGGTTTATAGTGCAATGCCTCAACCAACTGCACCACTGCGTAGTCCTGTGTGTGGCTAGTACTGTGATAGTATCTTAAAGTAGGTCTTGATTGCTTGCTTCCAGAATTCTTGTCTAATTCACTATTCACATTTAGATTTTTATCTCTGTTCACTGTTATGTAACCAGTGGATTTTAACACAAATGCAGAATACTCAAGATCATATGAGGACAACAAAAGCAGTGTATAGTATGTGTCATTATGGTTCCATGTGTTACCAAAGACATTTCAGTTAATGTAACAGCCATGAGTAAATACTGGAAACCAGATATTATCTTTGGCTAACACAGTAGCACTCCCTTGAAGATGAGGTGTAGTTTGATTTATATTTAAGGTGAACTGCCCATTTCTTTCTGTTCCCTTTTACTGTAGGAGTACACACATTTCTTCATAGACACTCAACGAAACTGAGATTCAAAACTCAGTACATATACATCCAATTACAAAACCTAGGCTCAAATGAGTATTTGATTTGCACTCCCAGGTTGTCACTGGATGCGCCTTCTGCGATCTAAGCACAGACGGCCATGGTTAAAGGCAGATTTGGAGAAGTACAAAGCTGATTATGACAGTGATGAGGACAATTTCAAAATACGTTTTAAAAAAGGTAAGAAACCACTTATTACATTGCTAAGGAATATAATACAAACTAGTTAATACTGGACTTTTTACACAAAATAACACACTTACAGTGAACCAACATAGTGACTTTGTCTGCTGTGTGATACATTAAATGGTTGTTTTAGTGTTTTATTTGGAAGCACTCTTATATACTTACTTATTACTTACTTGCTTACTCCATGGAGCAGAATCCTTCCTGAGAAGCTAACTGGTTCTCAGCTAATCAAAAAATTCTGTGCATTTTATGGAACCTGAAGATTCATTACCATGTTTATAAGAGCCTGGCACCTGTCCCTATTCTGAGCCAGATTAATCCAGTCCATGCCCCGCCAATCCTACTTCCTTAAAACCCATTTTAATAGTACCCTCCCATATGCACCTCAGTTTTCCAAGTGCTTTCTTTCCCTCAGGTTTCCCCACCAAAACCCTGTATGCCCCTCTCCTCTCCCACCCGTACGTTCTACATGCTCTGCCCATCTCATTCTTTATCAATATGATAACCCAAATAATATTTCATGAGGAGTACAGATCATTAAGCTCCTCATTATGTAGTTTTCTTCACCTTTCTGTTACCTCATCCCTCTGAGACCCAAATATTCTCCTCAGCACCTAATTCTCAAACACACTGAGTCATTGTTCCCCCCTCAATGTGAGCGACCAAGTTTCACACCCATACAAAAAAACAAGTAAAATTATAGTTCTATGTATCTTAATATTTATATTTGTGGATACCAAACTGGAAGATGGTAGATTCTGCATTGAATTATAGCAAGCATTACCTGCATTCATTCTGCTCTAAATTTCTTCCTAAATAGAATTTTGGTTTGTTAAGTTGTTCCCAAATATTTCAACTCTTCCAACCTTTCAAAGGAACTAATACCAGTGTTTGTATTGTGACTTCGTCCTGCATTCAGATCTCAAGACATGACCATGTACTTAGTTTTATCAACATTTACCTATAGTCCAGTATTCTTACTAGCAACTACTAAAGCATCTGTGTTTTTCTTTGTATCACATGCACACTGCCCAATATATTATATCAGCCTAAACTTGAAGCTGGTATGTACCATTTAATTCCTGGTTTACCTGAACCCTCCTAATGGCATACTTTAAAGCATAGTTGAAAAGCAATGGTGATAAAGCATCTCCTTGTTTCAAACCATTCTTAATAGGAAACATGTCAGATTAATGTTTGCCTACCCAGACTCTGGAATAGGTTTCAGCCAGACATATTTTTATTAGCCTTACTAGTTTCATGGGGATGCCAGACTCAAAGAGAATATTATACAAGACCCTTTCCTAACTGAATTGTAGGCTTCCTTGAAGTCTTTAACCTTTTGGCGCCGGAATTATTTTTTTAAATTTTAGCACATTCTGTGTATAAAATGTGAATAATACAGGAACCAAATATGTTAGAATTATGAAACAAACTGCATTTTGAAGAGAAAAAACGGACAATATATACCGTGTTTAAAATATTCAGTAGCTATATTTGTTGAATAAATATATAAAATGCAACGTTTAGAGATTAGTGGTGCAGTACGACCACTATAGGGGTCGTTAGGCGTCAAAAGGTTAAATAGCTGATGCACTGCTTCAGTGTATTCCCATTTTTCTGAAGTATTTAATGAATGAAAAATATATGATCAGTAGTTCAACTATTGTGTTAAAATCCACACTGATGGTCCCCATGAATTTCCTGTTCATATGAAGGTAACTTCTAACAAAAGGATGTGGAATATAATTTTGTATGTAGTTGACAAGAAGTGATATGCCTTTGTAATTACTAGTCTGTTGTATCACCCTTCTTATAAATAAGTAAAATGAAGTCCTTCCACTTCTCAGGCAGTTTTTCCTAATTCCAAATTGAATTAATAAGCTTATGGAGCTCAGAACGAACTGTCCTGCCTCCTGCTTTAATCAGTTTTTCTTCAATTTGATTGTATGTGGTGATTTGTGTCTTTTTAGCTCTTCAATAACCAACCCAAACTCAAAGGCTCTCAGCTCAGGCACTGGTGGCCCTGCTGTATGTATTTATGGCTGTCTAATAGCATCAACCCCACATACATTCTAGTAGCTCAGAGAAGTGGTTACTCCACCTGGCCAGAACACTGTGGAAGTCTATAACTAAATCACCCTTCTTATCTATTACTATATTAATTTTAGGCTGGTAACCCTTCTTGAAGTCACTAATGCCCCTATAAAAGTCTCTGATATTTTTGATCTTACTCTTTGTTTTAAGTGCATCAATCATAACCTTCAGATATTCCTTCTTTTTGTTGAAATGTCTGCTAGCTTTACGTCTTACATTGTTTAGATTATCTACATTACTTTGGTTAGAATCCTGTAACCACTGAATTTTAACCTGCTTCTTTGATCTAAAAATCATGAACATTCTTCAGCAAACCATGGTGTGTGCTGCCTCCATTCACACAGACCTAGACTCTCTTTAGCTGAGGTTTTGATATTCTCTGTAATGTTTTCCCAAGCCCCATTTATGTCCTTGCTGTCATTTTAAGTTCGCTCAAACTTGCTTGAGATATTAATCTGATACTGTTTCCTAACCTCCAGCTCATTTAGCTTCCTGAGATTAAATCTCTCCACATGAAACTTCTGTGCTGCTTGTTTACTTACTGCCAATCTTTCCTTAACTTCTGCAACCACCAGATAGTGATCAGTATCACAGTCAGCTCCCCTGAAAGATCATGCAATGAGCATACTTGAATGCCATGTCTTATCTTTCAATATATGATCAATCTGGTTGTGAGTCTTCCCATCAGGAGAGGTCTGGGTGCACTTATGAATGTTTTGGTGTGGGAACATTGTGCTTTTAAGAACCAGATTTTTTTATGGTAAAGTTTACTATTCTAACACCATTATCATTACTATCCTGATGTAGACTCTCATTCCCAATTGTCGGTTGGAAAATATCCTCTCTCCCCAGTTTTGCATTAAAATCTCCTAACAGAATTCTCATATGGTGCTTAGGAAAATGATCGAAAACCTGCTAATTCCTCATGTAAACTGTGTTTGAATCATCACTTTTCTCCTCTCGTGGTGCATGTGCATTCAAAACAATGGCATTACACCAGCGACCTCTCAGAATTATATATGACATCCAATTGCTAACATACTATACTGTCTTAACCATTTAATGCTGAACGACTTCTAAAGACGTCGCGAAGTGAACCCTTTATATAGCCGAATGACTTCTAAAGACGTCACAAATAGTGTGTCAAAGTTTGGAGAATTTTGTTCACTCCTATTCGGTTAACTGCTGTAGCTTGCTATGCTGCAGGACCCTTGAAGGTCAAGCTTTCATTCAGGAGCCAGAATGTACTCCCTCCACCTCCTAAACCCCTCCACAAACACCAATATATACGTAGACAATTAGTAACTGCTCATTTTTCCCAGCTGACTAATACGGTTCTGACACTGCCTGCTTTGACAATCGCTTGCTCTGGAGTTCACTGTGGGCTGAAATATCAACACTGGCCTGTGAAGCAAACTCTAGTTGTTAATCAGAAAGGTTGTCAGTGGCGTGCAGTACCCATATAATTCAGACAAAACTGATGCTCAAAAATCAGAGATATCCACAATACTCGATGATTACAGCTACAGGAGGGCCCATAGACATGCCTCTTGTAGTGCTGGGGTAATCTGTAGGGGTTGTGGGGTAGTAACATGCAACATACAGCCGTCAATCTAGTAACAACGTTTTGGGTACCCTCGAATAGCTGGAATTTTTATACAGCAGTCACATCATAGCTTTAGATCTGTTTTGCTGTCACTGTACAAGACGTTCATATCTACTGGTATTACATTTCTGAAACTTCGCTGAGTCATACATAGTAGTCTAAAAAAGGCAGACGATTGTGGGTCTGAAGCAATGGCCAGAAAAAAGTGAATAAAACTTGAGGAAGAAGCCATCAGTGAAATTCTGGTTGCTGACACTGCCTCAGAATTAGGTGCGAAAGCTAGCAATGTTAGAAGACTATTTTGAAGAAGAAGAGGAACAACAACAGCAGCCAGTCTCAGCAGAAGTAGCCATAACAAACAATGGCCAGCGAAATCAACCCAATTGCTCTGCCATCTGTGTTCTTGCAGCCAAAGAAAGGGCACAGTGTATATATAAGTGTGCCAGATGTGATGTGGGCCTGTGTGTGGTGCCTTATTTCATGGAATATCACACAAAAGTAAATTTGTAATATATCACCCTTTTTGTGAATACTGTGTGTCGTGCCCTTGTGACAGAAGCAGAAATAGGCATAATCAGATCCTTTAAGCTAAAAAACTCAACAGGATATGATGAAGTTCCTAGCAGGATTTAAAGACATCATGCATATGAAATAAAAAAACCATTTTGTTACATATGTAATTCTTCTTTATAATTTAGTATTTTATCTTGAGAGAAAGAAAAGTTATTACTGTTAAAAATGCAGTTTTTACACCAACTGATAATTCTCTTACTAAATTAAATCAATGAAAACAGAGAGAATTTGTCTTTTGTAATTTGGCCAAAGCATTTGATAAAATCCTACAAGGTGAATTGTTTTGTTATGGTATACATGTAGTAAATGCTCAGTAGTTCAAATCCTATCTGGTCAATAGGATGCAGAAGTTAGAATTAGTACTTCAAAATCAACAGCAAAAATCTTCATTCAGCTGGGGAACAATAAAATGTGGTGTTCCCCAGGGATTAATTTTGAGACTTTGATAATCCTCTTGGGATAGACAGCTGTTCTAAACCTGTGGTATTTGCTTATATTTGCAATTGTACTTACTGATCACTGCTAATAACTTGAGGCTTGAAAATTAGGTCTGCAAGTGCAACAGAGTGCATGCTGTCCGCGACACGTAGTGGTGGTCCTGTACAGTACAGATCAGATACCACTGAGATGAAGATTCTGCATTTGTCACCAGTGACACCCATAGCAGCTAACGTGTTACTATAGATCTTGACAAAATATGCTGAGAATCCAGAATGAACCATCAGAGTCCATTGCAGGAGAATGATCAGCTGAGCAATTATGAGCTTCCAAGGACTCTGCTCCAAGAAGTTAAATAAATGTCCCATGAACTTCATTGTGATGGAGTAATTTTTAAATCACATTTTTGTATATTTTCACTTATTCATTCATCCTTGTGTGTATTATTAATTAGACTGTGGGAAAGAAGGTATTTCAGCCAACAGGAATACACATGTACATAAACTGCACAAGGATCACCATTGTACTGTAGAAAGGAAACATCTTAATTCTGCAAGAAACAATAAATTTGACCTCCAGTATACCAATGCGACATTGTTGGCCTCTTAAATGTACACCCTTTTTGCCTGAAAGAGAAAACATTGTCCTGCAGTAAGCATTTAAATTCTATAGTTCTATGGTCACAGCAGAAACCTGGAATTTAAAAGGCTGTATGCTACAAGTTAAGGTTGTTATCACAGAAATGTTATTGCTATTCATCTCTGATGGTAATGTTAGTTGTAAGGAAAATTATTAACATTTATCATAATGTGTTTGAGGAAGGTAAGTAAAACTGACATTTTAAAATATGTGTAATGTGTTTTGACATGCCTCTTTATGTGTAAATTACCTGTTTCATTGCAATTTACTCTCTTTTGCAGCTCCAAACGACTTGTCTTCTCATGATGCTACCACAAATTGGAAAGATAAAGCTGTCATGTCTCATGTTCATTTCAGCAGCTCTGATGATGATGATAATGATGACTGTGACAGTGATGATATGGTGGATGAACGGGATAAGTTACATGATCCCTATGATCCATTCAGCCCCTGAGGGTGTTTCATTAGAGCCATGTTATATTCCTACCCATCCTAAGAATTCTTTTATGAAAATTAAAGTTTATACAGCACTCTGTCATGTGCTGTCACCTATGTTTTATTACAAGTTGACTAAACTCTCCTAATTAAAATGAGATTAAGTGAATACCTTGTTCTGTAAATAAATTTCATATTTCTTTTATATACAGTGCGTTTTGGGGCAAGTAGGCCATAGTACATGAGCATGTTCTGGAAGTCATTTGGTCAAAAAATGTCCTATAAACTATGGGTCATGTGACATTGTTATTAGGTGAGAGTTGTAAAGGCTGGCCTGTGGCATGGCACAAACTACCTAGGTCACCCAAATCCAGCCTATTAGATTTCTTCCTCTTTAGTTGCATGAATTCTAGAGCAGTGTTTCTCAACCGCCGGGCCGCGGCCCGGTACTGGACCCTGGCATCAGTTATACCGGGCCATTAGAGGTTCCCCTGGAATTTGTCATTTTAGTTTTCTAAGCAGTTTTCATGAATAAATGTTTTATAGTTGAAATATTGTGAGCAGAAAAATATTCATGAATGTGTCGAAAAACTCAGACCCAGATGTTGGCCTGAGGAAACTACAATATGCTACAAGATTTCATTAGTCCGGTGTTTGATAACTAATTTAAATGTAATTTTATATTTTTCAACATGCCACACCATATACATAAGTGTTCTAATACTCTTTATGATTAGGCCATAATTAATTATTAATACTTAGTAACCAACCCCCATTAATTCTTTATGTTAGCATTTAAATTTTCATACTGGTCTTGAGCCCTCAGGGTCGCACAAATAAAAGAACGGCACTAGATGGAAAACCGGGGGCTCGCACTCTTATTCTGCCATTGGCTGTTTGGGCCGCTGAGCCTCCGCACCATTGACCCTAGTGGGAAACAGCATACAGAGTAACAAAGCTTGGGGTATCAACATGTATCTGTATAATATAACATAAATGTCTGAATCTGAATACAGTCACAAAAGAACTTACAAAACGAATGGAGAAAATCCAACAACCAAACAACAGTTCTTTCCATCACAAAGTCACGATCGTAAACCTTTCCTATCAGACGAGATCTCTCTTATGTTGGTAAATCAACACAACTCATAGAACTATATAACACAAAACTAAATAACCGAAGGAGACAGTCTCTTTACTCTTACTTCCATCCCATCACGTAACCACCATGACAATCGCTGGGCAGGCGGCCACGAACAAAGGAGGACACAGTTGAACGCATTAAATCATAAACTGCATAGTTTTAGGTAAAGTTTCCTGAACATAAAATGGGTGTGACAGGCTCGTGGAGCCTTTTGTAATATAAAATGTTAATACACCTAGTGGGCCTAAGTAAATGATTTTCAGTAAAAAATATTTTATAGCTCAGTGGGCACTATGCGTGACTTCGGCTATAACACCGAACTCAACACTTTTTTTTCACGTCATGTAACTTTTCATTACCCCACAATGGACAGCCACTCATAAGCTGCAGTCGCAGACTGTGGGTTTTAATCCAAGCATGGGCTATTCTCTGTGAGGTACGAACTGAATGTAACGTAGACTTGCTAGTCTTCAAAGCGTTAATGTCACTCGCACCTTCTCCATTGTAATTACTCCCTGATACCAGAACGTTCTCAACAATGCCAACAAAACATTGTTAGTGTTGTCGATTGTTCATTTTCTTAGAAATCTTAAAAGACTGAAAAGCGCTAACTATCCCCTACAGATATGACGGCAGTGACGCCCTTAAATATATTTAGACGGTTTGTACGAAGCTGACAGTTGCTCAGCTACGTCCGATTTAGGTCAGTGGTGGCACCCTGTGGCACTCTGCACTTTCGTGAGTGGCCAGTGGATTCTTTAGAGTCACAAAATGTACTTACATTGAATATATTAGTATTAGGCTTCTGAGCACACTGTTTGTGGCGTGTCAGAACAATCGAGTCTGAGTGGGCCGTGGTTGCAGAAATTCTATTTACGCTGTTAGCATAACAGTTGCTTCATTTGCTCCAATTTTCACAAAATTTGAATACGTTTCAGTAGGCAATATTAAAAGACTCAAGTTATGGGAGGACGAGGAACAAGATAAAGGCATCAACCAACTGCTCTTAAAGAAAATTTGAACATGTTATTTGTTCCTTTCTGGGTAATTCCCTGGCGTCTGAGTTCTAATTGCCGACGTTTCGGAACTCACTATCGGTTCCATCTTCATAGGCAGGTCAATGAAGTATGTCAGTGGCAAGATTGTGCGTGGTATATATACCTGGTTGGGTTTGGAGCGGGGAAGTGGCAGAGCAAATAGGAAGTGGTGTGCCCAAGCAGGGCGGTTAGTGGTCCAGCAGGTAGTGGAGGGGGAGGGTGTATATAAGTGCGTGTGCAGGTGGGAATTACTGTTGTGTTGGAGGGTTGTCTCCTCTCTTTGAGTTTATGAAGCAGTGGCTTCCATGATTTGCTGAGATTGAAGCCCCCATCTCTGTTCATGTTATTTGGATGCATCTCTATTTCTATGGCTTCTC
>Ga0123357_10015067_pt1 | contig 10121 bp, 4 predicted proteins | sample TergutEmb28metaG_FD_89873 | JGI IMG/M metagenome (GOLD analysis project Ga0123357, IMG submission 89873) | Embiratermes neotenicus P4 segment gut microbial communities from Petit-Saut dam, French Guiana - Emb289 P4 | ecosystem: Host-associated > Arthropoda: Insects > Digestive system > Gut ... | reverse complement strand
GCACAAAATTTTTGTTTTACAATAAATTTATTTCATGCCTCTACATGTTTCGAGCACATGTGCTCATCATCAGGAGGTCAAAATTGCATTACACAGCCTCTGGTATCATCACACCTATAGGTGTGATGAAACAAAAATTTTGTGCATCAAGTTGCTTAATTACTGAGATAAATATACTGAGATGCGTGATCAGCAAAACGTCAAAACTTCTACCTTCGTTAAAATATAGAGTATTTTTCTTCAGTTGCTCAAGAAACACATGGGAACAGCTAGACCAGTGATTCAGATATATCCATCAGAAATTCTGAGAAGAATAAGCATTCCTGACATTTTAACTTGGAGATCTGAATGTGTATATTTACTAGTCAGTAATACATAGTGCTCTGTACAGGTGATGACACGATCTCTGTGCTGAACACTGCGCAGTGCACAATATCCTCCACTACTGCTCAACTGAAGTTTGATCCTTGGAACACATACAAGATACACAAGTTCATTATCTAACCGGTTAAAAAGCTTCAATAATCTAAATATATTGAACTTTCAGATATTAAGATTCATTAGTGACAGTATTAAGGCTGTATTCATAATTTATTACCATTTCAAAAGACCTGTGACGAAGACACCAAAACACAGAGACAGATTTTCCTCCGTTCACATCATCTTAAATATACTGTGACTCCAGGCTTTAGTGAAGGTGGAATTTAGCCATTTGATCATGTGTGCCACTATCATATAGTCTTTCAGCCTACGTAGCTACACATCAATTCCATTTGCATGCAAGTTCCAATTTGAAAACAAAAAATATTCTGAATATAACACCTATTTATTAAACCAATACCTAGATGGACACAAATAAATGTGTGTGGTGTTTTAATGTGTGTGTAACTAGAATTTCTCAGAAACCATAACAATCAGAAAATAATGCAGATTTGCTTAAAAGAAAAGAAAAAACACCTATTCCACAACCAAGTCTACACGTGGAACACTATGGTTTGATATTCTAATTAGAAGGAGGAGTGGGGGAAATCAATTTAAAAAAGAGGAGTGTCAGAAAGTACTCTGTACAGAGGTATATCCATATCGCAGACCATTGTACCTCTTGCTGAAATTATTTGGAAACTACCAAGTACCGTAGGGTCTCATATTACGACGGGGCTACGTTCTGGAATATTTGGTTGTAAATTGAATCGTCGCAAAACAAGTACTATTTAAATGGTTTAAATTGAGACAGGTTCATGGGCCAAACACATTAGTCAAATAATTTTATAATTTAAAATATTTCTTTACATTATGACATACAATTTTAATTTACTGAATTAGGTATATAGAAAATAACACAGATAACTGAAAAAATATCAATCAAATCACTTTTTATTTTGTTGAAGAAGGCCCAGGTCATGGTTCATAAGACATCAAGAAAGAGTGTAACATCAACTGTTGATTTTTTCTTCTTGTCGGTCATTTTGACAGATGTCACGAGCGGAAAAATCACAGTCAACTTAACAGAACTGCACTATAATAGAAAAAGAAGGAACACATGCACACTGGAAAAGAGCTAGAAGCGCACTAAGTAGAGAAAGGACGCTTGTGTTGTGACAGTGATGCACCACAAGTCAGGAGTGCTCAGTCGGACTCGACAAGGGTCAAGGGTTGTAAAAGTGAATCGTAAAATGAACCATTGCAAAACGAGACCCTACTGTATATGAATGCAAACTAAACACTACACCAGCCCAGTCCCAAAGTCACTTTCCAAGGATGCTTTCACATGCTCCAGTATTACTAGCATCAGTCTTTCTTTCAATACTTTCCAACATTATTGTTACAGCCATTTTAGAACAGTGTTTGAATAGTGCAGTAAGGTGCACCTATTGTGCAGTTTGTTGAAGTTTGAATAAATTTCTGTATGATAGATAAGAAAAAGACTAAGAATCATTGTTAATTTATTTACTACAAATGGCTTCCAAGGTTTTCAACAGCAATCCAGTTTTATGAGTTACAACCTATGACCCCAGCTAAAAATCTCAACAATTTTCATAAGGTTTGTGAAGTTTAGATACTAACAAAATAGCAAATGTATAGATTTGTGAAGAATAACAGACATAACATAAATATATTAAAAAAATTGTACTATTTGTTCACAAATTAGTGTGCAGGCTTTCCTTCTGCTGTCTTACACAGCAGAGGAACTGGCAGCTCTGACAAATTGCTTTTAATTCAAAACAACTTCATTATGATAATAGGAGATTAACCTCCTGAGAATACACAAGCTCTAGAACATTCAGAAGACATACAGTACTACACTTGTAAATGACATATCTTCATGGGAGAGTCCTAAGTACACAATTTAAAAACCATGCCACAGTTACTCCATCAGAGTATTCAACTGAAGTCCGCAGTGCAATGAATCGGATTTCTCTGAAAATTATCTGGACACAAATATAACCGTCCAACATCTTGCTGCCACTTGCACTCTAAAATGCAACAAACTGCAACAAACGTAGCCAATAAACCCTAATTTCTTTAAAAAGTATTTATTACTTTTTTTTTAAATCTGTCACAGTATACCAGTAATTACTGTGTTCAGTCATTAAATATTTAAGAAATTAAAGAGGGAATTTGTCATTTATTTAAATCCAAAAAAATGACTAGTGAAAACACAATTTTTAGGACTAGCTTCTTGAACAAAATTAGAAGGGAAAAACTATTTTTCTTCAATGAAAAAAAGAGGCAGCTCTTACAATATTGGACTTATTCTGAATGAGAAAAATCAATTCTCACATATAATATTTATGACCAGCCTCGTGGTCTAGTGGTCAGTCTCTCTGCCTACTAATCATGAGGTCCCGGGTTCGATTCCCGGTTCTACCATGGGAATTTTCCCTGAAGGGGAGGATTCCCGCGGTGACCATGGTTTGGGTAGGTGAGAAGAATTTAGATTTAAGGGCCCTCCTGGCACTACATCCTACATCACCACTCACATCATTGGGACAACGTAACCGCGCCTCATGGGCGTCCCAACCTCAGAAGTCGGTTACACTTCTGCCATGCCTAGGAGGGAGGACCACGAAGTCCACAAGGACATGTGGGGGGGGGGGAAGGAACCAGCACACACACACACACAGGGCTGCAAACAAATAACAGGAATTGACTAATTAGCCTCCTGCACATAAGTGGTAAAGTGGCATACATGTGAATGTTCCTCTACCACAGAAACATCAAACATATTCTAGGACACATTGACACACCAACTTTACCATACGTGTGTAGTGGCCTATTTCATTACGTTACCAACCCCCACAAAAAAAAAAAAAAACTCATCAGCCAAAGTAGCATACAGACCTGCATCACACAGCTGTCACAAATAAACAATACATATATATGTATACTTTATTTTAAACAAAAAATATCATCTCTATAATACATTTAATTTTGTACATGCCTCCCTGACTTGCTCCAGTTTTACATAAAGTATTATTAAACAAACCACTTTCACTTATATTGGTGAGATCATGGAACAGAAGCCTCTTTCCAAAACACTAACAATGGTAAATGCATGGAATATTTTTACACATATACTGCATCAGTCCAAGTGTCATTAACATACTAATAAAATTTTATTTACCAATTAAGCAGAAGAAATATGTCAATAAATCAAGACTTTAAATCAGCACAGCCCTTATGTTTAATGCTATTCTTGACTGGTAATACATTATCCTTTAAATTCAAGTAAACAGATTAAAACATTCAAATGGAATCCATATAATTTGACTAATAAAAAATTATCTTTTACTACCTGTTTCTACAGTGCAATGAAATTATCAAAGGTAACAAAAGATAAATGATGTGATATGTAGGTCTACTCCAAATTCACTGGCACAACATTTTCAAACTACAGTTTATCTGTAAATTTCAGGTTTTCACAATGGCTGTTGATAATCTGATGGCCTTCTGGGTTTCTATGCCATGTGATAGATTCACGTTCTGACATTCCTCTAAAACGCTGTAACATAGAACACCACACAGCATCGAAACCCAAAAGAAGGCCACCAAATACAGTTTATCTTCTGGATGCTGGTGTTTTCATGGCTCTTTTCCCTTTACCATTCAATCCACAAACTAGAGAAGATTTTATGTTCATTATTTAATTAATTAAACTGAAGCCGTATATAACCATTTTATTCTATAGTACCATTACAATGGCATGCCTTGTCATCTGTAGATGGTCCTCCAAAAAACGTGAAAATAATTTACTGTACTTGTAAGCATCTGGAATTTTAGATTTACATTCTATTCAACAGACAAGATAAGTATATTTTACAATGCAAGCCTTCTTGGTTTTTACACCATGTCAAATGGTAAACTGTTACCAATGATTCAAAATACCACATTTACTAGTCAATGTGGCATTACAACCAAAAAAACCTGAATAATCAGTAACTCAAGTGTGGGAACCTCAAATCTCACAAGTGTAGCCCACTTTCAATACCTACATTGTTCATTCTGTACTTAATCTTTTTCTGGGAGGTGCATGTGAGTAATGGATAGATAATACATTACTGTACAGTCTAACAGAATATATATTATATTGATTATTGACACAATGGGGATGTCTCACCTGAAAACTGTAATTAATGGAGTAATTTCTACAAGACCTGCAATTTCCCACTGACTTATTTAATTCATATTTCAGGCTGTTCTAATCTTATATTGTTGGCTTAACATAGAACAAAATGACTTAAAAATGTGGAATAAGAAACCAACTAGATGTCACTTAGTATTATATTTATTTCTCCTTTATAAGTTGCTCAACATGTTTCGGACCACCTTGTGCCCATCTTCAGGAGCTGACAACTTAGTGGTATTTTTTCACGTGTGGTGTAGTGCCGTGGCTGTGTAGGCAGTCAGATCCAGTTAGCTGCTTGTGTGTCCACTGGGAAGTATGTAGCACGTACTTCCCAATGGATCCCAATGGACACACAATTAGCCAACTGGATTTGACTGCCTACACAGCCACGGCACTACACCACACGTGAAAAAATACCACTAAGTCGTCAGCTCCTGAAGATGGGCACAAGGTGGCCCGAAACATGTTGAGCAACTTATAAAGGATAAATACATATATTACTAAGTGACATCTAGTTGGTTTCTTATTCCACATGGAACTACGATGCACGGTCAACCAAACATCAGACTTAAAAATGCTATCAGTTTACATCACCATGACGATGCACAGTGGAAGGGTGTCTTTGATCTTCATGTGACACAACAAGATCAGAATAATGTCACAAAGTTTCTAGTCTTGTTACTGTCAAATATATTCAAAACACACTTTAAACATGAGCACAAAGATTTCAGCTGTCCTCCCTTCTGGACTTTTTGCCATTCCTGTTAATACGGCTACTACAAATATCATCCTTATCTAATATCACAATGTTACAGGGAAAGATTTAATGATTAAAAAAAAAAATAATAAAATATTGTGATATTTTGTGTGCAAATTTTGTACCAAACTTTGCAATTCTAGTACTTTTCAGGCACTGAGAATGTTAAATTTCCTAAATAAAAACGTTATGTGGGAAGTAGCCATGAAACCCATACATCCTCAGAACGTTCAGAATGAAAATGGATTAAAAATTTGTGGAATAAATTTTCATTGCATTTAATTTGTAACTGCCCATGACCAAACACGAAAACTAGGATAAGGGTTTACACTAAAATCCATTAGAGAGCAGCAATTTTAACTCAGCAAACTACAAAAACAGGTTCAAAATTTGAACATTATAAAAGGAGAAAGCATTCATTTCTGATGGAAAATTACAAATTCTAGCTCACAAATAAGCATTTGATATGTACACAGTACTTATAAATTTTACTTCTAATGAAGAAAATACCCAACATGTTAACACAAGACTCCTCCCTCAAGCAATAAGATGGGTGAAAAAAATTATGCTCATAAAAAGAATAATTCACCATCATAATATATACCAAATTCCAAACAGATATCGGAGAATTTTCATGTGCATAATGTTCTTCCCCTCAGTAGATTCAATTTATATCCCATACCAGTGGGAAATGAAATTCATTGACAGATCACAGCCACTTAAAAAGCATTGTCTTTACACTTCATTATAAAAACTACTGATCTCTGGCTTTTTTATGTTCATATCAGTTACAGTGCAAACACAATAGAATAAGTATGGTCACACAAAACATCCTTTCTGGTACTTTTGTCTTAATGAAGAACTCCTAATAAGATTTAACAACTTTTCCTCAACTATTTGTGACAACCATGCCAGAAACTTTGCTTCCCAAGCTGCTTATGGCTGTCATAAAGGTACTGTTAATCCATACAATTTGCATCTCACCTGTCTAGGAGAAGAAGTCTGCATTGCAGAATCCAACTCAGTAGGCCTATTGCACATCATTAAAAAAAAATTTACTTGAGTGATTAGTATACATTTACAGGACTGTTCTAATATGCCTGCAAAACATTGGCAAATTCCTCAAAATGATACTTAGTCACAGAAAGGGGAAGCAGTTTACAGGACTCAATTAAGCCAAACTGATGGCTTCCAGGTTGATCCTACAAATTTTGGGCAATGAAGAATCATCCCGTGAATGGTATCATCTGAACTTTTCCTCAGCCACTATTTCACTGAGTACTGTTGTAACTTAGACAGAAAACATGATCTAGAATTTCTTTCTGTGGCTGTGCTGCATGAGGTACAGAAGTGTTCACACCTCACTATACCAATGGACTGGAAATTCCCATATATGAATATAAAGCTGGAAATAATACACCCCTGAAAAGTCAGCACCTTGTCAAACAACAAAACAGGACTTACTCAACACTATTCACCATACTGAACAACAAGACAAAATATGATGGGAAACACAGAGAACACTGGGAATAAGATTTTTAATTAGTGTTCTTCAAGTGGTGTTAGCAGGAAAAACAACTTTCAACAGACTAGTAAGCAACACACAAGCCAACTATTTTACAGCACACTTAAAGACAATATAATGCTCAATGTTCCCAAGTGTGGGCTTAGCAAAAATGGATATTAGTATCCATAAAGTGGCTGGGAAGGCTGTGATTAAAAATGAGCCATAACAAAAACGTACGAGTCAGTCTGAATGCTTCGTTGGATGCTGGAATGCAGCAAATAGTGGCAGGCCTTTCCCTTGGAAATGATGTATCCTATTAGATGACTCAATGCGAATACAAGATGGTTTGTGAGTATGAGAAAACTGTTTATCAGATAATACCGAAAACACACATAAGATGGTCAATTATTTTTCATTCTTGTCATACCTCTATGATAACCTCTGCAAAAAAGAATAAACACCATACTGCTTTTCCCATGTTAATTTCATTTAAACCACAAGTCACACTGTCATATATGCAATCAGAAGTTAACAGACTTGAAATGCATGTATGTCAAAACTTTTCAGTAGTATCAACAATTTTAAGATTCTTACAAATTCCTGTTATATCGAGGTTACACTGTACTTACTTTATATTGCAAAGCAGAATGTCAGTAAATTATGACAAAGAATTTCCCACTTCAATGTTGAGGCTGCATATTTAATTGAAATTGTTATACCTTGGCAAATAGCAATAAAAACCATTTCAGTTTTGCTTGAATATGTACCTATGCAGATGGACAGTGATGTGTATATTTCTGTCACGGTAACAACTCCTACCATTAAATATTATGGTGTAGTCCTTGCTACATTACTAATTATACCTGAAACAATAAACAAAACAGTGGGTCACAGAAATTCAAATGCCATTTTCCTACTTATAATGTATTCTTCTCTCTGAGGTACTTCATTACTCATTCAAGGAAATGTGGGGAGGAGATCTGTAGTACATTTTTAAACCCCCCATTTATAGCCTGTCATATACAAAGTACATTTTATCTTTACAAAACAAAGATGAGATTCATTAAAATGTATTCAGAATTCCAATGTTATAAAAGAGGTCTTATATGAAATTTTTATTGATATCCTAGATATACATCATCATTAAAAACTTCAAGAAAAAATTGCTACAAAAAGCAAATAAATACTTGTTGTTTTAAAGGTAAATTCACTCATAACTTCATGGAAACAGATAACTCTATTTATCAGAGCAAAAAAGAATAGGGCCATCTGTTTGTATATCACATTCCCACAGTTCCTTTCTGGGTGTTCAAAACCAGTGTCACGCAACCATATAAAAATTCGAGAAATCATACTGCTGAATTTATGGCCATAATGATTGTATCTTAAGTAAACAATAAAAAGTAATAAAGTAAATTATACAAATTCTGTACTTCTGCATATGCACACACACACACACACACACACATCACCAATTATTACGGTTTTCATCAAACAGATCTACAACTTCCTATCAAACAAATGCTTCCTGTGACCAAAATCGGTTATTTCTTTATGGACTGTCTAGTATGCTGCTCGTGCTTTCACAATATCCACAGTAACACTAAAATAAATAAGCAAAGAACCACTTCACAAACAAGATTTCAGTACATATGACTGTCTACTGTAATCCCATGCAGTACGCTGGAAACCTGTCACTACATTGCCAAGAAATAACAATTTCTTCAGATTTCTTTATCGGAAGAATGGCAGACATTATACAACACTTGAAACAGGAGATATGCTAGTGGGAATGTGTTGTCGTCATTCAATACCATGTGCAAAAATCATGACGAGTCCTGGTTCTACCATCATGTCATCGCTCATGTGACTATTGTCACAATGAAGTACCACAACCGCCTGTTTACCAGGAACTCGTTTACACACATAATTCTCATACTGGCGCCTGTTATTCTGCCGTGTTTCCAATGAACAGAGACCTGGTGGCCAGCGACGTTCATGTGCATTTTCCATTAGATCATCCACAATGTGCGGGGGGCAACCAGATTCTGACAATGTACGCTTGATCATCGCCTGTATGTTTAAAAAATAAAGCAAACATACTTTCAAATGTATGCATTTTCTTCCAGCTCCTATTTGCATAACTTAATGTGGTTACATAATACGATCTGGTGAAGGGTCAAGTTAAACTATATGAACCAGATTTACCTGTAGCACATCATCAGGGGTTGATATCATTCCTCCCCATCTAGTAACACGTGCTCTTGTCAATGAATTTGACCACCGTAATACTTCATCACGTTCCATCTGGTCGGCAATGGCTCGCATAGCTGGATTTGATATACGCATAGCTCGCATGAAGTCCTGGTATAAGGTGTAGAAAATTATAGCAACATTAAAACATTTGCCTGGAGCATCATACCAAACAAGAATTCCACGGAAACAATGCATTACTGCATCAACCCTCAAATTTTCTTTAAAATTCTAACCCAGTTCTTATAATAAAACCACCTAGATGCACTAATTTCTCAAATTTATTTTTGGAATAAAACTCTACGTGTTTCGGACAGAGGAACTGTCCAAAACACGTAGAGTTTTATTCCAAAAATGAATTTGAGAAATTAGTGCATCTAGGTGGTTTTATTATAAGAATTTATCATGATGCACAGTTACCTGAACGTCAGATTCTAACCCAGCTTCATAACATACTTAGGCAAAAACTGATTTACAAACAGACTTGGAGATACTCTGAAGTAACACCTTGCTAAACTTTTGCATTCAAACATTACATTTCATTACAATCTGATACTTTCTTATGCTGCAATAATCACCACCAACAATTCTGTCAGCACAATGACAGTACCAGTATTGTTGGATGCAAACAGTAAAGAAACATACATGTTAAAGCAGTCATCAATTCCATTAAAATAGCTTAATGTGGTGTTCCATACTAACTTCTTACATTCAAGGTATTGTGTATTTAGAGTTCATCTTCTTCAACCCAAAAGCCTGGGGATTATGGTCCTGCAGTTAATTCAAATAACATTCTTACCAACTCTCTCCTTAACCTTTTGGCGCCGGAATTACTTTTTTAATTTTAGCACATCCTGTATATAAAATGTGAATAACACAGGAACCAAATATGTTAGATTTATGAAACAAACTGCATTTTGAAGAGGAAAAAATGGAGAGTATATACCATGTTTAAAATATTCAGTACCTATATTTGT
>Ga0123357_10015066_pt1 | contig 10121 bp, 6 predicted proteins | sample TergutEmb28metaG_FD_89873 | JGI IMG/M metagenome (GOLD analysis project Ga0123357, IMG submission 89873) | Embiratermes neotenicus P4 segment gut microbial communities from Petit-Saut dam, French Guiana - Emb289 P4 | ecosystem: Host-associated > Arthropoda: Insects > Digestive system > Gut ... | reverse complement strand
ATGTGAATAATACAGGAACCAAATACATTAGATTTATGAAACAAACTGCATTTTGAAGAGGAAAAAATGGAGAGTATATACCATGTTTAAAATATTCAGTACCTATATGTGTTGAATAAATATGTAAAATGCAACGTTTAGAGGTTAACGGTGCGGTACGACCACTATAGTCGTCATTAGGCGTCAAAGGTGTGTCAACCATCAAATTAATATATTTTTTATACACCTTGGGATAGAATTTAAATACCCACCCCACTAGTATAAAGGTGAAACAAGTAACGCAGAAATTAAATATGTAATGTTGCAACAAGAAACATGAAATTCATGCAAACAAAGTACATACAACTTGAAACAAGAAAGAAATCTGTATTATAAAGTGAACTTCGTGTATAAAACGAGAAATGTGATGTGCTGGCAATATGTGTCTAGTTGCACAATTTCTCAAAACATTTTATTTTACAGTAAGTTCAAAATGTAATTCTTGTAGCATATGATGTTTAGTTTTTGTAAGATCGTCCTGATTTTTTTTTTTTTATGACAGCATGAGGTGAATACTTCTGAACTGGTGATGATTGATCGCATGTTCGTGGCAGAGGAGCAGTGCCTACTGGAACGCCTGAAAGAAGAGGAGCGCAGGGCTAAAGGTGAGTAGTAATATTATCTGTTTTGTTAGCAGATAGGAAAGAAGGATCACAAGTCTGTTGTCAAGAAGAACCATTACTGCAAATTCCAGATTGAATATGCACCTATGTTCTGTTAGAAACATTTATCTCTTCTAGCATAATGTTGCTTCAGGAAGGAATTAACACATGCCAGCTTGGTTTTTCAGAATCTTACATGAGATCTCCACAGTATGATAGCTCCTTATATTTATGCCAAATTCAGGTGGTGTACCATGCATAACACCAAGCATTTCCACACATTCATAACCATAATATGAATTAAGACCTTGTGGTATATAGTCCATTCGTCACAGGATGTGGTGATTACTTGTTCTCTAATTTTGTAAACGTGATTTTTTTTTTCCTTTTCTGCACTCCTGTAAAATTGGTCACTTTGTCCCAAGTTTTTTACAACTGAAAAAGGGCTTATACTTGCTGCTAGCACTGTTGTGCTGGAACAGGGCTGGTGTGCAAGTGTGCAGATCATACATGCCAAATTAGTGGAGGGGGGAAGTGAGACAGATTGTGGCTACTTTTAAACATTTGTACCTTAATATAAATATATGTGTGTGAGAGAGAGACACACACACAAAGTACAAGGTATGTATATTATATGACAACTTTTGTTTATCACCTCCTACCACTACTCCACCATGCATGTGGGTGGTCATCTGAGTGGTCTGTGACAATAAATGAGCTGAGAGGAAGTCGCAACTGATAATTGTCAGATAAAATAATTGCCCTGTATTTTAGTGTAAGGAGTAAGAACTGTTAAAGATAATATACACACTTCATGCAACATCTGAAGACAATTTTTAATTGGTGGGTTGGAAAATATTTGAAGTTGTATGTGTTCCTATTGCATAATCTGTCCTGCAGTTTCTGATATGATATTCTATCACCGTTGTGAACTTTCCTGCATTGTTACATATTGTGACGTGAAATCAATCGGCAATTCATAAAATCGGGTAGTACAAGGTAAGTAATGTAAGAGAATGTGATATGAGGTGTAAAATCGTGCCTAATTGAAATTCAGAATTCTCTTGTCCCATTATTTATGGTAAGTTTAATAGGACATTCATGGGACTTTGGAATACTTTAAAATTTTGAGGTCTATACTTACAAAGTTCAAGATGTGGTGGGGTTGCATACTGCCTTGACATTTAATGTAATTCCTCAAGAAAATACTTATTAAAGAAACTTTTTTTCAAATTTCCCCTTACAACAGCAAAAAGGGTAGCATATAATATTTCTTGGATTACCATAGGTATAAGAACTCTTTCCAGCACAGAAGGATACTGTTTACAGCAAGCAGTTCCAACAGTAATCCACCCATAATATTGCAAAGATTGCAGTAAAACTCTGTCTGTTGTTATATAAGTGCAAACAGATTACACTATGACAATAAGATAAATAGTGCCTATAATAAAATAAAGAAAACATAGGAGATTATAAATTCATTAACACTGAGGAAGACAAGTTATGAGGAAATGCAGTCTTTAAAAATTGGGAATAAAAGTACAAATAACCAACAAAGTATTGCTGAGTCTTTCATTTCCGTAGTTGATAATATCTTGAATAATAAAAGTCAGGTTTATACGTAGGTAGGCTGATAAGTTTTGCCTCCACTGTAATATTTTTATTTACATTAGACATATCTGGATAAAACCGGTTCTGTGTAGTCATACGGTATCTCTCTTCCATCATACTTCACCTTGAACACACAAATGCTTATAGTCCTCACCTAGTGCACATCGAAATGGAAGAGTTTTCAGACGTTCGGTTCAAACAGTGTGCTGTTATTGAATTCCTCCAATTGAAATTCACAGACAAATGCAAGCTGTTTATGGCAATCATTGTGTTGATGTTAGTACAGTAAGACGCTGGGTAAGACGGTTCAGAGATGGAGAACTGGGGCAAGCAGTTTGGAATGACAAAACACGAAGTGGAAGGCCTTGATCAGCTTCATCAAGATCGCTTTGAAGAAATGATCCACAGAAATCATCGCATCAAACAAAAAGAAATTGCCATTTCATTAGGAATTTCTAAGGAGAGAGTGGGACACATTATTGGTGTTCTTGGATACCGAAAAGTATGCGCCAGATGGGTACCGCGCGTGCTCTCTGATGAAATGAAAGCTGAAAGAGTTTGCATTTCTCGGGAACTCCTGGAACATTTTGAAAAAGAAGGTGGGGACTTCTTAAAGAAGATCATTACAGGTGATGAAACTTGGGTCCATCATTATGACCCTTCGAACAAAAGGCAATCCATGGAATACCACCATGAGGAGTCACCTCAGCTGAAAAAATTCATAACCCAGGCCTCAGCTGGAAAGGTCATGTTGACTGTTTTGGAATTCAGAATATGTTGTTCTTGGCAGACTTTCTTGAAAAAGAAAGAACAATAAACTGTCAACATTACATTGAAATTCTTACTGCATTAAAAAGAAGAATTGAATGGATTGGAATAAGAAATGAAACACTTCTTCAACACGACAATGCCAGGCCTCACACAAATGCAGCAACAAGAGATGCAATTCAACACCTGGACTTCTCAGTGCTGCCGCATCCACCATATAGCCCAGATCTGGCTCCAAGTGATTTCTACCTGTTCCCAGAACTAAAGGAACACTTGAAGGGCCAGCACTTCAGCTGTGATGAAGAGGTGAAGTCGGCAGTGAGGAAATGGTTTCAAAAACAAAACACCAACTTTTTTAAGGACAGATTTCAAAAACTAGTGCAGCGTTGGCGGAAGTGTATTGAAGTGCATGGTAATTATGTAGAAAAATAATTATGCAACTTTGAAAATAATTGATGTAGGCATATTTCTTTTTTTATTTCATTAAAATATTTTTTCCCATTCATTTTCTATTTAAGTGGAGGCAAAAGTTATCAGCCCGCCCTCACAAAATGGATGACGATAATAGCATAAACAGTGACAGTTCCGTACATTTCTTGTCACAAACTCTCGACACATATCCACACATGAAATATAGACCTACCACAACTAAGGAAATAGATAAGATAATTAAATCTCTTAAAGCAAAATATTCATATGGATATAATGAGATTTCTACAAAGGTTCCAAAAGTAAGTTCCTCCCTTCTTTATAATTCATTACACTACATATGTAACAGAGCTCTCTCCATAGGCATCTTCCCAGGCGGATTGAAATTGACAGTAATAAAACCACTGTATGAAAAGGGTAATAAGCTTGATAATGTCTAATTATAGACCATATTACTTTTAAATCCCTTTTCTAAAACTCTTTGAAAAACTAGTGCAAACTAGACTACTGGATCATTTAATAAAAATGTAGTATTTAACCAAAGAACAGTACAGATTCAGAAGAGAATCAACAACAGAAAATGCAACATATAACGTACCGAATGAAATACTAAATGTGTTGAATAAAAATTGATAGTGGAAGTTATATTTTGTAACTTACAGAAGGATTTCATTAGTGTAGATCATGATATTCTTTTGTCTAAACTGGAATATTGTGAAATAACTCGTATCCATAACGCATTTTATAAATCCTACCTTCATTATTAGCCCTGGGGTCGACTCAGCCTCTAACAGAAATGAGTACCAGGAGGATTTCCTGGGGGTAAAAAGTGGCTGGTGGGTAAGGCTGACAACCTTACCACCATTCTGGGCCATTGTCACGTAATCTGGGAACCTCAACGTCCTGGAACCCTCTGGGCACCTCGGGCCTGTAATGGGACTGATTTACCTTTTTTTTGTCATATATATATATATATATTCATGATGTACCTAAGGTAATAACAGATCCTTACCGCTATTATTGACTGATAACACTAGGATTTTATTCAGCCACTTCAATTTTAAAGGTTTTGAGGAAAATATTGGCACTGTATTAATAACTGTCCAACGAGATGCAACACAGAGCAGCTTGGCCACGCTGGAGGGAGGTAGTTGCACAAAAAATATGACCAGTACCGGAGGCTGTAGTTACATTTTTGTGTACTCCTGATGATGAGTGTGGTTGACACCCGAAACATGTAGAGTGAACTTGCAGAATAATAAATAGACTGCTTTGTGTTGCATCTCGTTGGACAGTTATTAATATAGATCAGCGATGCACGGAACCATAAACATAATAATATTATTACTGTATTTGATACTTTGAACATTTGGTTTTAAAGAAATCTACTTTCTCTAAACTTCGAAAAAACACACTATACCCATTTTGTAACACAGAATGATTCCCCTATCTATATGCAGATTGGTTGTAACAAAACAATCCCCATCATCACCTATGCAAAGTCCTTTGGTCTAATCATTGATAATACCTTGCCTTGGAAAAATCATATTGCATTGCTTATTAATAGACTTAATACATCCTATTATGTAATACGATCAGGCAAACTGTACAAACCGTACGTGTCTCAGCCTACGCTAAAAGTTGTATATTATGCCCTTTTTTATGCAGTTATGACATGGAGCATAATATAGTTCAGAAATCTTCAAGATACGTAAGAGAGTAATCAAATTATAATGGGAAGAAGGAGCAGAGAATCTTGTAGGAATTTACTTAAAAATTAAAAATTTTGCCACTCAAATCTCATTGTATACTTTCTTTACTTTTATCTGTGATTTATAACAAAAGCTATTTTATGACAAATTCAGACAGCTGCAGTATATATACTGGACATAGCAGTGATCTACATTTACCTCAGACAAACTTGGTTGTTTATCAAAAAGGAGTTTATTATTCAGATGTTAAATTCTTTAATAATCTTCCATCAGATATTAAAAATACTTCTGGCAATCTTAAGAGATTTAAAATAATTTTAAAACATTTTTTGATTACACACTCTTTGTACGCGTTGGAGGAATATTATTCCCAATGATTCAATTTCAGTTCAGTGTCAATTTTTATTTCAGTTTTATATGTCATATTTTATTCTGTTGTATAAATTTATCAGCTGTGTTTATATTAACTCTACTTATAATTATCACAAGCTGTACCTTTATGGTGTTGTTGGGTTGTTTTTTGACCCTTTTAAAGATCTGTGGAATGTAAATAAAGATAAAGATAAAGTGTTTGTTGGTGTTGGATGTATATTTGATACAGATGCTTATTTCCGTTAGGTTGACAATTTTTATGTTGAAACAGAATTTCAAAAATATGTCTTGTCAGCATTAAAACTAGCGACTGAGTTGCTCAGCTTCTTAAAAGAGAAAAAAGAGAGATGAAATACTAGAATGAACAGTTGAGCTTTCCTGCAACAGGAAATAATAACTTTGTACATTAATTTCTCCTGATGTTTTTACTTTTGGGTTCTGTGTTTGGTTTCACAGAAGAGCCAGCGGTCCCTGCTGAACAGCAACCTTCATCCCCGTCTCCTCCAGGAGGCCTGCCAATCATCAAGACAGAATCAGGGTTGCCAGCTACTGGTGGAACACCTGGAGAAGGACTAAGAGAAGTGCGTGTAGTGGTACGGGATGTTATGAAGAATGAGTTGATCAAACGTGAGCTAGAGGAGGACAGGAAGTTCACCATTGTGAAGCGAGAACGTGTTGATAGTCCTGCCTGTAGCAAAGATCTGCATCAAGCGTACGATGAGTGGGAAGAGATACAAAAAGAACTAGCAGTGTACTGTGGTCCTAATAATATTTCAGCTGCTGGAAGCGCCGGGAAACCAACCATCACACCTACTTTCAAAGTGGAAGATGAGCCAAAAACACCTTTGCAAGTAGCAGAAGAACATTTACAGCTCAGCACTGCAGTTGATGTTAAGACAGATACCGAGTCCGTCACCTTGGACCTGAAATGTGAAGAGGCAGAAAGAAGACTGCAACCACAAGGTGACGTCATTGATGATATGCAAAAGCTTCCTCCAGCAGGGTCTCCAGGAACAAAGGCAAGGTGCGGTGCATGTGGTCCCAGAGATGAGGGGGGAGGGACAGAGGAGGAAGAAGCAAACAGAACTCAGTGTGGGGAGGATAGTGTGGGGGAGAAAAGAAAGGAATTCTGTGATACATTTGTAGATGGAATTACATCTGTTGGACACAGAAAGAAGCGGCACAAACATTGCTACTCACCTCAGCAGAATGAACGTATTGATGATGAGGATGATGATATAAATGCGCAGGTACAGTGTGCCATAAACAGCATTCTCAATCTTCAGCGGTCAGAAGATGGTTTCGATATTCGTCCAAATTCCACTATCCCTTCATCCGAAGTGGGTGTGGATGAAGGTTCAGACTGTGAGGATACAAGGCAATATCTACCCACAGAGCGAACAGACTCTGCTGCCACATCCTCTAAACAGTGCAGTGCTAATGCTAGTGAAGTAGTAAGAACGAGGCATAAACGTAACAGTGCGTCATATAAAGCAGTAGATCAGCAGGTTGTGAATCACCATGAGGACAGTGCCGATGGAAATACTGACTCAGCCTTAGATGAGGCTGTGAGAAGTATACTTACGTCCTGACCTCTTGATGTGCAGCAAGCTCTTCCAAGCTTTGCTCCACCTGGGATGTTGGGCAATTGGTCTACGCTTTGTTAGGGGTTGCAAGGGTTATTGTAATTGGCATTCGGTAATGAGCATAGTATCGTTTCATTTCTAAAAAGTCCGTTCTTGTATGAGACCTGATGGATCAGTAATACTTGGGGCTGGACAAATACCTTAAATGTAAGGTACAGCACTAACAAAGGTATTTTATGAAGCTTTGACCTTCTTTCATAATTTATCCTATTGTCAAAGAACTTTTATACATATCATGCCCTCTGTTTTAAATGTTTTTGGTGGTATGGCCTCCTTCATGTACCTCATTGAGTAAGTAAATATTGTAACTGTTTCAATAATAACACACTAAGTACTGATATTTCATGCCTTCGATCCAATTAAAGAAGAATGTGTAATTTATTTTTTTTTTTTTTTAATGCATATATATATATAAAATAAGCCAGTATTGTACATTCTAAGCAAGGACATTGAACAGAATGATGAGAGAAATATGCTGCTTCCAGTACATGATGACTGCAGTTCCTGTATTAAAGTATTTTATAGCCAGTTACTGTTCTACATGAACAGTATTTGCTTTAACATTTTATCAGGTTTATTTATAGTTACATTGATTCATTACATTTATATTTCCTTACAAGCATTCATCTCACATGAACACTAAAAATGTGTGTACACACACACACACACACACACACACACACAAGGCAAATTAGCATATGCATGTGTGTCCTAAGTGGCATGCCAAAACATGTCCACGTACACAAACTTTTGCTTCAGGGAAATACTTCAATAGGTAATTGTAAATATATATATTAAAAATGTTCATATAATTTACATACAGAGATGGGTGACACTGAAAATGTTTCAGTGCGCAGAAATATTTCAAGTTGTTTCAGAGCGCAGCCTTAAAAAGACTGGCGTATGCAATTTTGGAATTTTGATCATTTTGATCATTTTGTAGCCTTACAAAAGTCATTTTGGAAAATCAACCCTTACCCTTTAATTTAGTTTTAATTTTATCACCGTTATTCATTCATAAAAACAAAAACTGATGATTCCATTCATTATGGAATGTGAAAACTGCATCGAAGATTGTTCATTGGAAGCAATGATATTGAAGAAACCCATCTTTTCCACATTATGTACCTGTTTAGTTATATGGAAAGTACATTATTTTAGTGACTAAACCATGGTGAAGAGCAGCTGTAGTTTCAGCCTGGTTTAAAATTTTGTCTGAGTTACATGTCCAGAGTTTTTAACATTACTTTTTGTGTACTGTTGTAAAAACATGTGTAGGCAATTGGTATGACTTTTGTATTGCAGCAGTTACAGGCAGCTTGTAAGCACAAAAATTATTGTCCTGTAGGTGAAAGAGAAAGAAAATATGATGGCCTTTTGGGGCGTTGAAGTATTTAGGAATACAAATGTGTTCCTACCTCCTAAATGTCTGTGATGTCTAGAATTTTATCAAGGCCCCTTTTCTTGTCGCACAAAAGGCTTCTGTGTGGAATACTTACGGGTTGTGAGGTGGTAGAGATTCAGAGTCTGTTATGGGTGGAAGAGTAGAAGCAGTTGAAAATAATCTCAATAAGTATTCAGGCAAGCATCCTATTGACACTGTCTGATTGATCTACTCCCTGGGCTGCTGCTGGAAGCACTGCAGTGTGGTCAGCTTGTATGTACAGACCTTTAGCACTTCCATATTCAAGGATTTTGACAGTATCTTTCAGCACACTTTGCTGTTTTGAAACCTACCGAGACTTTCATACTGCCATCAAGAGAAAGAGTCGTCAGGCTAACAAGGGGTTTCATAATACTGCAGCATCTCCTTGTGGCCCCACACAGTCCAAGAAATTGTGTGTCAAGCACTGGAAGGTGTGGGATCATTCCCTATACAGCCAGAAACTTTACCATGTGACTCCCAGTGTTTGATCCCATCAAGAAGGCATTTGGGAGCTTTAGAGTCAGATTGGATATTAAGGTCACAGTGGTGTCTGCCACAGCCCAGGGTGTTCTTTGTAGAGAGAATCTGTGAACGGGTGTCTGAATAAGATGTCAGCCTCAACACCAACCAAGACTGTTTTGAACAGCCTAAATTCCATCATCCATGACAGTCTATAAGCAGGTTTCATTTGAATAAATGTATGAGTACCATATTTACATGCATATAGGTCACACACCTCTCCTTTATTCATTCCTCACTGTCTTCTTGCCTGGAGTGTGTAATATGAATGCTACCGTTGTATTATCTGTTATCGAAGTATTGTATATGTGATTAGTTTTTCTTTCCCAAAGTTTAATTATTTTAAATTTTTTTTGTGGATCAAAAGCAATTAGCAAGTAATTACTGTCATTTTAACACAGAAGAAAAGAATCAACTAGTATGTTATTGCTGTCATCTTGTTTCCTATTGATTAACGTCTGATTTTAGTATTGATTCAGTTAGTGGTAGAATCAGGTGTTGTTCTGTTGCCAAACAATAATTGTTTGGAACTAAACAAGGATGACAGAATGCTCCGCAGTGTTACATCCGTAGAGTTACAAAGTATTCATTTTTTTGCCCTCCGAGTATTTGGTAGTGTTTATATTGTTTACTGGATCTTTAAAATTCTCCATTGAATAATTTTTGTAACTGTGGTGACAGCATTGAACTGTTAACCGCTTCATATATTATGTGATCTTGTCTGAACCAAGTAACTGCATGCTAATGCTGTTGAAACACTGAATTTTTTTTCCCCACTTCCCACAAAACAGTCTGTCATTATTTATTTCTATTTCTTTGTGACAGCTGATATTGCTGTTTTGTCATGCCTAAAGTGATTGTAGTGATGTTTTTGTTTTATAGTCTCCAGAAGATACATTGGTTACTTACTGCTGTTTTGAGCATAAATAACTTAATTTTCAGTCTTACTGAGTACTGAGATACTGATTATGTTTTGAAAGTGGCTTCTGCTCTCTGT
>Ga0123357_10015065_pt1 | contig 10121 bp, 5 predicted proteins | sample TergutEmb28metaG_FD_89873 | JGI IMG/M metagenome (GOLD analysis project Ga0123357, IMG submission 89873) | Embiratermes neotenicus P4 segment gut microbial communities from Petit-Saut dam, French Guiana - Emb289 P4 | ecosystem: Host-associated > Arthropoda: Insects > Digestive system > Gut ... | reverse complement strand
TTTTTTTTTTTTTAAAAATGAGTTTTTTTTTTTTTTTTTTTCAAAATTGAGATTTTTCCCCCCAAATTTTTTAAAACCCCCCCCCCCCCCCCAATCCACAGTAAAATTAAAAAAAAAAAACATTAAACAGGAGCTGACTATTTCCATGCAGACGTACGGACATTAATGACGAAGCTAATAGTTGCTTTCCGCAACTTTGCGAACACACCTAAAAACAGTGGAATTATTTCTATATCTCCTAGTTTAACCTGTATATTCTATATACATATTCAATTTGTACCTCACAGAGAACACAGTGTGCTTTCATAAATTTTGCAGAGGGATGAAATTGACGTTTATTGTAAGAACTGCACGACCTTGCAGATTTTTGTCTTACTCCTGGCGTTATATATTCTGACCACTAGGTTTGGAAGGGTTAAACCGTATAAAAAGGAATAGTATTGATCCTTGTCAAGGCGAATTGCAGACGACTTGATTTACATATCGTCCGAAGAGAATAAGTTTAGCGGGGTTTCTTTAGATTCCATCTGTGACCCTCAGAATGTTAAAACCGTTTGCAGCACTAGGTAGAGGTTCTGTGGAATAGGGATTGACAAAATCAATTCCACAGGAAGTCTTAATTACCTCTTTGGAGAACCCACAGCTTAAATCAGGTCACAGAAGGTTCATCCAGGCTCATATATTTCATCGAGATCAAGACATATTCTGCTATCCATCCAGCTGAAATTCTCGTGACGAAGAACTGAAGCAAATCCAACCCGCTTGAATTTACCCACATAATAAAAAAGCACACAGAAAATCCTTCCAAGAAAATCAACGTCTCAACCTCACAGGATTTGCATTTTGTGAAATCCAACGTTCATTTCCGCCTTTAAAAGGGTCCACCACTGGTTTGTACATCAAACCACAGGAATTCAGACCATTTCTTCCCATCCTATTTATTTACGGTTGATTTTAACGTAATGTACGCTTATTCCTAGTTGTTCTAAGCATTATCTTTCCTTCAGGTTACCCAAAAGAATTCTGTAAGTAATTCTCGTGTCAGGTGCTTGTCACATGCCTCGCCCATCTTATCTTTCAGTCACTCTAAAAATATTAGGCGAGGAGTACAAACAATAAAGCTGGAGATTCTGCAACTTTCTCCATTCTTTTCCTGTTTCCTCTTTTTGCGGGTAAAAAAATTCGCGAACTACTTCCCAACAATTTTTGACTCTGGACCTTGCGAGACAGGAAGGTAGATAAATATTAATGGGCAAAAGCAAGACAGTGAACTCCAATACCAGTAACGAAAGCAGAAGTAGGGAAAAGTGCAGCTATTATTTTGTTGGGAAAATGTAACCTTCATTACCTGGAGGTTCAATGTTACAGCATCACGGAGGAATTGTATTGGACTTTGATCAATCACCTTGTCTAGTCGAGTGCAGTTCGTCTTCTGGTTTATGTGGTGCTGGTGGCGCATACAGATATCTGTATTACACATTTACACTCTTCACTCGGTGAATGTCACACTCAGCTATCACAATATCCTATGGCAACTGCTGAATTTCTTCTCTCAAGTCGAAAGTTTACGAACGCCAAGATATCACATGCAAACGGGTTGTTCTTGAGCAAAATTCCCAGGTGCACGTAACATAAGGTACAGTCCTTGTCAGAAGTCTAGGAAACGGCGCAAAAAGAAAGCTAACCGTAAAACTGGACTCATCCAGACCTGGCAGTAGAGAAGTGTGACAGGTCAATTTGTGCATGTATTTCGCTCTGTTTTGTCATATTATAGGTGACGACTCAGGAATGGGTGTTGTATGTTACACAGACGTCAGCTGAGAAGCTTAGTTCCAAATATTTGTAATGCACTTTCACGTTGTTCATACCGTGCAGTGTGAATTAATTGCAAATTCTATCAACACCAACAAACGACCAATGCATTTTACCATTACTTTGTTCCTACATGTTCCATCGCAATCGCCACCCGCAGGGAGATCACAACAATGCTGGATAAAAGAGTTTTACGATAAACATTGATATAAAATGCGCAGGTTCTAGTTAAAATAAACAGTATTTCAAACGTTATTATGAAATGATGATATAGTTTGTAGTTGAATAAAAATTCTCTCCTTTTTAATTGGTTTATTGTTCTACAAACATCTACCGTATATCTTTCTTACAATAAAAGCCAACAAAATGCACTATGAAATAAAGTGAAATGCCAACTTGATGCAACAATGTAGTTTATTGAAGTTTCTTTAGCTGGACATGTTTCGGGCGCATACGCCCATCATCAGGAGCATTAGATGTTAAGTTGCAGCATATGGTTTTCTGCACCCAGTTTATAGATGGATGGTGGTCCTGAGAGCCGCTGCGTAGGTCGTGTGTCCGGTTTGGAAGGTGCCGTGCACGGCTGTTTACTAGCAGACAGTCAACATAATTAGTATGACAAATACCAATTCCTGTGAATACAGTATTAAGACTCTTAATGATGGACAGTAAGCCTGTCCGAAACATGTAGAGTTCTTTACCAAAATAAAGTTGAGACATAGTGCATCTTGTTGGCTTTTATTACAAGAATATATCACGATGCACGGTCTTCTGAATGCCAAATTCGTCTACTTCTTTCTGATCCGAATTTTATCCTGTCTTGCAACACGCAAAGTTGTGTCTTGTGCATTTGATGGTATTAAGAGAGTTTCTAATCTTTGCAATACGCGTCTCCCTCCTCCCTATATTCGCTGACTTCGTACTGAAATTCCTAGTTCACACTTTATGCTTCCACTCATCTTTTTATAAGAGTTCAAAACTGCTTAATTTTTACAGCTTATCTACAAAGACTCAATGTCGAAACAAAACTATTACCTTGATGTCAATCAATTTCGTTTTGAGGCATAATTAAGCTTCAATTTACAAAATCACAACAGTAAAAACATAAGATTTACTTATTAATATCTGGACCTTTGAATTCTGAAACTGGAAAGACAAGGACAAGCAGGCCAGCTTTTGTCAGTTACGACAAATATAACGCGAGATTATACCGAATATTACGTCGGAGTGGATCCGTCCGGTCCGTAGTGGAGTATCGGATATGATTGGGAAATGTGGTGAATAATATTCAGTCAAAAAAAAATTAAAAGTTCCTGTAGAATAAATGTAAAATTGATTTTAGACAACAGCGTACCAAAACGTGAAATTTACTTCTGTGTCCCTGTGTAGGTTTGTGAAAAAACTGCATTCCGTATAGCTAGGGCCTAAAAAATGTTGCCTACTCAACAGTTATTAGCCAAACTTAGTGTACTGGGTGTTATTAAGAATTTGTTGCATTATGTTAACACAGAGGATAAACTGATAAGAAGAATGTTTGACTCTAGACATGGGAAGTAACGGAAGTATAAATGACACTGCAGGAGTATATAATTTGACCCTTTACTGAACAATGTAACGTTTATGGAATCCAGGATCATTACAAGGCCCTGGGATAGGGTCACACGAAAATTACACTAGAAACAATTCATTGTTTTCTGGGATCGGTCATCTCTATTGTGGCAGAAAATCGCCAAAATGCCGGACAAGTCTCATCTTTCCTTTTTTAGTTTATACAAATTATTTTTCATCACTTCCGTGAGGACAGTAATATTGGGTAGACTTCAGTTGAAATGTGATGGCACACGGTGACGCGAGGGGAAGTGAAGGGGAAACTGGCGAATGGAGTGGGTAGCCGGTACCCTTCACACTACCTCGCAACATGGTGTATTCAGCATTACTACCGCTGATGCGCACACCTCGGCTGCTAGTAGTCGACTGAACTGAAGCCCCCACCGGTTTAAATGGACTCGTCCGTTTCGCCGAAAGACGAAATCTGGGTTCTGCGCGTGTGCCATCACATTTCAACTGGCATGTACACTGTGGTCAGCTGTGTGAGTGGGTTGCTTCCGAAAGACTTCACGCAATCAAAATTCACATAACTGGAAACTTATTTTGCCCGCAGGAATAAACGTAATTCAGGGCGTTGCGTTCTGAAAGTTCATAAATATACAAACCATTTACAGTATTTTCCCCTTTAAACACTTAAGTATAATATAAGTAAATATAAATAAAACTTAATATCTGGATAAGAACTTTTTATTTAGTGCATAAAATGAGATTTTATTAATATTTTTATACAGCATTCTTTCAAATTAGCACATTTTAGATTCGCATAAAATCAGACTGTGCTCTTTTCACGGCCACGAGAACATCACATATCGCATGACACAGAAATTCCTGTGTTCAGAATTTCTGGGCCAGCTGAACAAAAGCCAGTCTTGAGAAGGAACTATGTGGATTTAGACCGGGATTATTTACATTAACACGTGTCTGCACAATTTTAAGATCTATGTTTTAAGAAATCAAAATTAAAATTTTCGAATGGCTCAGACATTAGCTATAAACTGCTTAACGTAAATTACTGTGCAAACCTTCAGTTCTGAACTGCTCCAGCTTGTCAAAAATTGAGAGCATTTACGTCCTGTCGATTCATTTTGCATCATTGGAATGTAACAATACATAGAAGTTTCAGAAAAATATATCTCCTCAGTTTCCTTCAAGTTTTGGCTACTTATAATAGAGCAAAAGTTCTGCATTTCATGTCACTATAGTCAATATTGGTTTTACGAGGTGCCTAAACATCTGATATTAGAGAAATACCATGACACATACACAAAAGGATGTATGATATATTACGCTGCATACAAGACACTGATGAGAAATTTAAATGGAACATCTAACAAAAGATGTAACAACATTCACGAGAATAATTAGCATTCCTGGAAAATATTTCTGGATTGCTGCTACCTTTGTCTTTCTTGCTCTTGTGACGAGACCATTAACAATGAGTAACTTTCTAGCATAGCAAAATACCCAGAATATCTATTTTTCCTGGAATCTTGGAGTCAAGACCTTTCATTTACACATCTCATGCGTTATGGATAATGAGACATATCACGTTAATATATAATTGACTAGGTCTTAGCAGGCCTATACAAATGTTAAACTGACATGAATAGGGAATTTCCTAGAGCAAAGGCTTTCTAAAATTCTATGTGTTAAATATCGGCACATACTTTAAAGGGTTAACAACAGAATGAACACGAAGAATGGAGTTGGCAATAATTGGATTCCTTACAGACATCGCAGACTGCATATTGACGGGAACATGTATAAGAGATAACAACATAATAATAAACGACCATCGAAAGATATGTCTAGAACATTTCAAAATAATTCATGGAAACCGAATAACGATGTTCCGGTATCAATTGAAATGTAAGAGTAAAGGATGCCCAAGATGTAACACAAACTGAAGGGCTTGTAACTGAAAACGGTCAGTGATGCTGCTGCCGAAACTGCTACTAACGATAAAGAGGATGAGGATGAGGATGACGTCAGAATTCTTTAAGGAAAGGTGACAAAATCATTATGTCACTGGAATAAAAAACGTGTAATAAACATGCACATATTAAAGAGATTATTCTAATTTTCAAAAACACATAAATCAGCGTAAAGATTAAAGGTGGCGTACATTATCAAAGTGAACCCAAAATAACTCTGTTGCAATCAAGAACAATGTTGCATACGCCTGTAGGAGTAAGTGGATCATCGAATCAGTGCATGGTGTTCACTTCCAAATTTAATTCGTCACCAAGACGGCAGTATGGAAAGACAGACAGCTAACATATCTCTTCAAGACGCGGTAGATTTTATATTTGCAAATGACGGTGACAAATTAGCAAACAACTGAATTCGGGTAATGCTTACAACCCCCTACATCAGCGTATTTTGTTTCTTCTGCATAAATTTAGGTGCCAGATAATTGAAGTATGCAAACTGTGCCGTGGTGAGCCTCAAACCCGGACACATGGACTGGGTTCGAGATTTTGATTTCGTGTTAAACCTGTTTTCCCTTCCCTCCCCGCCAAACTACTACCTGTTCACGAGAATGATTGCTTACCGCACTCTCTGGTCTCATCCTCGGAACCGTTCACTAGTAAATAGTCGAGAACGTCAAAGTCTTGCAGCCGCAACTACACCACAAAGATTCGGGCACTGTACATGTTCTAAGTTAAAGTACGTGGAGTTTACAAAGTACGTACGTGTTCAAGCATGAAGAAGAGCACGCGACTCGCACAAACCAGTCCCGATCAGACCAAGTTGGAGGGGAGTAGCGGTACAAGTATTATGACCTGTACCGGAGGCTGTGGGTACAGTTTTTAATACTCCTGAAGATGGGTGCTGTGACACCCGAAACATGTAGAGTAGTTTTGCAGTGAATAAATATCTGCATACTGTTGCATCTGTTGGATTTTTATTCACACTGGATTATAATGCACGGAACCACGAGCTTAAAATAAAAAAAAATATATTTCTATAGTAAAACCAACCAGATCCATCAATGTCTCAAATTTATTTTGTAGGCAGTATCTGTCTGACATATGCCTGTTGCTGTATGTAAAGTCGTGAACTCCTGATGATGGACGGAAAGACCGTCCGAAACATGTAGAGTCTTACTCCAATAAAATAAATTTCAGACATTGATGCATATGGTTGGTTTTACTATAGAAATATATTTTAGTCTCTAATGACGCTGATTCCAAGCATACATCAAGAGCTAAAACAGATTATAAGTGCAGTTACTGGTACAATCATTTCGCAGTATTGTTTAAACGTAAATAAAGAGATCATTGTTGTCTCCATAGTGAAAATAAGCAAATACGAAACTTCAAAAGTTTTCGTTGTGTATTACTGATTGACACTGTAAATGTTTGAGTAAACCAATATACCAGGGGTGACCACAACGCGGCTCCTACAAGTGGCCTGTAAAGAATAATACTGTGGTAGTGTACAGGCATTCAATTCTGACTTTGAAGGCTTTTAAAATAATTTTCTACAGAAAAGAGTTTCGAATTAACTGAAACTACATACTGTAGCTGCATGACCAGAAATAAGAGGAAATTACATAAGAAAAACATAATTTATTTAATTTTGCATGGTTCTAGTATATTTTGCCTGCGAAAGCTCGTCTAACTGGCCACCCTGCTACACAGAATGATAATTAACATGTTCATGATTGCAGGTTGAAGCAGATAAATAGAAGTCAGTTGCAAAGGTTTTAAGAGTTCAGGACGAACAATGTAGGACAACAAAAGACGTTTAACCACAGCAACAAAAAGAGAAAACGATCGATCAGCAGTCAGGACCTTTGAATTTACACAATGAGATTATTAGTCGATTAATCGATGTTTGATTATTTACAGAAATACAGACTCAGTAGTCGCCGACGACTTGCAACGTGCTGTGTACTAACCACCAGAGCCTTCGCTTGGCCAAACAGCGTCCGGAGTTACTGAAAAACTACAATTAATTATAATTTTTGTTTCAGGCAAGGCAGTTCATTTGTCTGTCTTCAGAAATGAGCCATTATTGCTACGTTTACAAGGAAATAGTAACTTAATAAGCGGTACTGTACTGACTCAACCAGTAGGTATTTTCCCATGAACGCCGTGGGTTAGGGCATAAGTGTTGCGTTAACCACTTTATAAGACAAGGCAGTTTTTCATGCATTAAAATACTGTTTAAAAACATTTCAGTGGTTTGGTTAAAACTGTTTTTTTTTTTTAAACAAAACTTGCTAGGAAAGTTTCGCATTCCAAATAAGCGATTAAGAAGAATTCCCTCCTTCGGCGTATGTGCATAGTCCGATAAGAAATTACCAGCATTCCCCTTCTTCTCTAAAGATGGAGGCAGTACGTTTCTGCTAAATCTTCGTTAATCCCTGCCAAAATAAACAGCGTCAGTTGCTGGTCAATTTTCGTTGATAACGCCCCACTGTAAATTACTTCGATACAACCAGCTTCGTTACGAACTACCAGAAAATGTACATCAGACTGCATAATTTTTGTCGTATTTGAAATCAAAGAAGTATTTCAGGTATGAATTCACTGTAATCCGACTTTGGTTTCTAACTGCGCAACTTGATAATAAATTCCAATTTAAATTTAATAAACACAAAAAAAACATTCACTTAATAACGGACATACAATGATCTTGATATGTTCGGTTGGTACACACGCACACACACACACATATATATATATATATATATACACACAAATACACGCTAATAAAATTTAACAACTTCTTACCTTATGTTACGGTTTAAATTTTATGATCTTACGCGGATATAAAATATTGTCCCTAAATTTCTGCTTTCGCTAAAATTGATTTTAATATTTTATGCTCGGTGAAAGAAAATCTCATGTTATTAACATTAATACTGCATTATCCTTAACCTTTTGGCGCCGGAATTATTTTTTTAATTTTATCACACCCTGTATATAAAATGTGAATAATACAGGAACCAAATATGTTAGATTAATGAAGCAAACTGCATTTTGAAGAGGAAAAAACGGAGAGTATATACCATGTTTAAAATATTCAGTACCTATATTTGTTGAATAAATATATAAAATACAACATTTAGAGGTTAGTGGTGCGGCACGACCACTATACTTGTCGTTAGGCGTCAAATGGTTAACTTTTGTTAAGGACAATGCTGATATTTATAGGTAATGCTACATTCAAATGAATGTATGTGTTCTCGTAATACAGACGCGGAGACTGAAAGACATAAATGACTTCAAATAGTGACAGAAAGGGTTTCGAGGTAAATATACTCTACAGTAAAATATGAGCCTTCGGATTCCGAAAAATGTTGGGAATTCCTAGGAGTTCCTCTTGAGAAATTAATATGTTTCAAGAAGAAACAGTTTCCTAAGGCAAAATAAAATATTGTGTTTTCCATACTCTCTTTGTTCGTGCTTGCTCTTTTATTGCACATGAATAACGCAGTAAAGCAACTGTAACTCCGAAACTCACAACTCAAAAATGCGTCTGTTTGAGTGTGACAAACATCAAACAGCAACAGACAAAACTACTAAAAAGAACGATAAAAAGGCTTGAAGCTTTCGCGGCGACAGAATTCAGTGAAATTGTCTTGTGCAGACAGCCGCGTCAGGATTTGAAGTTTTTCCGACGTTTCGGGACCTAACTCCATCTTCAGGATGTGCTGGTGGTTTCTTAACACCAAAACTGATAACTGGGTGTCCAACTGGCAGATTTTGACACCTTGTTACCAGTTTCTGTGCTGCCAAACCACCAGCACATCCTGAAGATGAAGACGGAATTAGGTCCCGAAACGTCGGAAAACCTTCAGTTCCTGACGCGGCTGTCTGCCCGAGAAAATTTCACTGAACAACAAAAAGCTTACAAATAATATGTATTCTTGCATACGACTTACCGGGCGGTGAAACGACGGACGACTGTTGGCTGCTTTGCGTAAAACGAGTTCTTCTGCAGCTTTTGGTACGGCTCAGGACAGAAGAGGTCTAATTCCCCGACCAGTTGTCGTTTATAAGCAGACGAAGACACTGCAGCAAAAATATCAGTTCTCAGTCCGAACGAAAATTGAAAACCTCACCTTATTATTTCACCCCTCTACACAGGGGAATAAAAACAAATCACAACAACTATAATCTGTAAGTTCCATAAAATATCTAATCCAACGTAAGAAACAATGTGGAAATGCAGTAAATTCCAGTGGAAGTTTTTCCGTTGCCTGGCGGGTACGGTAGTATTCGAGTGAGTGTAAGTGTGATGCAAGTGTAGGGAGTGACGAAACAATTCAGACCAAACGCTGTCGGACCTCTCACGAGATTCACTGCTAGAGAGAAACGACGTCCCTATCAGAAGCATCGCGACGCTATCACGCAAGCTCGACGCCACCAACATCCCTACCCTCTGTACCAAACAGTTATTCCTCTCTCTCACACTGCAGGCAGAAGTATCCTCTATTTCCTTGCCCTCTTCCACGTTATTCACATACTGATCCACAGTGTGCAACGCGCTATCACAATTTCAGTACCTAACAAACCTCATTCATTAATATGATTCTTACTGAAAAGTAGTTTTTGTTTTGAGGACCAGCCTCGTGGTCTAGTGGTCAGAGTCTCTGATTACTAATCATGAGGTCCCGGGTTCGATTCCCGGTTCTACCGTGGGAATTTTCCCTGAAGGGGAGGATTCCCGCGGTGACCATGGTC
>Ga0123357_10015064_pt1 | contig 10121 bp, 7 predicted proteins | sample TergutEmb28metaG_FD_89873 | JGI IMG/M metagenome (GOLD analysis project Ga0123357, IMG submission 89873) | Embiratermes neotenicus P4 segment gut microbial communities from Petit-Saut dam, French Guiana - Emb289 P4 | ecosystem: Host-associated > Arthropoda: Insects > Digestive system > Gut ... | reverse complement strand
ATGTTTCGGTCAACATAGACCATCCTCAGGGAGTATGTATAAGTACATGATGAAGTTACCGAAATAATTTGTTTTCCTATTGTTGTACACTACAGTATGGTGGCAGCATGCCTGCAAGCATAATGAAACTCAGGAAAGTGTTTTATCTAGCGTGTAATTTGAAGCTTAATGTGTCCCAACTTCACGAATATCTTTACTTGTAATTACCCCACCATCACAGGCCTTCTAATCTGTAAAACTCAGTAACTTAAGCAGTGACATAAGTTTTTAAACATTACCACAAATTACAAAATGCCTATCTGTGATACAGTACCAGAGAAAGAAAATGGAATATTTAGTACTTTTCGCATCCCATTCTTTCAGGCACTGTGTTGTGATTAAAAAATACAAATTAAGATCATGCCAGTCTCATTAAAAAAAAAAAAAACTTGCTGTCAAATTAGAGAGACCTGTCAACCATTTTACCATAATGGAATATCAGAAAATCAGTTTTGACATGCTACAGTAATCTTCTCCAAGAATTGCACACAATATGACCCAAAGACAAAATGTACAATGTCTGCCATAATGTGGTCCATCCATGGAGTGACAAATGGCATTAAGGAGTAGCTGCCGGCTTGCGTGCATATGAAGAGCACTGGTTCTGTAGCAAAGGTCACAAGAATTGTTTTCTATATAACTCATCAAGATTATTCGTTCAGAACATGATGGCTAATCTAGCAGCAAATCTCTATAGACTTCTATGTGGAAAACACTGGCTCAAATCTTGGCCAGGACATAGATCACACTCAACGACGTTTCCCATGTCTCCCTCAGTCCCACCAGCCAAATACTGTAACAGTACATCAGTTATACCTTAACTGTCTCCTTCTAAATCCTTTCAAATTTATTCACTAGCTGCCTCATTATTAATGATACATAGCCCAAGATACTGACAGCCATAAACTAACACCCTCCCACCCAGTCATTTTTTTCAGCTGTCCTTGATTATAAATATTGACACAAACATGGATATCAGTGAATGTTGCATGATGACTGAGGAGCTGTTATATAAGATTCCCATATACACAACAACACTTAAAGACCACATGGATCAAGACAATGAAGGTAACATAACAGAAAAGTGTTCAAATTCATTCTGATGCCAATTCCAAAAGTGAATGAAGAATTCTGCATTCTGAAGGAAATATAATGTTCATATTTCATATCAAGCACTGTGAAGAACTCGTGGGTACAGGCTGTGTATCATGTTTGGTTTGGTTTATTTGTTCTATATGTGAGAGAATGATGTTCCATTAGTCAGCAAACGTTTATTCCCATGTAAATAAGGACATTACTTCAATCTGTATATTAATAAACAATATGTGTGTTCATATATATTACACACAGCTAAACAATGAAAACAACAAAATATAGAAATGTGTGTCACAACATTCTCACCATCATTTTAGTAATCAGCATACTGACTTCAGTGAAAATCACCTTAGTTCAGAGATGTCTTCAAAAAATATAAAAAATCAACTGTGCTGCTTTATGAGTAAAATAATTTGAGCTCATCCTGTAAGAATGATTGCTTAAATGTGTACACTTCCATACTGGGGAGGTGAAGAATCTAAAAATTCTCTGCTACTGAAAATCAACAGGGGAAGTAAATGTGACACAGACAAGCACAAATAAACTTCATAAGGTTAACTGTTGGCTGCTGTTATCTCTGTTTTTAATTCAATGGCAAGATAAATAATAACTATTCAATATCCTGATGTTCACTGTGACTCTTATAACAGTAACAAATACAAAATTTTCATTTCAAATATTCCAATTAATTCTTATTCTTTTAAACACATCATTTTTTTCTTCTTTGTTAAAAGTTATTTTTCAGTCAACAAGCAAATAGTATTCTGCAACAGGCCTTTCAAGAAATAAAAATGTATGCAATCTACATAAATTACTGAAACTTTTAAGTGGTTTTCCAACACCATATCCTGAAGGATGTAACATTAATTTTCAGAATTCTGAAGAACTATGCACAATTCATATCAACATACCTTTATCAAGGCTCTGAAAATTCCTTGTGCTGAGGAGTGGAATCTGAACATGCAGCAACAGTGGAAATATCATGGCCGCTGGCATATCCATATCTGCAGTCAATGCTGTTAAAATAGTTACATACATATAAAAATTAAGAATATCATTAATTGCATGAACTGGACAAATATACAATTATACACTCTTAAATATGATGAAATAAATTCCTTAATCCAACAGTTGGGAAATTTAAATGCTAACATAATGCTAATTTAATTCAAGTACAGCAGTCACTACATCCTCCAAAATGGCCCAGCAGAGTATTACTAAAAAAATATGGTACAAAATGAATGACATAGTTTTGTTACAGAATATGTACAATGGGATAAACACACAAATACACACACACACACACAAACACACACACACACACGCACACATACACACATAATTCAAAAGATGAAAGCAGTATGGTAAATGGCCCTTGTGTGATGAATATAAATAACTCTTTAACAAGAAAAGAAACGGATAACAGGGCAGCACGTGAGAAGTTTGAAAGAACGGAATTTGGCACCGTGCCCAGGAGGGAACTCTAGGCCAGGGAATATCATGTCATTAAGAGCAAATCAAAGCAACCGAAGGGTAAAGAAAATAGAGTCAAGATATATAAATAGAGAGACTCAGTTGTTAAATATAGAACTGAAAAGACAGGAAACTGGAATAAAGTGCCAGAAGAAATGTAGTGGGCATAAAGAGCAGTCTGTTTGATGATACATTACAGATAATACACTCTAAAACATACAAGGACAAGTAAAGCTTGAAAACTTCAGAACAGGGAATGGAATAATAGAGAATGAATACCTTATTTAGTAATGTCAAACACATGCAGCCTAATTCACATATAAATATCAATTAAAAATATAAGGGTTTGGAAGTTGAACAGATTAGCATGATACACACACATATGGAAGGTTGGAATGCTTGAAACTATCTGATATTTAGGCTGTTCAACAAAATATCTTGAAAGCTTCAAGTGAATATTCAGAGGACTGTTCTGACTAAAAAATGTTGTGTCACAATGTGTCAAAATTTGAACCACTATTAACACCCACTCAAGCATAACCCTTTACCCCCTCCTGGGCTTAGGCAGTGAAGTTCATCCATTCCATGTGCACACACCCACCATTTTGCTGGTGGTCTGCTTTCAGCCATTGAGGAAAGAAGGTAGTTTGTTACGTGTCTGGTTGTTCATGTAAAGAAGTGTTCATATTGTCACAAAGAACATACAGTTTACAAATGATGAGTATGCAAAGATTTTGTTTACAGATTCTGTGATTGGAATGCATGGGTAACAGTCCAAGAAAACATATGTCCCTTTCCAAACAATCACCTCCATAGAACAGCAGTATTCAGCAGCACACATCATTGCCAAGACATGGGATTATTCACACCAAGTATCAGTAAGCATGGTGTACAACACATTCATGACCAATAAGATATTGCAAGGGTCTAACATTATCCTACAGCAAATGCTCAACAAATTACCTGGATGCAGGTATGATAAACTTTATGTCAGCAGGGTTTGTTAACTTCCCAAATCTCTAACCCAAGGATTATGCAGATGAAGTACAGCAGGGTCACTTTTTCGATAAGGACACTGGTATAAGCATTCAAGTCATCTAGAATGTGATGCCATGCTGACTGGTAAATAATGGACTGCAAGGCGCAGGAAACGGAGACAGCATGCTTCTGTTAGAAACTATTTATCACTCAACATAGCAGTATGCCACCGGAGATTTAAATCTTCATCAACTCTGACATGAGATCTTCAAATCCCACACAAAATGTTTTATTTTGTTACAAGGCCCAATTTACATGAGATAGGAAAACCTACTGCCACCACACCCAACAGTCCTCACCATCCCACTGCAAGCAACATCCAACATTACTTTTCAGTAAATGTGCAGTGCAGTCTCCCCAACAACCAAATGACTGCCATGGTCATTTTGTTGTTGAAACATGTTTAATGGCACACTATGATCTTCATTTCCAACCACCCAATTGCACAGTCAATGTCAGAGGTAATTTTGAACAACATGTTACTGAAATGCATGAATACTTAACAATGTAATGGATGGGATCATAACCCACGTTGATATGATACTTTCCACTCATAATAAATAAAAAGATAAATAAATGAAGTTTGGAAAAATATTTTATGGAGCAGCATGTAAACTAGGCAATTAAATAATATATCCTTCAAGTCTACTCTTCAACATGTAATGGACAGAGGCAGCTAACTCCTTTCTTAATATCTTAAGGATGTAATTGCCTGTAATGTGCACAGTATCAACTACATACTCTCTACTTTTGTTTTCCACAGTGCAGCAAGCCACCCCATACAGCAGGTAAGACACACTCAGTTTTACACCAAGGGGGTTGCCACCAATCTACAATTCTTTTTCACAACATACATTTTAGCTGTTACTTTTTGCATCCAGCCCTGTTACCGTACTGTTATTTCGTGTCACTCAAAACTACACACAACCTACAATGTTGAGAAATGTACAAAAAATAAAAAGTGCAATAGTAGATATCCAACACGCCACAACCTGCCACTGAACTGTATCTTATTCATTTCTGTATTTATTTATTTAATTTTTCACATTCAAGTAATCCATATTAGGTTAGAAAACCTCTTGGATATAGAAATTGTCCAAATGTGTATATAACAGAAAGCAGTAATTTGCACAATGACATAAAATAAAAAATAAAAAAGTACTGTAATATACAAAATGTATATACATCTAAATCAAGACATATATTAGAAAAGCACAAGCATGAATAATAAAATTTATATGTAGTTTTATAGCAATCAGTGCTAAAATCAAGACATATATTAGAAATGCAAACGCATGAGTAATAAAATTTATATGTAGGTGAATAACAACAATGCTGTTTAAATTGTTAAAAGAAACAATAAATTTGTATTGAAAAATTACAGTAATAAACCAAGATGTTTAGACTTTATTACTGTTAAAATATTCATCTAATGTGTAAAATGAATTTAAATAAAGATAGTTTTCCAAAGCCAATTTAAAATGTTTCACATCACAAGCAACAATTTTTATATAAGAAGGAAGTTTATTAAAAACCTTGATGCCAAGTTTTTGATATGCTGTTGCATTTAACAGATGACTTGTTTCATATCCAACAGCCATTTCTGGGGCTGTAATGGATTGACAAAATGTATGCATATATATATATATGTGTGTGTGTGTGTATATGTAATGGTTGATAAAGGTTACAGTTTTGTCATGTGTTGATACCATGAATCTCAGAGTTAAGTGCATAGTGATCTTTATTATTAACCACAAATAATAAAAGTGAATGTGTAACTAACGAATGGTAGTGCAGTAGTGGCAGTGGCTGGAACCACTTCTTACTGGGAAGGAACTATTGAGGGCAGGGGGCTCTATACATGTTCAAAATATACTGTCAATATTATTGCCATCAATATGCTGGTGTTAATGTCTGCTTAACATGTCAACATATTTCTATCATTTGCCTTTACCGAAGACATCTTTCAAGCATGTCATATTGTGGGCAGGGTTATTATCCATACATTCGTACACTATGTCTGAAAATGCAAGACTGACAATACTGCCTTTATACAGTATATACTTACTACTAACATCAGGTACATTTTGAAAACCACATAATGACCCTTCATTAATATTTCCTTTCATCAACAGTATGCCCACACAATTACACAATTGTAAGTTCTATTCTTATTCATGTAATAAAAGCCAACGAGATGCACTACTTCTCAAGTTTATTTTGTAAAGTACTCTACATGTTTCGGACAAATCCACTGTCTATCATCAGGAGTATCTCAACATTGTATACATGCAGTCATGCTGAAATTTTAAAGGTGGGTAAAATTACTAGTGTATATGTGTACACTGTAGTTAAATTGTAAATACATGTTGTAAGTAAAATTCTATGTTATTCTGTCTGAAACATGTAGAGTACTTTATCAAATAATTATGAGAAATAGTGCATCTTGTTGGCTTTTGTCCTCTGAATATCAAATTTGTCAGTTCTGTATCAACACTATTAACCGCCTATAGGGCCCTGATATTTGGTATGGGGCACAGAAAACATTCCTCTCCCTTGCTCAAAGTTTGACAGGTCTGCAATGTGTTCATACACCCACAAATGGCAAAACGCTGCTGACAGTTTACTCCCTTTCTTGTCAGTAATGGGTATCACCCAATACAATTTCTATTGCAGTATGTACCCCGAGGCCCTTTAGGCCAGGTCCACACTAAACTGACAAAAACAAACAGAAACAGAACAGAAACAAAACAGAAACAGCACAAAAACAAAACTGAAACTAATATCCACACACACACACACACACACATGACAAAACGCAGACTTTTGGCAGATGTTTCCGTGTTCTGTTCTGTGCACATTCAGCGGACAGCTGCAGTGACGTTAATACATCATGTAGCGCATGGCTGCGGCTGGCTTTATATTCCTCGCATCAAAAATATCAAAAGAAAAAATCAGAGGCGTTTTTGGGTGAGGTTAACATTGAGTAAACGAAAAATACGAACTTACATGTCTCTTCCCTACACCACTTTCCAGTTGTTAAATGCATGTCAGCAGCACACTGCGCTGAGACCAATCTGCAGGGGAAATTGCAACAAAACAGAAACCTTTTGATCTTTACCGACCTGCTACGGGACACTACAGAGATACAAAAAACACAAACAACTTGCAAAAATGTTTCATAATTCTTGGAGAATTGTTGCAGATTTGTCGTAAAGCAACGATTTTGAGCTTTGTCAGTTTATTTCCGATTTGGCCTTAGACGTATGTAGAACGGACCACACTACATACATACCACAAACAAGGCCAAACGCCATATATGTACAACGTATTAATCTGTGCCGCAGTCCATTAATCCGTTGGCTCCGTGATAGCGCGGCCTACCACGGTGCACGTGAGGTTGCGGGAAGAATTTCAGAGATGACTTCATGTGTATGATCTGGCAACCACCTGGTGTGCGTTCAAAGGGGATGTGGTTGTGAAGATGGCGTTTGTTTGATGTGTAATAGTTGGGATTTTTCGGTGTATGATTTTGTATCTTCGTATTAACAAAATATTTATGTCTGGTGATAATTTATTTAAAAATGGCCTTCTACATGAGCAATATATGTCGCCTTTGTATGTTACGGAAGGACGTTTTAATCCCTCTTTTTGATGACAACCGGGGCCAAACTCTGTCACTGCCAGATAAGATAATGAATTTCGTACCCGTAATAAAGGTACATTGTAGCACATTCAGCGCTTACATTGTAGTTAGTCATATGAATGAAGCGTACTGGGTGAAAAAATTGGACGTTGCTAATGCTTGACTTGTCTGTAATTTACTTCCAGCTGTATATTGGGGATGGGTTGCCTGCACAAATTTGTGAACCATGTGTACGCCTCGTGAACACTTCATACGCATTTAAGGTTCAGTGTGAAACGTCGGATACCGCTTTACGACAGTACCTGAGCACACATTCCCTTCAGGTATTTGCAAGGAATTTGATTTAAAGAATTTTGTCCTTTGCAGTGAAATGATGCAATAGTGCAGTAGCCTTGTAAAATAGGTTATGGATGCACGCGTGTAGGTGTTTAATTGCACAGTAAATGACTGTCTGGATATTTAACGGCACCACGTGAATTACTCTTGCTTAATTAGTACATACAGTGTGTTGGACTCGGTTACATCTGTGACTCATCTTTAGCATAAGCTGACCTCTTACCTTGTTTCATGTACCGCCTTTATAGTATTCACTTCCAAGTCTGCTGGTATTGTAATTTGAAATTTGAATAGATATGAAGGTGCGGTAAGGTTATAAAATAAAGATGGAAGTTTTGTGCATGCTTAATTAAGCAACATATAGAAAAGTTATGGTGTAGGTCCACACATTCTTTAACTAAGGTCACTGGTCAGCTTAATGCCTCCCCACTTTGTTCATGGTATCCATTGGACAAGAGGCTGGTTAGGATACAGAGCCACCAAATACACCCTGGAGAACAAAATTTTTCAGCTCCTACCAAAAATCAAAATTAGATTTCTGGTTAACCAGAACTGTAGCTACGTCACTGTACTGACTTAATTATCCCAGCTGAAGGACATTTGGTGTGGGTGAATGTTGGATTAGGCTGGTTTAGTTTTGATTTTGTTAGTGTTTTGGGGGTTTTTGATATGGTGCAATAGAATTCACTACTTCATGTCGTACAGTTTCATTGTGAAATGTACAGTTGCTAATTGAATCCTCTTGTAGCCTAGTGGATAGAATGCTGCAGTTGTAATTCAGGGATGCACATGTCCAAAGATCTAGGAGGCACCTCAAGATTGTAGGCACAGGAGAGTGACATGCAGTGAGTTCAGTACTGCAGGTGTGCATATATTAGGCATGGCCATTCAAAATTTAGGCAGCACAGTAACCTGGTGCCCAGAATTTGTGCACCCCTGATCTAATTTGAATATTAATCCACCATTTTGAAGTGATAAGTGCATTTCAGATGACAGTCTTTTGGGCTTTGACATGATATTGGATTGTAAATTAACACAAATTTGAGAAGAATGTGTTACTTCCATTTTCACAATGATAGAAGTATGTTTTCATGTACATTTTGAAGTAATGGTGGGGAGATGGAGGGGAATAAATTTGATAGTCAGTTGTAGATGGGTTGCAAGGACTATGGCCAATCAAAACCACAGAAATGGGAGAGGAGATTATGTTGGTGTAGGCCAGTAGGAGCTGTTTATATTCTGTGTTACCCTTGGTGGGACAGGACTATCCCATCTGGCTTGACAGCACTGGCATCTTGGCGCAAGGACCAAATTATAATTGAAGCGATGGAGGTCCATCTGCACCCCAACATGATAAACCTAGAGAATGGTTGTCCCTAAGCAAGTCATGGAAACCTCTTACCCACTCCATGAAGTAGAAGAGGTAGAAAGTTTATTACGATAACGGGATACTCTCGTCCCCCAGAAGTGACACTACTTTAACTGTCCACCTGAAATGAAGCTTATCACTTCTCACGGTCTACTTCCTATCTACTAAAACCTAAAAAAGGATCTTGTTCATGTGTATTTTTATATGCCTTTATTTAGTAACATGGGGCCCTGAAGAGGACTGTTTATTAGCCTAGTTTTTTTAACTTAATCATATTACAGTTTTTAGCCAGGACAAAGGGCTATCCTGTCACCCATATCTGTCGTTCTGATTGGCTGTGGTTTTTGCAGTTGATCAATGTCATTACTCATTGACACAGTGCTTTCTCCTAATCACTTAGGCAATCCACATTGCTGTGTATGTAAGTGTATGTTTTATTAATTTTGTGTTGAATCCTGTAGTGTTTCTGGGTTTGTTAATACAGTTATGCAATCTCTGCTTTTACTAGGAGAGCACAAATGACATTCTTCACTCTGTGTTTCGAACTGATAGTGCTGAGGACTGCTGGAAGCTTGCAGCTGTGAAGGATGAGGTGGTGGATGTCTCCATTGAGGAACCTGATGTAGATGTGGAAGATAAGGATGATATAAGGTTAGAGATGCCTCTGCCCTGCTGTCCCACCTGTTACAAGTTTCTGTTGTACAAATTAAAGTTGAGCTCGTAATCTCAATTTTTCCATTGTTGGGTATGAAAACTGGAGCTCTGTTTTAGCACTGGAGTTTTTGAACCTTGATTGTGTGTGGACCTTATTGTCACCACTATAGCCTGGGGGTGGAGGAAAGGAGAGAGGTAAATAAAAAAAATGCATTTGTGCCGAAAAAAAAAGAGTTTTGACACATATTTTTAGATGGTTCATTTTGACTTGTGTTATATGAACTTTTTTGTAACATTAGTAGCTGTATGTCAGTGTTGGCTGGATATTAAACACTTGTGATCTTTATAATTGTATTAGTTTGAAATAATTTTTTGGGTTCAATGTACAAAAGTGGATATATATATATATTTTTTGGACTGGGGGGGGGGGGGGGGGGGGGTTTATAAGTTTTTTCACTTTTGGGGGGTTTT
>Ga0123357_10015063_pt1 | contig 10122 bp, 12 predicted proteins | sample TergutEmb28metaG_FD_89873 | JGI IMG/M metagenome (GOLD analysis project Ga0123357, IMG submission 89873) | Embiratermes neotenicus P4 segment gut microbial communities from Petit-Saut dam, French Guiana - Emb289 P4 | ecosystem: Host-associated > Arthropoda: Insects > Digestive system > Gut ... | reverse complement strand
TCCCAATTAGTAATTCAATAGTTTCTACTATAAACTTTAAAATCTTATTTGTCTCTTTCATATCTGCTATTTCTACTTTAATACGCTTCATGAAACTATTATTTGCAAATAAATAGAAATTATTAGATGCATAAAAAAATACACATGCTGTGTATTTTTTGTGTTTGTTTTAGATTACTTGGTCATCTGTGGTCATCACTGTAGGTATTCGGGGTCTAGGAACTCCTTTATTAAGCCTTGCCTCTAATGCTGTTTTAGTCTCAGAGATAATATTATCAAACTCCATCCCTTGCTCAGAAAAGTCTAATACCAGTGCGCGTATCCTTGTCTCAAAATCCCTATTGCATCCTCTCTTCATAAATCTTTCTGCTACGTCTCTTACTTCCTGCCCTGATGCTAACGATTTCATTATTTCTATTGCAATCGGTAGTTCCTGTCCTTGATATGGACCATCTACATATCCTCTTATGCATTTTTTTCAGTCATCCTTCCTTCCTGGACAGATAGTTTTACCTGTCTCTTCCCATTCGGGTATTTGCGCTTCAACCACTTCCCTATTTCTCTTTGCATCCTCTTGTAATAGGCTTGAGAACGTTGTTCTTACTGCTCCTATGTCATTACTCATTTTCATTACCTCCGAATTAATTATTAGATTACTATATTTTATAGCATATTTATATTAACATAATAATTAGATTTACGCAAATACATTTTTGGGAGATAGAATTATTTCTGGTGCGCCACCGGGGACTCGAACCCCGGACCCACTGATTAAGAGTGATAGAAATTGAAAATTTTAAGAGGCTTCCCTAAAGCATTATGGCTCTTTGGATGTAGCCTATAACTCTTGTGCATCAATGATTACACAAAAATTATTAAAAAATTATTTAAGATTAAAGAGGTTTAATAAACTTTATTATAAAACGAAAAGTTGGGGAAATTTGCTCCACATTGGGGAAAAAGTTGGGGAAATTTTTTAAGATAAATTAGTGTTAGGAAATTCCAACATGCAATAATGGAATTCCCTAATTTTTATTAAAATGTCCTATTCTCTAATAGAAAATAAATTTGGTAAAATTTAGAAAATTACCTTAATTATTCACACATGATAGACAAGTGTGGATAAAATAGTGTAATTTTAAAAAATAAATTTAAGTAAATCTCCGCAAATTCTTGACAAGTGCGGAGGTTTACTTTAAAATATAGTTAGGTGATTTTTATGATTTTTACATATAATGAGGTAAAAAGAAAATATGAATCTGACTATAAAATCAGCAAAGCCCTTAAAAGCAAGAAAATTTATAAGATAGAAAAAGGAATTTACAGCGATAAAGAATTTGTGGATTATATAGAAATAATTAACAAAAAATATCCTAAAGCAATTTTTGCAAGAGATTCAGCTTTTTATATGCACAATTTAACGGATGTTATACCAAGAAAATATGAACTGGCAACAGAAAGAAATGCAAATAAAATAGTTAATAAAAGAATAAATCAAATTTTTGTTTTAGGCTCTATATTTGAAATGGGCAAAATTAAAATGATTTATGAAGGTAAAGAAATTAGCATATATGACAAAGAAAGGATGTTGGTTGAGTTAATACGCAATCAAAAAACAATGCCATTTGATTATTATAAAGAGATTGCTAATAATTATAGAAAAATTGCTGAAGAATTAAATATGAGAAAAATTGAAAGGTACATTAGCCAATTTAAAAATGATTATTTTATTTTAAAAACTATGCAAAAGGAGATATTTTAATGAATTTATTAGAAATTAGAAAAAAATATTTAGATGAAAATTATTTAGCAGATGATGCAACCGCCAAAGTTTGTCAAGATATAATATTATCAAAAATTTCAAGAAGTTCTTTGGCGCAAAATGTAACAATAAAGGGCGGAGTGGTAATGCACCACTTATCTAAGGATAATCGTAGAGCTACCAGAGATATGGATTTAGATTTTATAAAATATTCATTAGAAGATAAATCATTGGAAAATTTTATAAACAAACTGAACAGTATCAATGATAATGTAAAATTGAGAATATTATATCCAATAGAAAAATTAAATCATAAAGATTATTCGGGTAAAAGAATATATATAGAATTAACAGATGAATATAATAATAAGATTAATTCTAAGTTGGATATAGGAGTGCATAAAGATTTTGACATTAAGCAAGAAGAATATTGTTTTGACTTAAGTAATATTTCTGAAACTGTTACATTATTAATAAATTCAAAAGAACAAATATTTACAGAAAAGTTAAAATCATTACTAAGAATAGGAATTCGTTCTACTAGATATAAAGATGTTTTTGACATGTATTACTTAATTAATGATATGGGATTAGACAAAGATAAGTTAAAACGTTATTTCAATAAAATCATATTTAATGATGAAACAATGTTTGAGAACAATATCTTTGACATTTATCAAAGATTAGACGAGATTTTGAGAAATAAAGGATTTTTAAAAGAGCTGCACAATCTGAAAGGCAATTGGTTAAGTGCAGATCCAATCCAATGTACAGAAACCATATTGAAATTTATTAAATCATTAGAAGAATAGGAGCTGCAATTAAAATATGAGCACATATGCAATCGCAGATACGCATTTTAACCATGAAAATATAATAAAATATTGCAACCGCCCATTTAAAAATGCCAATCACATGAATGAATACATCATGCAAAAATGGAATGAAACTGTAAAAGAAGATGATTTGGTATATCATTTAGGAGATGTGGGATTTGGTACAAATGAACAATTAAAAAATTTAATTGGAAGACTAAATGGCACTAAAATTTTATTGATAGGAAACCATGATTTTAAAAGAGGTATCAATAGCTGGAAGGAACTAGGATTTGAAGAAATATATAAAAAGAAGATTGAATTAGGAAAATATATATTAACACATGAGCCAATACAAGTTGATTCAGAAAAGATAAATATATTTGGACATATCCATGATAAACCATTGGCAGATATATTTAATAAAAATAATCATATTTGTGTTTCATGTGATGTGACAGAATATAAACCACTTAAATTTGAATTTTAAAAGATAAAATTGATATTTGTTTTAGAAGTTACAATAATAAAAATTGTGGCTTCTATTTTTATACCCTAAAAATCAAAAAAGATCGGAGGTGAAAAAGTATGCAGGAAATTAAAGAAATTTTGAAAGAAATAGTACCATATGCAAAAGACCTAATTAGTGTAATAGGCAACGGTGAAGATGTATCAGAAGAATATTTTAAGGATGTAGCAAGGGCAATAGAAAAGTTTAGATATCAATATCTATCTTATATGAAAGATATTGATGTAATAGAGGAAAGACCTCTTGAACTGGCTACTGTTGATGCAAAATACTATTCAAAATATATAGATGGCTATTTATACATATATATCCCGGAAGTAATGCCATTTATAAAAGGATTGGAATATTGGACCAATGACAGAATTAAAACGAATTTAGCAAGAGTATGTGAGCAATATATGAATACTTTCACAGATAAAGTCTGCATCTATGTAAAAGTTTATAGCAGCAGCAAAAAGTCTGACATAGATAACAGAACAATAAAGCCGATTAGCGATGGGCTAATTAATGCAGGAGTGATTCAGGACGATAACATGGAGAAAATGATGTATATAGCAGAAGGAGTTTATTCGGAAGAAAATTATACAGAAGTGTATGTAATAGATTATAAAATTATAGCAAAAACATTAAAAACTGTATTTGATACTTCGTAAAATGGCTCTTCAGCTATATGTGTAATTTGGCCTAAAAATACAAAAATAAAAACACACATAGTTGAAAATCAATGAAAGCATATATAAATAGGCAAATTTCAAAAGTCAAAAAATCAAAAAAGTGTATCAAGTACAGGAGATATATACAAATATATGTCCTGTACGAGAGCTGATGGGGGAAGCAAATGCTGCTTCCCCTATCAGCTCGAGATGCAACTAAATTAAATGAAGGAGGGAAATTAATTATGTTGAAAAAACAATTAATGCTGCAAGAGCGAGATATAGAGCTGTTGCATTTTTTAGCAGTTTATAGACGTATTAAGTTGGAAGATACAAGGAATATATATCAAACAAATATTTATTATTTAAGAAGGATTGAAAAACTTAGTAAGTACAAGTATATAACCAGATCCATGAAGCTAATACATTTAGGAAAAGCTGGCAAAGACTATTTAGATAACAATAATATTAAAATTAGAAAATGGTGTAGAAATGACGTGAATATCAATAGAATTGAAAGAATATCCAATATAGCAGGCTCTTTCTATAATTCTAAATATGAATTTATACCAAGTTTTAATCTGAAGAAAGACATTTATACAAAATCAGGCAGAAAATACATGGGACAGCTTGTAGATAAAAAAGCTAATATAACCTATATAGTATATTATCTACCAGACAATATGAATAAACAACTATTAAAAACAATCCAAAAAGATATTCAGAAAGAGAAGCAAGAAAACAATGTGTTAATATTTTATGATTCAGGAGAGTCTGCTGCGAAATATGGAATACAGTCCTATGGCTTTAATGAACTGTTATTAATGCAATTTACTGAAGATAACATACAGCTTTTCAAAAATTATAATCCAAATAAAATTAAAAAATTTATAAGTAATAAAATGCATACAAATCTGCATCCTAGCCTATGGCAAGGAGCAGATTATTTTATTGAGGAAAACAGCAGTTACATTTCACTATTGTTATTACAGGACATAAGGAAGATTCAAGAAATCTTGCAGTATTTTAAACTTAATGGAAATTCAAAAAGACAGATAACTATAATCTGCAGTACAAAAGACAAAGATAGGTATGAAAAACTCTTACCTATGTGTAAAATTAAAATTTTTAATCCAAAGGAGGATGATGATTTATGGATAAATCAGAAATTATAGAAAATATAATAAAATTTATAACAAAACATTACAAAGGAATTGGAGCAGGAGTATTTCTATTAGTATTTTATTTAATGATAGTTAAAGGGATAGATGCATATTTAGCATTTGCGCCACAGGCTCTGGGAATAAATATGACATTAAGCGGTGGAACAATAGGAATAATCGCATTACTTTGTACAGGACTAATAGCAATTGTAATATTTGCAATACGTTTTGCATACAGAGACAACTCAAAAGAAATAAATGGCATTAGAATAAAAGAAAAAGATGGTTCATTCGGCACGGCAAATTGGTTAACAGATAAGGATGCCAAAAACATATTAGATATTGGTACAGGCAATGGAATTATACTTGGAGAAATAAACAATAAAATTATTACATTGCCACATGATACTTTTCTTAATAAAAATATTGCTGTAATAGGTGCTAGTGGAAGCATGAAAACCAGAGCATTTGTGAAACCAAATATCATGCAGTTAGGAGCTGAAGGTAAAAGTCTTATTATTACAGATCCGAAATCAGAATTGTATAAAGAATTGGGTTCATACTTAGAATATAATGACTATGATGTAAAAATATTTAATCCTGTAGACATAGCAAAAAGTAATAAATGGAATCCATTAGCGGAAATAAAAAATGAAATAGATGCACAAATATTTACAGATGTAATAATAAGCAATACTGTAAATAATACCGCAAAACCGGATATCTTCTGGGAAAATGGAGAAAGGAATTTATTAAAAGCTCTGGCCTTATATATAATAGAAAAATGTGATCCTGAAGAAAGAAATCTTGCTAAATTATATAGTTTAATATCAAATAAAAAAGTGTATGAATTAGAAGAATTGTTTTCAGTATTAGATAATACTAGCGCAGCTAAAATGTCATATAACATATATTCACAATCAAATGAAAATATAAAATCAAGTATTATTTTAGGACTAGGTACAAGACTGCAGATATTCCAAAATAAAGAGGTACAGAACCTAACTAATATAAGTGATATAGACTTAACAAAACCAGCAAAATCAAAATGTGCATACTTCTGTGTAACATCTGATATGAATACAACATTCGATTTTTTAATAGGACTATTCTTCTCATTTCTATTTATAAAACTAGTGGAATATGCAGATAGAAACACAGGAAAATGTAATCCGGAAGTATTCTTCTTACTTGATGAATTTAGCAACATAGGACAAATACCAGACTTTAAAAAGAAAATATCTACAATGAGAAGTAGAGGTGTACATACTAGTATTATATTCCAGAATATAGCACAATTAAAAAATAGATATCCAAATGATGCATGGCAAGAAATATTGGGCAATTGTGATACTCACCTATTCTTAGGCGGTAATGACATGGCAACTGTAGAATATGTATCAAACTTGCTCGGGATATCAACAATAGAAACTTTGAGCCAAAATAGAACCCCAGGATTATGGAATGAACAAACAGAAAGGTTAAACTATATAAGCAGCAGAAGGAATTTAATGAATCCAGACGAATTACTAAGATTGCCACATAATAAAGAAATTGTAATAGTTCGAGGGCAAAAGCCTTATATGGTAAATAAGTTAGATTATTTAAAGTTAATTAATAAATACATCAAATTCTAATGTAAAAATATTTAAAATTTATTCTAAAAAGGTTTGACTTTTGTCTGCCTTATATGTATAATATATTTGGCGGACAAAAAGGAGGCGATTCGTGTCTGATAAAAAGATGGGGCGCCCAACAGATAATCCTAAAAATAGAAGAATTACTTTTAGATTGGATGATACTACATACTTACACTTAGAAAATTATTGTAGAAAAGAGAACATTTCTAAAATGGAAGCTATTAGAAGAGGAATTAATTTGTTGGGTAAATAAAGAGAAATGGTGCTTTGACGGACATCAAAATTTCACCATTTCTACCATGAACCCTACCCGAAAGTGGGATTACATAAATTATTATAGCATATGTAATACCCTACTTTCAACAAAATTTTTGAAATTGGAAGGAGATTTAGCTATGTTTGAAGATTTTGAGAAGAACTTAAGTCAATATTTTTATAATATGACTTACTATTGGCTACAGGAATTGATGAAAACCAATGAAAAATATAAGCGATTATTTAACGAGAATATTAATTTAATTGAAAAATTAAGAAATGATACAGAAACTGATATTTTAGAAAAATATATAGACAATTCTGCACAAATACATGCAATAGAAAATGAGTTTCTATATAAACAAGGAAACAAAGATTGTGCTAAACTTTTTAAATATCTCAATAATGATATGTCATACCAAAAATAATTATAGAAATATATTTACACATCAACGTTTATATTTTCTTCTTTACCTGGCTCTATTTTAAATAGAGCTTCTTTTTTATCCCCAAATATATTTGCAACAATATTTAATGGAAAAACACCAATTTTAGTATTATATAATGTTACTTCACTATTATATATCCTTCTTGCAGCTTGAAGTTCACTTTCCATTTTTGATAAATTCCTTTGCAGATTTAAAAACTGCTCACTTGCTTTTAATTCTGGATAATTTTCAGCAACAGCTAGTATATTTTTAAAATCTTCATTTAAAGTGGATTTTACTGTTAAATTATCTTTATTATTCATATAACTAGTACGCAATTCAGTTATTTTTTCCAATATTCCGGATTCATACTTAGAATATTCTTTAACACATTCTACTAAATTAGGGATTAAATCAAATCTTTGATTTAGGTATACATCAATATCAGATTTAGCTTGCTCTACTTTATTTTTCTGTTTTAAAATAATATTATATATTATTGCAATACAAATACATATAAGTATTATTAAGATTAATAAGTAATACATAGAAATCCTCCCTTATACTTCAGTTTCATCAACAGCGTTATATATTTTAGTAGATATATTGAATACAAATTGTAAAATATCATAGTATTTCTTTAATCTACTCTTTACTAATGATGATCCAAAAATCTTAGTACTAAACAGCATACCTGTGAAGAATCTTAAATAAATTTTGTCTTCTTTTATAATTATCTCAAATTTAACATTAGTTTTATTCCAAATATCAATTATATCCATCATAACATCAGATGTTAATATCTGCATTGCTGCAATCTTATTATCAGATTCTACATTAAAATATTTCTCAAATTCAGATGAATCCATTCTTACTTTATCTATTTCATCAATTTTATTACTTGTAGTAATTTTTACAAATGAATTGATAAACTTATTTAAATGAATATGCCCTATTAATCCATCAAATTTTGGTATGGGTGTATCATTGTCATATTCACTCTTAGAATTTGTCCCTATAAATAAACTGCATACCTCTAAATGTATCTGATTATTAGTATTTATATCTATATCTGTTTCTATTAAATCAACAGAACTAAAGTAAGTATATTTAATATCATAACCCATGCTGTCATATTCTTCCTGAGAAATTCCTTTAAAAGGTGAATATGTACAATTAGGCAAAACTGATTTAATAATTGGTTCAATAACTTTCTCTTTATATACTTGCAAATAGCTTTCATCAGTATCAGAATCTGCATATTTAATATTATCCAATAAGTGAATAATTGCTATTATCACTAATGCAATAAACACACAAATAGTTAAATAGATTCCAGCAGGATTGTCTGCTGCCTCATCACTAAAGTCCATAGAAATAAAACTTAATAAGAAAAATGCAAGAATACTCATTGCAATAATTCTATTTGTATTTCTTCTTTTTCTGTCTAAAATTTTAACATTTTTATTATATATCTCAGTATATAATTCATCAAAACTTTGCATTTATTATAGATTCTCCCATCAGCATTATAAAATAATTATAACATATCACAGAGTTTTTTTACATTATTTTTTGGTTTTTGTTGAAAATAAATATATTATAAAATATAATGATTGCATTGAAGGGGGAGATTTTTATGTCACAAAATGTAATAAGATTATTACAAAGTTTAAATGCACTTTTAATTGTAATTTGTTTGATAGTAGGAATTATATATATGATTAAAAGTAAAAAAGGTAAAACAGCAAGAATTTTAATTGGAGCTGCTATTGTTATAATACCTTTTATTATTATGTTCGTCTTGAATTACGTTCAATTTGCATTATTAAATAAACAAATAAAAGATTCTAATAGCCCGAATACAACTGCCGTATTGACTGCCGATGTGGTTATTAATGGAAAAACAGTATCTTTGCCTTGTGATTATGACAAACTTATAGCAGATACTGGTTTGAAATCTTATAATATGGGGTATACACTGCCATACAATGAAGCATGGGTAACGGATGGGCATAGTTATATTCAACTTGATAAAAATTATAATGGCGATGTCAATCAAATAACAATTTTTCAAAATGAATCTGATTTAAGCAAAACAAATATAAGTTTCAGTAACGAGATTTCTTTATCCTCCAGTTTCTCTGATGTCACAAACAAATTAGGTAAAGGAGATGGAGGACAATTAACTAATGCTCTTAATATTGCAAATGGGAATCTTTATCATCTGTATACTTACAAATATTCAGATATAATATTTAGAGTTGCTACAGATGATAATGGTAAAATATTAATGATAACAGTAATTTCTAATAATACTACATCTACGCAATCATCAAATGATGGAAACAGTTCAGCAAATACTCAAACAGATAGTGATTTTACTAATATTAAAAATAGTATTGACAATGGAACTATTAAGATCGTTAATGCAGGACAAGAGATTCAAATTGGTACAGATTTATACATGACTCTTGAAGATGTTCACACTATAAATACTACAAAAGTTCCAGCAGATGATATGTGTGGTTTTATACAAGATGAAAATCGTGAATTTGTTATACTAGATGTTAAGATAAGAAATAGTTCAGGTACTTCAAGTAATACTTTCGTGGGTAAGGATTTAGAATATGTGACAAACAATAATCCAAGTAATTATTATGGCGCAATGTATTGTTTTTCAGATATAAGTAAATCATTATTTGATGCTATAAATAGACAATCATTGATTGATTTATCAAGTTCAGTTCTTGATGGCTCTGTGCAATTATCACATGGAGAAGAAAAAAGCGGATGTATAATTCTCTATGCGTATTCTGGAGGTGATACATCATATTTATATTATGATACAGTAAACTATACCACTTTATATGCATA
>Ga0123357_10015059_pt1 | contig 10123 bp, 1 predicted proteins | sample TergutEmb28metaG_FD_89873 | JGI IMG/M metagenome (GOLD analysis project Ga0123357, IMG submission 89873) | Embiratermes neotenicus P4 segment gut microbial communities from Petit-Saut dam, French Guiana - Emb289 P4 | ecosystem: Host-associated > Arthropoda: Insects > Digestive system > Gut ... | reverse complement strand
ATAATATAATATAATATAATATAATATAATATAATATAATATAATATAATATAATATAATATAATATAATATAATATAATATAATATAATATAATATAATATAATTACTTATGAAATGTTATACACTATTGGTTACTTGTTTGATATTTTTTACTTGCAGTGACGATTGTACAGAAAATTGTGTGTACTGATGGAGGAAAACGAGACGAAATTCATAAAGTGGTTATATATATGGAGAAATTGATACTGATGTAATTACATTTCATTGTTTACATATGTCAAAGGATAGAGACAGAGATAGAGAATAAAAGGGTAAACCGAAAATATTGCTGACACCATTTAAAAAATTATCCATTATTTCTAACTGTTCACACAATGCTCCACATTACCATTCTTTCGGGAAATCATAATTGTGTTCTTGTGTATTTTGTTGTTCTTTCCACTAGCCGTTCGTTACTATAAACACAGATACTTGGAAATAGAGCTGTTTTGGGTAACCGCAAAGTAAAGCAAATAAATCGGCCAATTTTTCCCATTAAAGAAGCCAACAACAACAGTTGTTCCGGTCTTATTTATCGCTCAAATGTAATTATAATTAAGGACTGGAAGTTCTCACGGATAGCAATAGAAAAATGTCTGAAGAAATGTTTGAAATTTAAAAAAAAACCCATCCAATTTTCATAAATTCATAACATGGTAAATCGGAACTAACCTTTTGCAAAGAATATCGATTGGTCTTCTGTTTCACAGGCTACCAGATACAGAAAAGAAGGGTCCACAATTCTACGAGAAGGACAAGGGGTCCGCAGGTATACATGGTCAGATTTTCGAGTACAAGTTCTGCGCTCTGTCATTCTTGCGGGCCACAAACAAAGGGTACAAGTTTAAACTTGCTTCTAACGTGAAGGGGTTTGGAGCATTTGATGACGTTGTAGTAGAATATCTTGATGAAAAATGCAGTAAAAAGCACATCTTCCTGCAGCTAAAGAGCAAAGTCAATCAAAAAGTTACAATGCAACAATTTCAGGCGGGAAAAGGAGACTTCAGTTTACGTAAATATTACGAATCATACATACAGATAGAGGAGAATTTCAACTGCAATGAAGGAGTCAAAATGGATGGTGGCTTTGATGAAAGTCTGTTCATTATATACACAAATACTGATGTTGCACGAGACCTAAAACCAAATAAAGTCACAGATATCGGCGAAGAAAAATTCCTAAAGACCGGTGGCTCTGTGCTGCAGTTTAACGAAGAGGAACACAAAGACATTTACGAGCATCTGCAGGAACTGCCCAAACACCGAGAGTTCTTGAGTCGATTAAGGATATTTTACAATCAGGCTGACGAGAAAGAGATGGATTGTCACATTAAACCTGAATTACAGCAAAGCATGAAGTTGCCTGAGAGCGAACTGGATTTAACCTACATGTGTTTCATTGATTGCGTGAAGGACTGGTGGCAGAATTTTAATTACTTCCTGGAGGATACCAACAGCAAAGAAAATGACATTTTGAGGAAGACTACAGAGAAAGCAAGAACCAATTTGGTGGCAAAGATATTGGATCAGAGGAAAATCGAACTAGATGATCTCAGTATCAGATACAAACAGTCCGCAATAACAGACATGGGACAGATGATAAGAAGCCACAAGGCCATACTGATATTCTCCGCCGGACAATCAACCACACTCACTACTGCTAAGATTCACCAGACGCTGAGTGCTACAAAACACGTCATACTGAATTTACAGCAGCTGATTCAGTATAAAACTGAGGTTATGTTGGCTTGGAAAAGCATGTTTGATGTATTGGTACTGGAGGGTCAGAGTTCAACTGCAAATTTGCAAGACACTTTTAATGAAATATCCATGTTCCTGAATGAATGTGATGTCAAGAAGAAGTTCATCTTCATATCCAGCGCATTTGGTAACATACAGCAAACAATTGACCTCCGTAAAACTTTCAGTACGAATCTCAAAGTAGAATACGACGATTGGAAATTCACGGATTTAGTCACCGACACACGAATGTTCATTCTGGAGAAGAAAGTTTATTTTCAAGGTGCTGAAATAAAACTCAGCGATATAGTTAAAAACTATGATGTCGGCATGCTTAATGCATTGGGCTGTGACTCAATATCTCGCCTGCTTGGAAATGAGAAGCTTTCGATAGGTATTCCCATTGAGGACACAGTACAGTATTACGTTGATAGAACACTTCTGTGTAACAAGGATATCAAAACTCGATTTCCAGTTCAAGAAGAAACAAATTCTGCATTAAACAATGTTATTTTGCAGGAGCTTCAGAGTATCAGCTCATATCGGGAGAAAGAGTTGGATAGAGAAACCTTCCCAATTTTGAAACCCAGCACATTGTTCGAATTAGAGGATCGAGTCATTTTAGTCACAGATGAACCAGGAATGGGAAAATCAACCCTTCTGACTCACCTTGCAAAGGAAACCCGCAAGAGACACCCCGATATGTGGATAGTAAGGATCAATATTAACAACTACACACGGATATTGAACGAACTGAAAAAAAAGTGTTGTGACGAAAATGGCGCCATAAAACTGTTAACTAAAGCTGCTAAAGTAAAGGAAATTGATGGCTTATATTTGCAGAGACGTCTGTTTGACTACACTTGCAGTTTCACAGGGAATATGGCTGTGCTAATTGATGGAGTGGACGAAGTGAGTCCGCTTTACACTGAACAAGTTGTACAAATATTGCGACTTCTGACCAGAATGAAGATTAAGAAAATTTGGGTAACATTTCGAAATTCAATGAAGGGGTTTCCCCCACACGAATTCCAATGTCATTCATATTCGTTGGCACCCTTCACAGAAAAAGATCAGAAATGTTTCCTAGTGAAGTTCTGGAAAGAGAAATTTCCGGATGTAAAATGTGATTGTTTAGAACATTTAGCACAACGAGTTGTGGAACTTTCAATGAAACACCTGACTGCAGAGGATAACAATTTCATGGGAATACCTCTGCAGTGTGTGTTGCTGGCTGAGATGTTTGAAGAATATCTACAGCAGTATTCTACAGCAGCAATTGTTGAGTTACCTGACCATATTAATGTTGTCACGCTCTATGATCGCTACGTCGAAAAAAAATGGGACATTTACTTGTCAGAGAAAAAGGTTTCTGATCGGACAAACGTGAATGTTCTTATTGATGACAATGCGCTCCACACAACATTCATAGATAATCATACAGCTGCTGCATTTGTGGCAATCTTGTCCACAAACCAACTCGAGAAGCTCGCTGACAAGACCATAGCGAAAATTGCAAGTGATTTCTTGAAGAATATTGAAAAAGGCGAGGAGAAGACTGGCTTAATACTAGATGTTATCGAAGAACGGCCTGTTTTCCAACACCGTACTTTAGCTGAATATTTTGTTGCCAAGAGGTTATGCAAAAACATCTCGGCTAGCCAGACCTTCATGAAGGATCACTTACTGGAATCACAGTTTGGTGCAATAAGAAGTATGGTGGATAGGATATTGGCTGACAAATGTCCAGTACACGAAGCAGTGCTAAACTCAAATGTCCATCACGTCACAGAGCTGCTACGACAGACGAAATCAATCAGTGAGAAAGATTATGGAGAAAGAACACCCCTGCACATAGCAATCAGCTGCTGCAGCACTGAATCAATCAGGCTTCTTCTAGAACACGGAGCAGATGTAAGTACTGTAGACACATTGCTGGGACTGTCCCCTGTAGATTATGCCACCAGAATGAAGGACTGGGAGGTGCTGACTTTGATGATGGAGAAACGTCCTGACATCAGGGAACAAGTGCTCAATGAAACCTCACAACACGGTGTGGACTGTATTACTTCTGCTCTTCGCGCTTCAGCTCAGTTCGGCCATAATTATCTGCTGAAATACTTAACAAGTAGGGGAAACTTTGTGAATGCGGCTCTTCCAGGAGACAACAGCACGTTACTTCACGTGGCTGTTAAGAGCCAGCAAACTGAAACAATACAGATATTACTTCAGCTAGGAGCAAGCACAGTCTCTCAAGATCCATTCGGAAGAACACCGCTCCATGTGGCAGTTGAAAACCTAAATCTCGAGGTAATACAATGCTTAGTCGAAAGTCAGAAAACAGTCCAGAGAGAGAGAGAAGTGAAAAATGATTCGAATCCCGAGAGAACCGTAACGGAAGGAAATTTCCTCAACGTCCCCGATAGATATGGAAACACGCCGCTACATCTCGGTGTCGCAGCAGGAAACACCAATATCGTGTCTTACTTGATGAGTGCCGGAATTGACAAGAAAATCTGCAATATACGAGGGGAATATCCGCTTACGCTGGCTGCTAGATGCGCCAAAAATGACATCGTTGAATTATTAATGAAAGGCGAAGTGCACTGTGAGACAGCACAAATCGGCGCACTAAGAGCAGCCATTGTGGCTGGTCACGTGGACACGACGACTCTCTTATTAAGGTTAGGGGCTCCAGTGAACAAAGGAGAGAATGAGAAACCGATACATGTTGCGTCTCAGCTGGGACGTAAGGAAATCGTCAGCCTGCTGCTGCAGTATGGTGCAATTTTAACATCTCGTAATTACAGTGGAAACACAGCCTTGCATTTGGCAAGTGGAAATGGGCACCTGAGTTTGGTGACGTACTTAGTCGAAGAAGAAAGAGACTTAATGAATGCTCTGAATTTTGAAAACGAAACACCACTACATTTGGCCGTTCGAAATGGAAGGGATTACTTAGTAAATTATTTTGCCGAAAAAGGCTGCAATATTAACGCTACATCTGCTAATGGCGCCTCGTGTCTTCATGTTGCTTGTGCAAATGGACATTACACAACAGTGGAATGTTTACTGAAACATGGAGCAGCAGTAAATACAGTGAACTCTGATGACCAAACGTCACTCCATATTACTGCCATCCAGGGACAAACAAAAATCGTAGAACTGCTCTTTCTACACAACGCCAACATCTCATTGCGAGATAAAGACGGCATTACGGCCCTTCTGGCAGCGTCCATAAATGGGCACGAGGACACTGTGCTGTTCATTGTGCAGCACGGTGGCAATATAGAGGATACTGATGGAAAGGGAAACAGCATTGCACATTTTGCTGCAGCTAATGGAAATTACGAAATTCTAAATTTCCTGTTACAACAGAATGTAAGTTTAGATGTACAGAATTCTGATGGAGACACTCCGTTACTTCAAGCTGTGCGTGAAGAGAGAAACAGGATGGTACAGTACTTAGTAGAAAGAAACTCGGACATAAACACACAAAGCACTGATGGAATGCGACCTCTAGATGTTGCTGTTCAAAAAGGTAATAAGGAGATATCCCGCCTCCTACTAGAACGGAATTTAAGTTCATGTAAAACGGGCATTCACATGGTAGCGGCTGCGCGATTTGCTTTTCTGGATTTTTTGCAGCGCTTTGTGGATGTGGGGGATGACATCAACATGAGGTCTGACAATGGGGAATGTCCGTTGCATGCGGCGTGTAAATCTGGACATGTAACCACTGTTCAGTATCTGTGTGAGCATGGCGCTATACTGGACTTGCAAGATAACAACGGAAATACTGCACTGCATGTGGCTGTTAGTAACGGCCATCTTGATGTTACTAGAGTCCTGGTAGAGAAAGGTGCAAATCTGTGTACTGCTGATGCTTCAGGCTCAACAGCGCTTCATATAGCAGCGAAAGATGCTTATCTGAACATTGTTCGATATCTGGTAGACAGTTTGGCACCAATTGATAGGCGGAACGCTAAGAACGAAACAGCGCTTCTGGTAGCGGCGGTTGAGGGACATGAGAAAGTTGTAAGTGTGCTGATAGACGAGGGAGCGGGAATTGGAGTGCGGGACATAGAGGGGAATACAGCCCTCGACTTATCTAGAGTCAAAGGTTACACTGCAATCGAACAGCTGTTAAAAGATCGAGCAGAAGGGCGGAAGGTTGTGTGTTCCATCTCTGATATCAACGTAGCTGCTGACTCAGAAGGCGATACGTTTGAACATCTGCATAGAACAGCGAATGCCGGAGCGTCTGAAGTTACCGACACAGACAGAAATGGCAATAATACAGAAGAGTTGTTGAAAACTAGAGCGGATAATACAGTGCAGTTCCATTCGGACACTCGCAGTGCCCTGCACATTGCGGCTGCCAACTGCAAACTGGAGGAGGTGCAGCTGCTGGTTGAAGATGGGGTAGCTCTAGACTGTGGTGACCTCTTCGGACGCACTGCATTGTGGGGTGCTGCTAAGAGAGGTCACAAGTCAATTATCAAATTTTTGTTACAAAACGGTAGTTGTGTGAATGTACCTGACTGTGAAGGTTTTACGCCTATAGACATTGCTGTTATAGAGGGACACTGGGATGCAGTTGATGAGTTTCTGAAGCACGACCCAATAATAGGACCTGAAGGAAGAAAATATCTTACGAAGCAGTTATATGAAGCATTAGAATCTGATGAGACAGAAGTTGTGCGGAAAATATTAAAGTGTGGCATTAGCGTAGACACAAATAACAAATATGGCTACGCACCACTGCATGTAGCTGTAATGTCTGGGCATATAGGAGTAACTCGCGTTGTGTTGGAAAGCGGTGCTACAGTAAATGCAACAGACTGTGATGGTAAGACACCAATCATGATAGCAGCAGAAAGAGGATATGTTGAGATGGTTCGAGGGCTTCTGAATTATAATGCTAGTGTGAATACTACGAATGAAGAGAGTATCACACCTCTCAGTTCAGCACTCGCAAACGGACATGTAGAAGTTTTGAAAGAGCTGCTGAATTATGGTGCTGAAGTAGATAACAGAGATGAATTCGGCTGTACACCTCTCTATACTGCAGCAGGTAAAGGAGAGGCGGATGTCGTTCGAGAGTTGCTGAATCATGGCGCTAGTGTGAATTTGGGAAATATACAAGGCGCCTCACCTCTTCAAATAGCAGCTCGAGAAGGCCACGTAGAGATTGTTCGAGAGTTGCTGAAGCATGGCGTTAATGTGAATTTAGCAGATGAAGAATCCAACACACCTCTGGGCGTAGCAGCTAAAATTGGTCACGTGGAGATTTTTCGAGAGTTGCTGAATCATGGAGCTGATGTGGATTTAGCAGATGAAAAAGGTAACACACTTCTCTGCATAGCAGCTAAAACTGGCCACGTGGAGATTGTTCGAGAGTTGCTGAAACATGGAGCTAGTGTGGATTTAGGAAATAGGGAAGGCAACACACCTCTCGGCTTATCAGGTAGAAAAGGCCACGCAGATGTTGTTCGAGAGCTGCTGAATCATGGAGCTAGTGTGGATTTGGCAAATAGGGAAGGCATCACGCCTCTCGGCTTAACAGTTGAAAAAGGCCACATAGAGATTGCTCGAGAGTTGCTGAAGCATGGCGCTAGTGTGGATTTAGTACCTAAAGGATTTTTCACACCTCTCCAATTAGCAGTTGAATTTGGCCACGTAGAGGTTATTCGAGAGTTGCTGAAATATGGAGCTAATGTGAATTACAAAAATGTAGAAGGTATCACACCTCTCCACATAGTAGCCCAAAATGGTACCCTAGAGGTTGTTCGAGAGTTGCTGAAACATGATGCTAATGTGAATTTAAAAGACAAAGAAGGTAACACACCTCTCCAAACAGCAATTATTAATGACCACATAGAGGTTGTTCGAGAGTTGCTGAAACATGGCGCTAATGTGAATTTAAAAAACACAGTAGGCATCGCACCTCTACACGTAGCAGCCAAAGAAGGTAACCTAGAGGTTGTTCGAGAGTTGTTGAAGAATAACGCTAGTGTGAATTTAAAAGATACAGAAGGTAACACACCTCTCCAAAAAGCAATTATTAAACACCACAAAGAGGTTGTTCTAGAGTTGCTGAAACATGGCGCTAATGTGAATCTAATAGATGAAGAAGGTAACACACCTCTCCACCTAGTAGCCAAAGAAGGTAACCTAGAAGTTGTTCGAGAGTTGCTGAAGCATGGCGCTAGTGTGAATTTAAAAAATGAAGAAGGTAAAATACCTCTCGAAATAGCACTTGATAATGACCACAAGAATGTATTTATCGAGTTGCTGAAACATGACAATGATATGGCTTTAGCACTATTTGGAGATCTCACACCTATCGAAATAGCTGCTTTTAAAGGCAACGTAGGGGATATTCAGGAGTTGCTGAGTCATGGCGTTAGTGCGGATGAAAAAAGTGAAGAAGGTTTCACACCTCTCCAATTGGCAGCTAAATTTGGCCACGTAGAGGTTGTTCGATTGTTGCTGAAACATGGCGCTAATGTGAATGTAGCAGATGAAGAAGGTTACACACTTCTCCACTCAGTAGCCGAAGAAGGTAACCTAGAAGTTGTTCGAGAGTTGATGAAACATGGCGCTAGTGTGAATTTAGCAGATAAAGAAGGTAACACACCTCTCCAAATAGCACTTAATTATGACCATCAAGAGCTTGTTCGAGAAATGCTGAATCATGGTGCTACTGTGGATTTAGCAGATTTAGAAGGTCCCAAACCTATCCAAATATCTGCTTCTAAAGACCAGGTAGAGGTAATGCGAGGGTTGCCGAGTCATGATGTTTGTGTGGATTTAGCAGATGAAGGAACTCACACATCACTCCACTTAGCAGCTTTAATAGGCCACGTAGAAGTTGTTGGAAAGTTACTGAGTCATGGCGCTAGTGCGGATTTAGCAAATGAAGAAGGTAACACACCTCTCCAATTAGCTACTATAGGAGGCCACGTAGAGGTCGTTCGAGCGTTGCTGAATCATGGGACTAATGCGGATTTAGCAAATGAAGCAGGTAACACACCTCTCCAATTAGCAGTTGAAATTGGTCACTTAGAAGTTATTCAAGAGTTGCTGAAGCATGGCGCTAATGTTGATTTGGCAGATAAAGAAGGTAAAACACCTCTCCACTTAGTATCCCAAAAAGGTAACCTAGTTGTTGTTAGAGAGTTGCTGAAGTATGGCGCTACTGTGAATTTAGCAGATAAAGAAGGTTACACACCTCTCCAAATAGCAGGTAATAAAGACCACATAGATGTTTTTCTAGAGTTGCTAAATCATGGCGCTAGTGTGGATATAGTAGATACGGAAAGTTAAACACTTCTCCGCTTAGTGTATCAAGAAGGTAATGAAGAGCTTGTTTGCGAGTAGCTGGACAATTGGAGCTAGAGTGAAAATTTCAAAGAAACTGTAGGGACAATTTTGATTGAAGCAGTCGAGAACGGAATTATGGAGGTATTGCGACTGTTACTGTATAATGTCGCCAGCCAAGGTGATTAGACCTAACTGACAAATCCAATTTTGTCCTTGTGGAAGTGTTCAAAAACCTGCTGAAATTGCCTCTTGTTCAGGACAGCGGTGTACAAAATTTTTCTTCATGGGAAGTGGTTAGGCCTAACAGTTAACAACCGCGTTTCTTAATTATATATAAACACTAACTACGAGCAGTTACAAAATTAAATTTTTTACTGAGATATTTCTTGATAAGAATGGCAACATGGCGTCATATTCCACAGGTGTAAAATCAGCAGCAGTGTTTGGTTAAGATAATCGCCATTAGGATTAAACACATGAATATCTATGTCATATAAAACAGACTGTCGTGTGAATGGAGACAAGTGGCTGGCTGCACAGTGCTGACACATTGTGACGGTCAGTTAGCAGTGCCTGCAAGTAACTGTACACTGTGTGGTTATGTGCTGGAATATTATTCAGCATTATTTGTTTGTTTATCAAGTTAATGTTTGTTATATTGCCTTATATCTACTGTTAATGTAACTGGCTGCACAGTGCTGAAACTTTGTGACGGTCAGTTAGCAGTGCCTGCCAGTAACTGTACAGCTTGTGGTTATGGGCTGGAATATTATTCAGCAATATTTGTTTGTTTATCACAGCTAATATTTGCTATATTGCCTTAAATCTACTGTTAATGTAACTGGCAGCACAGTGCTGACACTTTGTGACGGTCAGTTAGCAGTGCCTGCCAGTAACTGTACAGTGTGTGGTTATGTGTTGGAATATTATTCAGCATTATTTGTTTGTTTATCACAGCTAATGTTTGTTATATTGCCTTATATCTACTGTTAATGTAACTGGCTGCACAGTGCT
>Ga0123357_10015058_pt1 | contig 10123 bp, 9 predicted proteins | sample TergutEmb28metaG_FD_89873 | JGI IMG/M metagenome (GOLD analysis project Ga0123357, IMG submission 89873) | Embiratermes neotenicus P4 segment gut microbial communities from Petit-Saut dam, French Guiana - Emb289 P4 | ecosystem: Host-associated > Arthropoda: Insects > Digestive system > Gut ... | reverse complement strand
GAGTATATACCATGTTTAAAATATTTAGTACCTGTATTTGTTGAATAAATATATAAAATGCAACGTTTAGAGGTTAGCGGTGCGGTACGACCACTATAGTCGTCGTTAGGCGTCAAAGGGTTAAGAAACTCCAACATGTTTCGGTCTGCATCGACCATCCTCAGGGAGTGTGTACAATTACATGGTGAAGTTACCGAAAAGTGTTTATTATAGTAGTACACTACGGTATGATGGCAGCATGCCCCTTGTGGGTTATGTCAAGCACGGGGTACGCGACGTACCCCGTGTTTCACATAACCTACAAGGGGCATGCTGCCATCATACCATAGTGTACTACTATAATAAACACTTTTCGGTAACTTCACCATGTAATTGTACACACTCCCTGAGGATGGTCGATGCAGACCGAAACATGTTGGAGTTTCTTAATAGTAATTATAACATTTTAATGGCTGTTTAAAAATAAAATATTGTGCAATAAGCTGGCTAATTAGAACAGAATATTAATATTTTACGTAAATGGTGTGCTAAACCGTAAATGCTCAGCTCCAGGGCCAAAGGGTTTAATATTCTTACTCTTCCCAAATGGCTACCTGTTAAATCCCACCACTCCCTAATAGAATCAACAGTCAAAATTTTAAATACTTTGATCCATTGGCTCATTTCTGTAACGCTGTTCCCCTATCGTAACTAGCATAATCTCCTCGCGTCTTACTGGTCTTCTCTCTCTCTCTCTCTCTTTTTCTCTCTCTCTCTTTGTCACTATGTCATTCTATCCCTGTAAGCCGCTATACAAATCCGTTACAATCGCCAGTCCACCCAAAACTAAAATTAATAATTTTCAACAAATTCATCCACTCTATCAAATATAAAACTTTTACACCTCATAAAACTTAAACTATAACGGTTGTACAGTCTACAGTAAGAAATTCGTTATTTTGGCGGAAAAGCTTCAATTTGATCGGGTCCGAAATTTTATAGAATTTCGGTATGGCGTTTATTTCGACATTCGTTAGAAGGTGCAACGTCACGGTTTTTTATAAATTTACTGAACTGCAAAGTTCTCAAAACGGTAAAAGGTAAAGGTAAAGGTTAATGTGAAGTACACCATAGAACAGGTCACGAAGATCCAGTGGGGGGAAAGTAGATATATAGCTCTACTCTTTCTTTAACATGTGCGCAAGATGGGGTGGAGGTTCAAATCCATACCCTGGCCACTTGTGTGTCAAGTTGGTTATTTATAATGTTCATACCAAGATGCACGGTCACCAAAACATAAAAAAATAATCCTTCTTGAGAAGCTAACTGGTTCTGCAGCTAGTCAAGAAATTCCCCGCACTTTATGGAAACCGAAGTTTCATCACAGTATTCACAAGTGCCCGCCATCTGTCCCTATCCTGAGACAACTCCATCCAATCTCCACCCCCTCCCACTTCCCCAAGGTCAATCTTAATATTATCCTCCCATCTACGTCTGGGTCTACCCAATGGTCTCTTTCCCTCAGGTTTCCCCACTAGAACCCTGTGCACACACCTCCCCTTCTCCATACGCGCCACATGCCCCGACCATCTCATTCTTCTCGATTTTGAATTTTACTACCTGGATGTAAATGCTGTCAAATTCTGCCCTAAGATTTGTTTTGATATAGGCTGTAACGAAATTTGAGATACAGAAATACTATGCCTCCCCAGTGAATTCCAAGTGTCTACAGTTTTTCATTTTGAAACACTTTTGCCAAACGCTGTATTTGGTTTTATGTGTTTGTGTTAGCACTTATCATTTGGTTCTTTCCGTGCTAGAAATTTCCATATTTCCTACGAAGAAGCTCTTTTATTTCATTCAAAGCCTGTTTCCTTGTTTCCAGATATTAGGCACTGTATTTAAGGTGCTTCTTTGTAAATCATTCTTATTTTAGGTCTAGGCCTGATTCATTTTCCAAAACCTTACTATATGCCTGAGAGAAGAACCCTCACCTCATTTCATGCTTCGGGTCTCCGCAGGGGAAAGAAATTTCTGCACACCAAAATGTCCAACCTGAATCAAGAGATCACTACAACTTCATGGTCTGTATGCAAAGGAGGGAGGCTTGTCCTCTAAGTTAAAGCGGTCGGGGCGTGATACTAATCCCTCACATTCCCCATAATTCGTTATAAAACATAGTTCCTTCCCCCCACAAAAAAACTTGTGGCGATCAGAAAGAAACATTTGCAGCCAAAATTGTCATCTGTTGGCGAGATCTCCCTTCCCATTCAAGTCTTGGTCTTGTAAATCATGGTAATGTACTTACTTCCTTACTTACTTACTTACTTCCTTACTTACTTTCTTACTTACTTTCTTACTTACTTTCTTACTCCATGGTGCAGAGTCCTTCTTGAGAAGCTAACTGATTTTCAGCTAGTAAAGAAACTCATCGTATTTCACGGAACCCGAAGTTCATTACCGCACTCACAAGCGTCCGCCACCTGTCTCTAACCTGGACCAAGCCCAATCCAGTCCATATACCCACATCCCCACCTCCTGGAGATCCATCCTAATATTATCCACCCATCTACGCCTAGGTCTCCCCAGTGGTCTCCTTCCCTTCGGTTTCCCCACCAAGACCCTATACACCCCTCTCCTCACCCATACGCGCCACATGCCCAGCCCATCTCATTCTTCTCGATTTTAAAACCCGCACAATATTGGGTGAGAAGTACAAATCATTTAGCTCCTCGTTATGTAATCTCTTCCATTCCCCCGTACGGAAAGTTAACACCCGCAGTAGGCGAAGGGATTTTGGGAACTGATTTTAAAGAGAGAAAAGTTGTCGAAGAGTGTAAATGTAACTGTAAAACATGTATCATCCGAGTTTGATATTTATTTTCTTTGGAGTATTTATTCAACAGAATTGCATGTCGGTGCCGTGCAACATTGTTACTGTCAGCGTTTACTTTCAGCATGACCATGTTACCAAACACGGTACAGTTCTGCTTATTTAAAAAAACCCCAACATATATTTTTATCAACCTATTTCCCAATATCCGTAATTCCAACTGTATTAAGTAAATATATTCTAACCCTAACATTTAAAAGCTTTTTTTTTTTAAATCTCAGTAATTAACCAACTTGATGCACAAAGTTTTTGTTTTACAATAAGTTTATTTCATGCCTCTACATGTTTCGGGCACATGTGCTCATCATCAGGAGGTCAAAATTGCATTACATAGCCTCTGGTATCATCACACCTATAGGTAGCCGTCTGGTGCACAGGTTGAGAGAAAGGTGTGCACGACACGGCTACCTATAGGTGTGAAGATACAAGAGGTTGCGCAATTTTGACCTCCTGATGATTAGCACATGTGCTCGAAACATGTAGAGGCATGAAATAAACTTATTGTAAAACAAAAATTTTGCGCATCAAGTTGGTTAATTGCTGAGATAAATATATTGAGATGTACGGTCAGCAAAACGTCAAAATTAAAAACCTTATATTCCCCTTGTAGCATCCTGCACTTTATGGATCATTCATGAACAGTGTGCTTGGATATGAGCGAGAGAAATAACCTTGTAGGTAGGTTTTCACACTTTTTATGGGCTATGCAGGCCCTTAGGTGAGTAGAGGTATAGCTCTACTCTTAGATGGGGTGGGGTGCCAGCCCCACGCCCCGGCCGCAATCTATCCCCGGGAAAGACCCGGTACCCATTGTACAGGAAGCTCGATGGTCCACAGTGCTGATCTGGATAGGTGCAGAAATTCTCGTCCCCACCGAGATTCGATCCCGGACCGTCCAGTCCCGTAGTCAGTCGCTATATCACCGGACCTTGCAAACCTTCGAAATTTATTGTCGTGGGTAATTACGTAAAACAGCAATCATTGCAAATTATCATAGGGGACGAAAGGGAGACGATGTACCCAAGATCTTAAATTTTTGCATAGACGTAATGTCAGAGCAAATAATTAATCACAATATTGAGACTCGTTATTATTGACATTAGTCGTTTGCTGTAATATTGACACTCCGTGACAGCTGGTTATTACGTGCTGGCAGCCACAATTAAACAATTAATTACACTTATGTTTACTGAATGTTTGCAAAAATAACACACACACACATACATACATACATACATATATACATACATAAAGGTAAAGTGTTCCCGTTACAGGCCCGGTGTGGCTCAGAGGGTGGGTAGAGGTATAGCTCTACTCTTCCATGACCGCGACACTAAAAGGGGGTGAGTGGGCAGCAGCACGCCCCGGCCCCACTTTACTCCTGGGAAAGACCCGGTACCCATTTTACAGGTGGCTGGGTGGACCCCAGGGCCGGTCTGGACGTGCGGAAAATCTCGTCCCCACCGGGATTCGATCCCGGACCTACCAGCCCGTAGTCAGTCGCTATACCCACTGAGATACCGGACCAACAATAAATAGTGTGTTACAGATACTAAATGCAAAGGTAAAGGTCACCCTAAACAGGCCACGAAGGCCCAGCCGGGGAGTAAAGTTAAGCTCTACTCTTACTTTAACCTTGGTGCTAGACGGGGTGGATGGTCAACGCCACGCCCCGGCCGCTTTACACCCGGGAAAGACTTGGTACCCATTTTACATGAGACTTGGTGGCCCTCAGGGCCGGTCTGGACGGGTGGAAAATCTCGTCCCCACCGGGATTCGATCCCGGACCCTCAAGGCCGTTTCAGTCGCTATACCGACTGAGCTACCGGGCCCACAATGATAAATATATTGTAGTAAATTTATAATGGAAATACCTCAAATATTCTTTCAGTGGCCTTCGGTAAACCATTCAGTTGAACAAAAAGTGTTCGTCGGTTGTAATTTCTTTTTTGGTGAAATATGCGTCATGTAAAAAAGAGTCCAAAATTTTCATGAAAACAAATCTCCTGTTAAAAGAGGAGGGAATTGGCAACTCACATGGAAGTGAAATATTTTCCCCTGTACACGTTGAGATTTGGGCGAAAAGAAAATATGGGATAATTCGTATTTTCTCTCGGACAACGCATAGTTTACGTTAAACAGGAACGTAGACAAACAAAATAATAAGTTTTGTTACTAAAATGCCCCCCACGCTCTTCGTGAAGTTTGTTTTAAAATGCAGTGAGTTTGCACCAGAACTTACGGCCGATATTTATCAAAGTAACTTAAAAAAAGCGTTGTGTTTGATTAACTAAAGAAAGTAAGGAAGAGGTAGGGCAATACATTTGGTCACAATTGGAGTTCAGTTTTCAATGAAAAATCTTAATATTTCAGAAAATGGCAGATGGGATTTATCTTGGCGTTTGAACGGTTAATCAGAGACGCTATAATAATGCCTCTCTGTGGCACACAATCGCGAAAGTCCAGTTCTGGAAATATTTTATTTCGAACTACTAAAGGCCTGTAAAATTTTAGAAGGAAATACCAAATGGAACAGAAGACGATGAAGAACACTTTGACAAAAGTTTTTCACATTTTTCAAATATCGAAAGACCGCTAACCAGTTGGGACACGCGGTAGGACAGTGATTAAGGTGTTGTGCTACAAATCGGAAGGTCGCTGGTTCGATCCCATTTAGTGGATATTTCATTGATATAAAATCCTTCGGATCGCAGTATGTCCCTAGGGTCGTCTCAACCTCTAACAGAAATAAGTACCAGGAGTATTTCCTGGGAGGTAAATGCGGCTGGTGGGTAAGGCTGACAACGTTACCACCATCTTGTGCCGTTGTCGTGAAATCTGGAAATCTTAACTTCCTGGAACCTTGTGGGCCACTCCAGGTCTGTAACGGGACTGCTGCTAGCCAGTTACACATTGCGTCCGCGTCAAAGTGACCATTTTCGCCCCAACGGACTATGCTAATATTTGATTGTTCAAATATTTTGCCGGTTTTCTTAGGGCGGTCTGGACTCATTACAGAATTACAACACATCTAATGTCGCCGAAGAAGAGAAAAATTGTCTCAATGAATTAAAAAGAAAAAGTCCTTCTACTCTTTTCTGAAAACAGGAGAGTCACACTTTGGGCTTCGTACGTAAAATTTCAAAATCTTTTCATGATTTTGGAGCTAAACTGAAAACATATTACAAAAATTTACATAAAACACCTGCAATTGAACATTATAGATGGACTAAAAGTTTGAAGAGGTTTAAGGCAGAAAGAAAACAACGAAGATTTTCATGTTTTCACTCAGGCGTCCATAAACAGTCCATGTTTTGCGTATGGACTGCCTATATGACTGTAGGTAGATAACGACGTACCAAAGGCATGTGCTGCCCCCATCTTCAGGGTGAAGAAAATATCTTGAGTGACGTGGCTACCACGATCAGACGTGCAGTATACAGGCCTAGGATCCACGTGTTCTTACAAATCCTTATTTCACTTATATATCACTGAAGTATTTTCCTTGCTACATGGGTGCTATTATAGTAATTTATTTTACAGAGCAGTGCTCCCTAATCACGTTATTAATTAATATTAATTAATTAATATTAATTAATTAATATTAATAATCCAGGAATGCTATGGCTAAATCTGCATTTAACAAGAACAGGGCTCTTTTTACAGGCACATTGGTCATGGAATTGAGGAAGAAGCTGATGAAGAGCTTCATTTGGAGCATAGCTTTATATGGTGCTGAAACCTGGACGCTTCGGGCTGTAGATCAGAGAGAGCTGGAAAGTTTTGAAATGTGGTGCTGGAGAAGGATGGAGAAGAACAGTTGGACCGATCATGTGAGAAATGAAGAAGTATTATTTAGAGTCAAGCAGCAGAGGAATATCCTACATGAAATAAGGAAACGGAAGGTTAACTGGATTGGTCACATTTTGCGTAGAAACTGCCTTCTGCAGCGGGTTATTGAAGAAAAGATAAAAGCGGTATAGAAGTGACAGGAAGACGAGGAAGAAGACGTAGGAAGCTATTGGATGACCTTAAGGACAGGAGAGGATATTCTCATTCGAAGGAGGAAGCTCTAGATCGCACTATGTGGAGAGCTGACTTTGGAAGAGGCTTTGGACCTGTCGTAAGACAGACTGCTAAATGGATTAGTTATCAATGGTATTTAATCTACAAGAGGAGGTACAGCGTGATTAAAAAAGATGGATTTAATTTCGTACTTCTATATTTCCCGAACTATATATGGTATATGAATTATTTACATAACATTTTAAAGAGGAGATCCTAAGTTGTCAAATATCTTCGCTAGAGCGCTCGCCTATCGCACAGCCGTGCAGCAGCGTCAGTTGAGAACAAACTGGCTACTATGCAACACAAGATATTTTGCGTTCGTGAGTTCATTAAAACTGAGTCGGCGACTGCTGTGCAGCATGTGTTTCGTCTTCGTTTCAACATTCAACCTCCAACGAGGAAGAGCATTTGTCGTTGGAATCACCAATTTGAGCAAATAGTCTGTCTGTGTAAAGGCAAAAGCTCCGGCTGACCACGTGTATCAGAGGAGAACGTGAGACGAATTCAAGAGAGTTTTGAGCGTAGCCGACGGAAGTCAACCCGTAGAGCGAGCAGAGAACTTGGAATACCGCAACCGACAGTCTGGCGTGTGTTCAGGCGCCGTTTACTCTTCAATTGAGTCCATCTTTTTTAATCACCCTGTACTGTTGGTCTTGATAAAGTACGCAACGTGCATCATAACACTGTAGGGTATTTGAGTTATCATTGTTGTGGTGGAAACAGAGTAATGGTCACTCTGTGTGTGTTGTAGATTTACACGGCACTGTAAACTTTAGAAAAATATTGAGCGTTACACAACAATACATTTATGACAAATTTATGTCCCCGACAACAATGAAAGGTTCGCAGGTCTTCACATAAATTGCCCGATGAGGCATTGCAACAAAAGACCGTTCGCTCATCACCTTCTTTATACTCACAATCTGGCTAAACTGATCGAAACGACAGAACAGTCGTTGCGCACTATTGGGGTTTTTGTGTTGCCGTGAACCATTTTAGCAGATCGGAGGAAATTATTCAAATATGAAAAAGAAGGGGCTAAATATTATTATGAGCGGGTATCTGTGTTGTTGCTTAATTGTCTGGGGTGTAAGGCGCATGCGTATTAAAACATTTCGTCACTGTCCTGAGCAGCTCTGCTGTATTTTTCAACATATAAATATCAAGTATTTCGGGGGAAATAAATTTATTGAGTATTAAATATGAGCTTTGAGATTTCTATGATATTTTTTTTGAAGAATTGTTATTCTATGAAGAATTCAGCATCATATTGTCACAAATGTACAAAGGCCTTTCATGTAAAGTACCTGCTATTCTTGTTGGATTTTAAACTAATCTTGAATATCTTAGACAAATTTTTCGGCTAATTACTCAAACATCAAATTTCATGAAAACTCATCCGGCGGTAGCCGAGCTGTTCCGTGTGGACAAGAAGACAGACGGACTGACTAGCAGATGACGAAGCGAATATCCACTATTTATAACTTCGCAAAGATGCCTAGTCATAATAATGTAGGCTGTGTAGCTCAGTCAGTATAGCGCCTGACTACGGGCTGGAAGCTCCGAGATCGAATTCCGGTGGGGACGAGGTTTTCCGCACCCGTCTACACCGGCCTTGGGGCCCACACAGATTCCTGTACAATGGGTACCGGGTCTTTCCGGGGGTAAAGTGCAGCCGGGGCGTGACGCTGGCTCTTTCTGGTGCCGTGATCAAGAAAGAGTAGAGCTATAACTCTACTACCCCTATGGACCAAACGACCTGTACAGAGCTTCAGTGCCTGTACAACGGTGCACTTTACCTTTACCTATACCTCTACTCCACCTATGGGCCGTACGGGCTGTACGGAGCCTCAGTGCCTGTACAAAGGTGCAATTTACCTTTACCTATAACTCTAATCCCCCTATGGACCGTACAGCCTGTACACAGCCTCACTGAATGTACAACGGTGCAATTTACCTTTATACGAGTATATACCTCTAATCCCCCTATGGACCGTACAGCTTGTACAGAGCCTCAGTGCCTGTACAACAGTGCACTGTAACTGTACATATACATCTACTACCCCTATGGGCCGTATAGCCTGTACAGAGACTCAGTGCCTGTACAAGAGTGCACTTTAACTTTACCTATACCCCTACTCCCCCTATGGACAGTACGGCCTGTACAGAGCCTCCGTGCCTGTACAAGAGTGCACTGTAACTGTACCTATACCTCTACTCCCCCTATGGACTGTACAGCCTGTACAGAGACTCAGTGCCTGTACAAGAGTGCACTTTATCTTTACCTATACCCCTAATCCCCTATGGACCGTACGGCCTGTACACAGCCTCAGTGCCTGTACAACAGTGCACTTTAACTTTACCTATACTTCTACTCAACCTATTGACAGTACAGTCTGTACTCAGCCTCAGTGCCTGTACAACGGTGCACTTTACCTTTACCTATACCTCTACTCCCCCTATTGACCATACAGAATGTACAGAGCCTCAGTGCCTGTACAAAGGTGCAATTTACCTTTACATATACCTCTAATTCCCCTATGGACCGTACAGCCTGTACACAGCATCAGTGACTGTACAAGAGGACACTTTAACTTTACCTACACCCCTATTCCCCCTATGGACCGTACGGTCTGTACAGAGCCTCTGCCTGTACAACAGTGCACTTTAACTTTACCTATACCTCTAATCCCCGTATGTGCCGTACGGACTGTGCCGAGCTTCATTGCCTGTACAACGGTGCAATTTATCATTACCTATAACTCTACTACCCCTATGGACCGTACGGCCTGTACAGAGTATCAGTACCTGTACAACAGTGCACTTTAAATTTACCTACACCTCTACAGCCCCTATGGACCGTACGGCCTGTACAGAGCTTCAGTGCCTGTACAACGGTGCACTTTAACTTTACCTATACCTCTACTCCCCCTATGGACCGTACGGCCTGTACAGAGCTTCAGTGCCTGTACAGCGGTGCAATTTAACTTTACCTATACCTCTACTGCCCCTATGGACCATACAGCCTGTACAGAGCCTCAGTGCCTGTACAACGATGCACTTAAACTTTACCTATACCTCTACTCCCCCTATGGGCCGCACAGCCTGTACAGAACCTCAGTGCCTGTACAACGGTGCACTTTAACTTTACCTATACCTCTACTCCCCCTATGGGCCGTACAG
>Ga0123357_10015054_pt1 | contig 10124 bp, 5 predicted proteins | sample TergutEmb28metaG_FD_89873 | JGI IMG/M metagenome (GOLD analysis project Ga0123357, IMG submission 89873) | Embiratermes neotenicus P4 segment gut microbial communities from Petit-Saut dam, French Guiana - Emb289 P4 | ecosystem: Host-associated > Arthropoda: Insects > Digestive system > Gut ... | reverse complement strand
GCAGAAATGTAATTTTAGCTAAGCACAGGCTGTAGCTCCCTGATGATGGTTTATGTAAACCGAAACATGTTGGAGCAACTTATATAATTCTAAATGTTTTAATAATTAAATAATACAATTTGCATGCATTAGTTGGATAAATAAAGTATTTGATATTTTTAATGCACGGTGCAACCATGAAGACTTGTGTTTAATGTTGCGAAATTAAAAGTACAGTTAAAAATCAAAGTGGCTTTTACGGTCATTCAAAATTGAATCATGGTTTCTAATATAAGAATCATTTCAGGATCTTATACCCTGCAGACGACATCGGAAGGGCCTATAAATGATGCATGAGTAAAAATGCACTTTAATGAGCAACATAAATAAAATATTTTCCGAAAATGTACGATCAAAATTTACGGAATATTCGCGATTTTCAGTTTCAAAACTGTGAAATAAAATGACACGAAATAAATTTCTGTCTTTGAAGGTGGAGTTTAGCACTTTTCGAGAAGATTTAGTCCTGGTCTGTATGCATCCACTTTTCACCAAGTCACATGGAATTCAAATCGGTGTTGTCAGTTTTCTCAATAACCCTTCATCATACATGCCTTTGTTAAACCCACAGGATAGACGTACATCTCATATATTTATGACTCACTAAACGATGGGGTCAGTAACCCAGGCAAAGTTATACAACGTTTAGTCAATGACAAAGTAGATGATTCTGTTCTTCTGTGATGTTATGCTATGTAGGTCGATCAAATGGCCCGGACGCTCGGAGTTCTTTTAAACTTCGGGAGAATTTGACCTCGATTATCATCTTAGCACCACATAATATCAGAATCTTCAACATCAACCATTTTGACCCCTCAAATTTCACAAAAATGAATTATTTGTTACTTGAAGGACTGTCGTATTTACCTGAAGGTAAAGCCACGCAGCTCCTCGGACAAAATGTCCCGAGTCATGACCTATTCCCGTATTTCCCGAAAACGAAACTGTATTGTAATCCAAACGACGGCGGCTTTCGGTGGCACACGACATAATCTGCATACCCGTAGTAAAGTCTACATCTTTTATCAATGGCTTTATTAACATCAAACGAAATAGAGCCTAATAATGCACGCCTCTCTTTACTGAGTAACACATGTGCAGTCGGTGGGTATGTTGACCATTACAAATGACCGGTAATTAATAAATACAGGGATAAACTTGTTTCGGACTTCACGTTGCTCTCATGAGGAAATGTGAATTGATTTAAAAGTTATTGGTGTATGTAAAGGCATGAGGATGCACAATCAACACACTGACATATGTCAACACACTGACATATGTCAATCATTGCCTGTGAAAACAGTCAGCCTTCGAAAAAGCCAGTGTCAGTTTTGCTTCTACTGATAAAATCAGTAGAAGCAAAACTAAAATAATATGGAGAAATTTCAAAAGAGTAGAAAACAAAACTAATAATTTTGGGGGCTGCCAACATATACTGGGAGACTGGCAAGTAAGAGAAGTTTAGGCATACAGCTTCCAGCAGACATGATGCAAATCTGCAGAAGAAAAAGCGCGTGAAATAAAATGATAGACTTCAGTTATAAATAGATTTGCTTCTTGTGTTCTCACATCGACACTTTCCAGAACACTGTTTTGGCACATTTCATGGGACAAATAATTAAGGGAAGGATGTGGAAGTCATTTTCTTAAAAAAATTATGACCCTATTTAGAGCAGACCCCCAGTTTAACACTGCACGCCAGCACATTTTAATAGTTTTGAAATCCTTGACAAACGACAGCGATTCAGTTCATACAGCGGAATTAGTAGCTGTACTGAGAGCATCAAAAAGCAATTAGTAATGTATTATGTTTGTTTTAGGCGCATCAACCCCATTGGGCCAGGGCCTCCTCATTCACGAGGTTGCTAGATCACACACAACGACGCACCACAGTCGTTAGGACTCCTCTGGACGAGTGATCAGCTCGTCGCAGAGACCTCTACCTGACAACACACAACACTTACAACAGACAAATATCCATGGCCCCGGTGGGATTCAAACCCACAATCTCAGCAGGCGAGCCTTAGACCGCGCGGCCACTGGGACCGGCAGTAATGTACTATACGTAGGTTGTTCGGAAAGTAAGTACCGTCTGCGCATATCTCTCGCGCATCCTCGAGATGGTCACTTTGCGCATGTACAGTGACTTCCTCTATCAATTGAGAAGCCACAATTCGTGTTATGTTTACATTTGTTCCTGTGCGTTAAACATGTTTAGGACAACTGAAGGGGCCGCCGACTGTGAAAAACGGTCTGTAATTCGTTTTTTGAACTCTAGGAATGTGCTACCAAGTGAAATTCATCACCAGATCTGTCAAGTGTATGGTGACAATGCGATGAGTGATGGCATGGTTAGGAAATGGGTTCGGATGTTCAATGAAGGACGAGAGAACATTCACGATGCGGCGCGAAGTGGGCGTCCATCTTTGGTGAATGATGATTTGGTGCGTAAGGTCAACTAAAGAGTGCGTGACGACAGACGTTTCACAATTTCTGATCTGTCTTTGCACTTTTCTCAGATTTCAAGGACTCTACTCTATGACATTGTCAGTAGTGGCTAACATCGCAGGCGGTCGCATTCTATGAGGAGGGTATTCAAAAACGTGTGCCCCGCTATGATAAGTGCCTCAATAATGGCGGCGAATACGTGAAAAAATAGTTTGAAGAATGTAGAATCTGATAACAATAAAAGTTTATACGAAATCTTACTCGATTTTTTTACAGTGAAACGGTACGTACTGTCTGAATAAGCTTCTAACTTGCTTTAAATACCACGCTGACACCTAAACTTTCTGCGTGGGCACCAACCAATGAGAATTAGTCAGAATTTCAATGAAGACCGGTCCTATATTGATAAATTTGTTAGAATAAAATCGGCTTGAACACAGGCGAGTTGCTGTTAGGAATCCAATTAATAGATTGAACTGGCGAGTTATACGAATACGTAATACGTCAACAGATTCAGAAACGCAACTCGAGAGCAACATAAATATTAAGGCCAGTCCCTGACACCTGTGTTCCTACAAATCATTATGTTGAACAAGCTTTGTTTTCACCAAAGACACGCGTCCTACGCGTGTAACCTTCTTTACGATGATCATTATTTACACCTTGCTGTATCTCTGAGGGGAGGGCCTGTACAACCCACACTTACTCCAGGTTTTCAGAGGCAGAGAAGCAAGAACGCACAAACAAGTCGAACCCTTTATAAATTAATTAGTTGTTTCCTAAGAAGAGATCAACAACTCTTCTAATGAGTGGAACCTTAAATTAATCTCTGCACCTGCCTGCTGTTCTGATTGAGAAACACTCGCAACATAACCTGCTTATAGCGGAATCTCAAGGAACCTGAAACATGTACCGTTTCAGAGAGAAATGCGTTTAACACAAATACCACCTACAGATTCTTCTTCTTTTTTTTCCTTGTTTTCTTTTTTTTAAGTTGTCATGGATTAGCACCTTTTGCCTGAGATAGGATTTACACTTGTACTGAAAGTACGTCACATCAGACCTATATACGAGCGTCGACGATTAAGCTGTCCGCGCAGAGCAGGCCTGTCGGTGTATCGGTCTGCCCCTAGTCCGTTTGTCTATATATGACAGTATTACCAGTCATCATCAATATACCCAGTAAATGGAAACAATGTGCGGCACTTGCAGCAGCGCTTCAGTTGGCGAAGTGAAAATGACTCTACAAAAAAGCACATTTCACGATAAAAATTTATAATATGTAGAATATATCATGAATTTTGTTTTAAATAAATTTTATTTTTAATTAACGATTCATTCGCTCATTTAAATATGAATTCTTCAAATTCATCGTCCAGTAACAGTGAGGACATTTCCCCTCCACACCGTTTAAAATACATTTTCGTATTATTGACATTTACACATATCTTTGGCAACAGTTGCAGCTGCTTCCGCGGCGGTAAGGTGAGTGAACGCCCGGTTGCATCCTAGTGTACTTAAATTTTACAGCGTTTGGTAATTTTCCCCCTCCTCCTATATTTAATTATATTCAGTGGCCTGCAGCCAAGACCTCGTTGGGCAATCCCGCCTTGGGAGAGGGGTTACTGTATTAGACAAATATCAGTTCTGTGCTTCAGAGTCCTCGTGGCCCTTCAAGATCCCGTTGAAGAGCACCAGATGGCCACGTGCATAAAGCAGGCGATCTCCGTTCCAGTTGCTATTGTCCTTCACAACTGTGAGTTCAGGGTATGAAAGGCTTGTAAGTACTCGTACCTTGACGATAATTAAGCAAATCTCCACGTAGATTCGCAGTGTGTGCCGTTGTATATTCTGACCGCTGTAAGGGAAATACGTGCTTACGCAGTGTTTCGTTGCGCGGTGAATGATCTGTTGAGCAATCAGAGGTCAAACGAGTAACAGCTGAATGGCCAGCCCTCGACAGCTAACATTGTTCCAGCTGTACAAGTTTTCAAGGTCTCATTCTTCATTCAGCAGCGTCACAAGTAATGTTTGTAGCCTACACTATGAAATTCTTTTTAAAAGTTTCTATATTGTAATGATACAGTTTTCGTTTATGCTTTCACATATCCGTTTTATACTACCATTCCAGCCCCCACTCAAAATCTATGACCGTTCTAAAAATATACCATATATTCTCGAATCTAATCCACACTAGTTTTTGCCGATTTCTTGAACGAAAAAAATTAGTTCGCGGTTCTAATCCGTACCTTTCCTTCAACCATCCCTTGCCTACAAGGCAGACTCAGTTATGAGTGATGTGAGCGAGTCTGATGAATAATAAATTATAAATATTATATAATATATTATATAATATATTATATAATATTATAAATAATAAATAAAATAATAAATTATTTTATTCTATTGTTCTTACGGCACGTACATCAGCTCTATCATTTTTCCAAAATCCACCTCACGACCGCGATTCTAATCCGCATCTGAATTTTTCGCCCTCTGAAACTGTAAAAAGTGTGCGGATTAGATTCGAAAATACACGGCAATTAGAGTCATGACTGGGCAATTTGCGCGAAGGAAAAATATTTATATTCGATCAAGACACGTGAAAGTCATATTAAAAAAAAGTTAGGTAAATTTTATGCACCTTTCATCGTTCGCTAGAATTAGATCTTGCAGGGCTTCATAATATTTTGTTATATATCAACACATGACGTCACGGTGATACACCAAGACACGAACCCAGCACCCTAATTAAATTTCACATTATTTTCAGATTGTAAACTTACATTATATTACTATTCAAGTAAGATTAAAATTAAACCCTTAATACTGAGATTTCAAAGGGCGTGTTCTTTTAGTACCAGATGAAAAGTAATCGATCATTGATGGAATAGTAATTGGCAGGTGTAGACCAAGTGTACTGAAGAAAAGCTGTCCCACTGCCACTTCGTTCATAACAATTCCTACACGGAATACCCGAGAACTAAACCAGGGCCTCTGATATTAACAATCGATGCCTCCTACCCTGAGCAATGTCACGGCCTTCTGTAATCGGCTGAAATTAACAACGCCACGTTTGTATACTAGAATTTCTCCTAATAGGAAAGTAAATTATACATGCTTCTCAATACACGTCATTAAACATACTCCAATAAATATTCATTTTTTGACGACGTAACCTACAATTGTATCTGAACCGCACTATCACAGTCCGTCTCTGGACGTCATACAAACGTGGTTCTAACACTCACAAGCAGAGATTAATTTTGGTATTTTACCGCATCTCCTCGGTCTTTGAAATAGCCACTTTTAATTAAGGTTCCCCTCCAAAATTCTACGTTTTATCAAGTTTCCGTATCAGCAAAGCTGTACCGTCCTCCATTTTTTCTCGTGGCCCTGCGGCCTAACGCGGGCTATGGCCTCCTCCTTCTTGAGGTTCCTAGATCTCATACAACAACGCACAACAGTCAGTAGGACTCCTATGGACGAGTGATCAGCTCATCGCAGAGACCCCTACCTGACAATACACAACACTTACAAGAGACAGGCATCCATGCCCCCGGCGAGATTCGAACCCACAGTCTCAGCAAACGAGCTGCCGCAGGCCTACGCCTTGGACCGCACGGCCAGTGGGACCGTCACCTTCCTCTCCTAATCTACTACAAGTGAAATATTCGTAATCATGGCAAAAGTCGTTTCATATAATATCCTATATTAGCCGTTTGCTACATTCTATACAACGGCCTACAGCTTTATAATAGCTCTAAAGAGTGTTATTCTTTTACATAAGGACGGGACCTATCGTGTCCCCGAAATACCATGTTTTAATTTTATTTTAGAACAGTACAATAGACAAACTGAATGCACAGAATGATCCAAAATGTGAGAAATCATCTTCAGGAGCCTAAGAAAGTGAAAGAATTTCTACCTCCAGACGCATAAGTCTTTCCACCCGGAGCACGACGCTAGGAACTGCGAAGTTTGAGAGTGTCTGAAGAAGCTTCCTTAATTGAAATAAACAGTTGGTGTGTAGCTGCGTCTCAGGACAGAGAGACGTAAGCAGCTCGTGAATAGAGTTCGTAAGAAACAGCTGTTCAACATTGGAACACAAGCACATTGTATGTATTAACCCTTTACAGACGAATGATAGATTGCTTTATTTAAAGATCCAGTTCGTACCGCGCAGTAAACACTTTTCATCTCGGCTATACAAACCAATCAGATTTTGTTGTAAGTGGAAAAATTCGCTGTTTGTTCTGAGATCCACACAGAACACGTTAATACACTGTGTGGGCAGAATGTGCAATTGTTGAATGCTAAACCTGTTGATGCATCACGAAACCAGTAAGCTTTAAAGGGTTAAAACATAAAATATAAGCATCCTTCACATAGCAAAATAGGCGAATGGTGAGGAACTGAGATCTACCGGTACAACCAGCTGTTTGTAAGCATGCCGTGTTTTGGGAACTGATGAAAGGATTTTGATTAATTGTGGTGGTGACTGCTGAAAGCGAAGTTATTCAGGCATAACAAAATTATCGTAACTTAAAATAAGCTAAAATTAAAATTTACAGACTTTCTAAAAGAATTTCAAAATACAAAATTCCTGGACACAACGTAGCGTACAAAAACTTCAAGCGATACACCCCCTAGCACCTGCATATCGCTTAAGTTTGCAGAAAAAGGAGCTGAAATGCTAATACTTCCTTCATATCTGAAGTTCGAGGCAGCATTTTCCTCCGAAGATGTAGCGTCCAACGACAACGACTACGCTGTATTGCGGGGCAGGGATTTCGCCGCTACAGAACCTAACGTCAATCTGTGACTTCTGCCTGAAACAGCTTCCACGAAGAAGACAATTTCAGACTCTCTGCAGTGTGAAATGCGTGACACTCCGTTTAAACCTGTAATAGAGAATCTCTCAAGGCTACTGAAAACTCGAAGTTATGCGTAGAGAAGAAAACCAACTAGATGCTACTGAATGATTTATTGCACTTGTAATCTGCTCAACATGTTTCGGGCACTTATATGCCCATCATCAGGAGCTCGAGACTACACTTGTGTTATTGCCGCAAATGCTGTACAATGCCTTGGTTGCTGGTGGTCGGCTGTTAGGAGCAGAGCAGCAGCAGCCAAGGCATTACACAGCATTTGCGGCAATAACAGAATTGTAGTCTCGAGCTCCTGATGATGGGCATATAAGTGCCCGAAACATGTTGAGCAGATCACAAATGCAATAAATCATTCAGTAGCATCCAGTTGGTTTTCTTCTCTACGCATATACAACGATGCACGGACAAACATACATCAAATTTGAAGTAATGCATTTGCGTTATGTTAGCACACGTAGCCGATCGCGTTCGTCACGTGGTTTAACGAGCACATTACTACCACTGTGGGATCGAAACCCGCAAATGGTGGGTCGCATATGTGATCATTTATTAAACTTGCATCACCTCTTGTCATCCAGTAATCCCTATAGTCCGTCACTTCATGGGCATTCGATCGTGTGTGATTTCGGGGTCACAGCATGGGTCAGCACGTGTGCGGGAATCATCACACACTTTGACTGAATCGTGTCATGGGCGGGGCACCGCAGCAGATACGGCACTGTTAGGATACGTCACTAATTGGACAAGGAACCGCGGAAAATCTGTTAACTGTACTGCTCAGAGCAATAGTGGCATATGTGTCTCCGCGCAGAAGACGTGATATGTTATAGAACAGATTAGGAACGGAGAAGGAGGCGGAAGAAATTGAAGACTAATAGAACAAAACGAAGAGAAGTGTGAAAGACAAAAGGAAAAAAAGAATGAAATAAAGAAATTAAAAATGAAAGACCAAAGGAGCAAAACAACGAGTAGACACAAAAGATAGGACGAAACAAAGAAACGTTTAGAAAGAGGGGGAAAATAATAGAAAACGGCAAAAATAAGGAAGATTGAAAAATAAAAAAGAAGTTAGAAAAAAAAAGTATAGCAATAAATAGAACTACTGTTAATTGCATGTTCTCATAGCGGTGTTGCTGCTGATTCTTCCAAGATGTTACTCTGTGTCGACTGTTAAATATTTACTGACGTTTCGAAAGATCTGCTGCCTCGGAATTCAAGGTCAAACATTCAAAGACGTGCACAACGCGGGATTGGCATTCTCTTAGAAGGCCGGCGAAGATTCCAGTCCCCTGGAATGCCCAGCTGTGTCGGCTGGTACATATTTTCCGACGTTGCCAAGGACTGTATTCCACCATTCATGTCAATAATTCCAAAAAGAGGCGTATAGTGCGAGATATGAGGACATAAGTGGGATGGTCATTAAGATTCATTCTTCTTGGATGTTGCCCCACGTCTACTGGTCAATATTGCTAATTCGGTGAAGTGCACTGCCTCCGTCTTCAGGGTTAACCACTCTAATTCAGGGACACATTACGCTCTTCCGAAACGTCGGTACTATTGGCCTGCTGACAGAGCGTAACGTGTCATAAGACCTAACGATGCAGTGAGAACTCCTGTATCGCTACGCTTGTTGAGCTAAAGTAAATACAGACGGAGCATAAAACTCTAAAGTGCTTATCTCGTATCGGCCGCCCTTCTAGAGAACGGTTTGCAGCAAAACACAGGCAGTCAATAACTCCTACCATAACCAGGTCTGAATACCGCGATATTCAGTTTTGTTGCGGGCACCGGGGTTCTGGTTCATGCTTACTGGCTATAAGATGCGTCGATTGCTCTATAACATTTACGCCTATTTTGGACTAGATTTTACACCTTTCTTACACACTTTTCTGCTCACTTCATAGATAACGTAACGAATTGCGACGAAAATATTATATTTAAGAATATGGGAAATTCACTTTGACAGGTCGACCTGTAACAGGGTTCCACAAAATGTTCTAAAATACCAACAAAAGGAAAAGGATTTAGGAATATCCAAAAAAAACATAAAGAATAATTCTGCCTTACAATATACTTAACATGTCTCAGTAAGCTTAATACTGGAAAGATGATGCCAATCATTAATACGGTCTACTGTAAATGCATTCAGCCATCCTTACTGTCAGTACCTTTCAATTACCCGGTCCCAGTGGCCGCGCGGCCTAAGGCGTGCGTCTGCGGCCGCTCACCTGCTGAAATTGTGGGTTCGAATCCCAGTGGGGACATGGATGTCTGTCTGTTGTGAGCGTTCTGTGTTGTCAGGTAGAGGTCTTTGCGACGACCTGATCACTCGTCCAGAGGAGTTCTACCGACTGTGATGCGTCTTTGTGTGTGTGTGATCTAGAAATCTCGTTAACGAGGAGGCCCTGGCCCATTGGGGGCTGTTGTGTTAAAAGAAAAAAAAACTTTTATTTAATGTGCTTATGTTATCAATAGCAACTGCTGTTTAAAGAAATAATTGTGAGTTCTTTTTACTTGTAGTAGAACAAGTAGAAAACATGAGAGCCCAAATGTAGTCACAATACGCTGAAGGAAAGAACATTTTATTTTCATTTTTCCGTGCAAAATTCTATGTTTATAAAGATAGCCAACTACTTGCACTTTTATTATGTCTTTTCTAAAATACTTCACATAGAATATCTTAAAAACACATAACCTCAATTAAAATTAAAATTATTCACTCCTACATGTTTCAGTCACCATGTG
>Ga0123357_10015053_pt1 | contig 10124 bp, 6 predicted proteins | sample TergutEmb28metaG_FD_89873 | JGI IMG/M metagenome (GOLD analysis project Ga0123357, IMG submission 89873) | Embiratermes neotenicus P4 segment gut microbial communities from Petit-Saut dam, French Guiana - Emb289 P4 | ecosystem: Host-associated > Arthropoda: Insects > Digestive system > Gut ... | reverse complement strand
TAGGGACGGGTGGCGGACGCTTGTGAGTGCGGTAATGAACCTTCGGGTTCCGTGAAATGCGGGGAATTTCTTGACTAGATGCAAACCAGTTAGCTTCTCAAGAAGGACTCTGCACCATGGAATAAGTAAGTAAGTATATATATCTTATTTGGAATTATTTACTCTTCGGATTTATCCGTCGCCCATTATTAAAACTAAACGAAAAGCAGTCCGTTTCGGAGACAGGACCGGTCCCCGTCCTCAGTGACGTGTGAAACACACTAACGTGAGAGAAAGACCGAACGGTAAATTATTCAGAATGTGATAAACGATCGTCAGGGCCGTATAGAATTTTAGTCCATGTTTTGTGTTTGTAAATCGCTTACCCATAGAAGGAAACAGAATTTTTGTAAATAATACGTTGAACTCTTAGTGGACCGAAATTCTTCTGTATTATACTCTATGTAAGTCTTTGGTTCTTGCCTCATACAGAACTCCGTCCTCTTACAGTAGAAATACCAATAGTTTGATGTTCAGAGTAGTAATCGATAGTTGTTGTGAGAACGAAAAGAAACAAATACTCTATGTGGTAAAATCCAAAGTTTCACGTTCCAGCAGGTGACACTGGGTTATGAATGATTAATATGGCAGTGACTAACGCGTTCCTGTTTAAACTAACAGTGTTTAACCCTTTAATGACGAATGTTAGATCGCTTTATTTAAAGGCCCAGTTCGTACCGCGCTGTAATCACTTCTCGTCGCTGTTATAAAAACCAACCAGCTTATGGTGTAAGTGGCACAAGTCGCTGTTTGTTCTCAAATAAATACAAAGCACATAAATACAGTGTAGACAGAGCGTACCGTTGTTGAATGTTAAACCTGTTGGTGCATCACGTAACCAGTAGGCTTTAAAAGGTTAATCGGCTTTGACAGCGCAACGCAGTAAATTCAACGGCAAGTTTTGCTAATCATTTCCCACTTTCCTCTTTATATCTAATAAAAATTGAAACTTCCCGTTCTTCTGAAAATACTCATGTGCAATCTTATTATTCTCCCCCTGTTTTCACTTTAAAGCTTGCAAGTCTTCAACTTTTACGATGTCATAGGCTATCAACTTCACCTCGCAACAACGAATTTCAGCAGCAATCGCTTAAGAAGGCTCAAGAGGTTATGAATTATGAATAGTCAGAGACTATTAGTGAGGTGCAAAAGGCATGTCGGCTTAGTGTGAAAAACTCTGGCTGTTCAAAGCTAAACGCGAGTGATTTGTTCTGACTTGGTGTTATGTGGTAAATGGAAGAGCTTCATTTTGTCGGGTTTTATGGCAAAGAAGCACCTAAAACACCTTTTCTGTTGAACAGGGTAGGGGAAAACTGCGTGTTTAATGGAAAGGGAGGTAAAGTCTATATCGTTTGTACATTCTGGCAGAATAACAGTTTCTTTGTGGACTGTCGTCATCTTACGGTGGAAACATGACAAATGTAAAGTGTTGTGAAAAGAGTTTAATATCTAATTTCATTACACACCGTTAGATCATTCAGAACATGATCTTATGCTCTGTAATACAAACTTCAAAACTAAACTTAATCATCCAGTTGTGTTTATTGCCCTCTGATATGCGGAGACTATAAAATGACGAATGTAAATCTTTGAAAATGGTTGGTAAGTACCTAAAGTGAAAGCGAACGATCGCGACTCCAGCACATGGTGTTCACGTCATTCAGCAGAAGCTACCAGGAAGTACAAACGCTAACCCCAAATTTTAACCAAGTGCCCCCACATGAAAGTCAACAGTTTAATATTTATGAACTTTCGGTTACAGTAAAATTCTGTTGTTTTCTTATCTGTTTCAGCGACTAAAAGCTTTTTGGACTTCTGCTAGTGGGGCTTCGTTAGTTATTTTGTACTTAGCGCACTCACTCAGCAGTTTGGAAATCCATGGACCAAATCCGTAAGCATGAAACATATTTGTGCAACCATCGCGTTTGAATCAATTTTACATAAAAATGAAGTGGTCTGTGATATAAATTTGCGCGTATTGTGTATTCATTTGCTTATTTATTTATTTATTTATATATTGTTAGGCACGTGGGTACTATTAACAATCATACTTCTGAGAAACATTCTTGAAGTCATGTTTAATACCACAAACGAAGAAGAGCCTATAGTTCGACAATTTTAGAACAATGTGAGCGGTGTTACTTATATACAGTTCTTGTACACAGATGTGTCCTACAAAATCAGTTCTCAGTATGTTGAAATTTCCGCGTTTAATATTAAGGCAACATTTTTCTTTGAAACATAAAATTTATGTCGGTTTACTGCAATAGCAATTAAGGTACGTCAGCATTATTGTCATTACACATGCCTAAGCTCGTGGCAGTCTTTGATGTACCGTGCAGTAAGGCATGCCGCGAAATTGCGTTCGTTTATCCTACATGTCTTGAGGTGAAAGTGGGCTGTTGTAGGTTTCTTTGCTTGCGAGCTGAGGGGGTCGTTTGCAATTTATAGAGTGGAGTAGGACAAGCGTACTGTACAGTGTGTATGTGTGTGTGTGTGTGTGTGTGTGTTTGTGTGCGCGTGCGCACGCGCGTGTGTGAGAGAGAGAGAGCGAGAGAGAGAGAGAGAGGTATGAGGTTCTCACGATGGTGACTGATTATGGCTGTCATTCGAGATACGACGCCGTGTATGCTGATACAAATTGTCTGTGGCTTCAGTAAACGCACACAAAATTCTGTACGTAATATTATGTTAACAAAACATAAGGCATGCGATAGTGTTTTGACCGGATCGGTGATATGGCTTTGAATGCCAGCAGACACCGCTGTGTTTCGTCTAAATAAAATCGCCGCTCCTGTGAATGTATTGACCGAATGTTTCGTCCGTATTCAGGCACAGGTTCTGCGAGATAGCGTCCACCTGATAGAACTCTTCATATCATGCAGCATGATAGGCATTCTTTCCTTAGGTTACAAGTGGCGTGATAGATGTTCGCCTTAACTTTAGGGAGTAGTGTTCAAATATGCTTTGAGGGTTTGGGAATTTTATGTGTGTGTGTGTGTGGGGGGGGGGGAGGTGATATTGTTGGCCAACCACTAGTGGATAGTCTAGTGACAAGTGCATTCTTGGTCTTCAGAAGGCCCTTTTAGCTCGAGGGAATGTTGTGGGGGCGGAGTCAGAATCAAGGGGAAGATTTCTTTTTTCCCTTGACGCGAAAGGAAATTTCATTAGCCTCTGTGGTTGAAATGCATACACCCTGATCCTGAGAGTACCCCGTAATCCCTGTGCGTAATCAGGGGTTTGTAAAGGTGGACAGATATCTGCCGACGGCGTATTTTAATGACGTAATGTTACTGTTGAAAGATGAGTACTGTGTGTAATCAGATTCTAAAGTAAATGTAATTAATGTTGAACAGTTACCTGTAGAAAGGAAGCTGGCGTTGAAACGTCGGCTGTCTTCCAGCTGTCATATCAGAGGTGTTTTCAGAAACAGTACCTCATTCTGTCCACGACTGGCTTTTTCCCGAAATGGTATCTCAAATTGTCCACGACTGGGTTTTTTTTCCGAAACAATACCTCAAACTGTCCACGGCGAGCTCCTGCTTCTTAATTACAAGCTAGTCGTGACCTTCACTCACGTTTTATTTCAAACGATGTAACCCCTGCAGCCGAAACAACGTCCTTAAAACCGAAAAATGAGTGTGTATTCGTATTCTCAAACTTGAAAGTGCGGTCTGTGAAAGACACGAAAGAAAACGGATGGCACGGCTGTGGATCGCTGCCTGATACGCTGATCGAGTGAACCTTTACGACTTTGCAGTCCTTTACCCCACAACTACCGGCCATTGGCCATTGCTTGAGAAAACTGCATAATGAGAAGCTTCGTACTTTAAACTCCTCACTGAATATTAATCACATCTACGAAGACAGCGGCATGTAGAATTCCGGAGATTAAAAAAAATCAAGCAAGATTTTATTCAGAACATCTGAAAGGATGCAACCACCTGAGAACCTAAGCTTTGATGGAGGGATAATAATAAAATGGATTTTAAAGATGTGGACTGGATTTCACTTGGTTTATGATGTGGCAATAGTGTCAGGATTATACGATGTCGATAATGAAAGCGTTCCTTAAACTAATGTAAACTTCTTGGTGCGGGTCTGTGTTAAGATTCCTAGAAATACTGCGTTGCACGTAGTAGTTTGTTTCATTCAGAAAGTCGATATTTCAGCCCAGCAAACAGGACGCCGTGATGGTGTGATATCAAACCTGGTCTGCGACTTCCGGTTCCGATGTCGTCAGGATGGATATCACATGGTGCATGCGTGTCACCGGAATTTCATTACGACTTCTGTATTCCCCCGACGCCCAACAGCTTGAGCATTTTATGATTTGATGGCTTGGTGGTGTGTGTATCCTCTCCCCTTCCTTGCCACCACTCACTTTCCCTTGATAGTACCTACCCCCAAAGCGTCTTGACGTTGCGTGCAGGTTGTGACGTCCAGGATACTTCTCTCCTGCTCCGTTCCTCATAAATATTGGGCACTCATGACTTTAACAGATCATCTATTTTACCGACCCTATAGAATAGACCACAGATTACTCTTCGTGGCTGTTAACGCGCATATATATATTCCAGGCTATTTTTTGGGCCTTGTCCGTCGTCATATTCATGTTGGGTATGCCCTTAAATGGGAAAGTCAAACTGCCAAGACTTTTACAGGGCTATAGAGGGTTAAATGTTATAAAATCTTCGGGATGTTTAGGATCCGCTTATCAAGGCCCCAGAATTCTTCAGTTTTAAAATGTCCTGAAATAAGTACAGGCAAATCGACCGGCAGAACCGACGGCTATTTAGGACTCCAACAAGATTATACACCGTCATCTCCAGTAAGGCTACGTGGCAGAGGATGCCTTGGAGGTAGTCATATAACGTTCTTTACGGTAAATTTGAATGGTGTATGCCTCTGTAGTACGGAACACCGTCCACCCTGCAACCAATTTTTATTGAGCGCTCTCGGTTGACTTCTTGAAATCTACCCGTGTTGGCTTCTCATCCGAATAAGGTGGCTTTGTTTTGTTTGCTCATGTTTACATTGTTGTCGCGTTCAAAGTGAAGCTGACTTATTTTGAGTGACATTGTTGGACAGTGATGAAGCTCGAAAGATGATACTTTTTTTCTTATCTGAAAGACTTTTGTCCGTCTTGTCTTAAGGGTGTTGAGTGTGAAAGTTAGATAGACTGGATATCCAGGGAAATTCTGACTGTTCAACATGCTTGAAACTTTCGCATGCATATTGAAAGATATTAGACTAAGAAACCGGTAAGTAATTATTTTGGGAAGTATTTGAACAACAGTAATGATCAGTCTTTTATGTTTCAAGTTTATTTTCCATAACTTTATCCCATATCAAGCAAACAATTCCTTATTTTAGTGAACATGGTTTAAATTACCGTTTAGTTGAATAGATCTCCTGATCACATAAACGATTAATAATGACTTAGTTCTGATTTATCCCATTCTAATTTGTGAAATGGCTGCCAGAAAATCTGTACCCTCTGGACTATTTACCAACCAAAAATTTCTGATTAAGTACGAATTCGTCTACAGTACATCGAAGCACGACTCTCTACTTCTGCAAACAGAAATTTAATTTACACGTTTCTGAGTTTACTTGCTTCAAGGGAAATGAAAGTTTACAAGAGTCGGTGGTCGAGATTGTATCAGTTGCAGTGTTGATAGAAGAATGGAAAACGCATTTATTATTTATATATTAATTTTTGTTTTTTAAAGGAACAAATATTTAACTAACCTTGTAAGTTTCACGAAAAGAATTGTTTTAATGAACCATAATTCACTCTCATCTGAGAACGGATTTATTTTTTGACTTATATATGGTGGGAATAAATTTAAAGTATAAAACGTAAGGAAATGCACTTTTGTCTTTGTTGAGCATGGCCTCTAAGCAAAAGGGGGAGTTATTAAGTGTCTTCGAGAGTAAAGGGATTACTGATGAAAATGTTCAAACACTTTATTATCCAACTGATGCACCAATATATAATTCGTTGATACAATTAAAATTATAAACATATTTTAAAAATATTTTTAAAATATAATTTTAGTTTTATCTACGAATTATATATTTGTGCATCAGTTGGATAATAAAGTGTTTGAATGTCATTGATGCACGGTGTGAACATGAAGATTGATGAAAATGTTTCTATGTAAAGAAGGAACTGAAAAACTCAGCTCCGAATGAAGCTGATGGATATGAACACGACTTGCATTACTGAACTGCTGCTATTGTCATGAATATTGTCATTATGTGGCATTCATGTGGCACGGAAGGGGATGGGGAGGATAGCAACATTCGGATCGGGACACTTTGAAAGAAGGAATATAATTGAATAAAGAGAGACCAACTTGATGTCACCTTCTATATTATTTCATTATTTAATGCTCAACATGTTTCGGATGTTAATACATCCAAAACATGTTGAGCATTAATTAATGAAATAATAAAGCAATTTACATCAAGTTGGTCTCTCTTTATTCAGCTATCAAGACGATGCACGGTCCAATAAACATAAGGAATATAATATGTAGCTAATATGTCCCTACTAATGTGGCCGGCAATGTGCAGTCTCTTTGACCGCGTATAGCACCGCCATTTGTTGAGCCGAATAGTCTGGTTGTATCAGATGTTTTGTGCCAAATATTTTATATGTAACCCATATATGGCTCTGTCTGCATAGGCAGTTCGCGGTTACACGTAGGTAGGGCCCCACAAAATTATGTTTTTTTTTTTTTTAATTTGGCCCAGAAATATTTTAAACCAGTGTTTCTTACCGATATCAAATATGAAATTCGTGTACGTTTTGTGAAGTTCCTATTGTTCAGTCCACAGGAACAGATAGTTTCGCACTGTAGCCATTTGTAAGAGGGCGGTAGTAAATCGATCGTGCAGGAGATTTCACGTTTTAGAAAGTAACCCTAAACCATAAAACGGTCTAATCTGTAAATCTAAATGGGATTGAAGAGGAGGGCGAAGAAGCAGAAGAGGTGGACATTTCTTGTTCTGTTTAAGAGTTTTGTGCCACATGTGATGATTACTGGTGTCATTGTTTTGGATTCAGTTTGTTACGTGACATTGATGTGTGTATAGTACATTATATTTATATGTAGCAGTCTCTGTGTTTTGGTGTGTGTAGTCACCAGATTGGTGAAATATTGTGGAAAATAAAGAATAGCGTCGAACGTGCCGTCCTGTTTTGTGTGTGTTAGCGTCGCCTGTGTTATTTGTCAGTAGAAAGAAAAGCACCAACTGCTACTGAGAGCCAAATATATGATATTCAATAAGCATTCTGACTCCTGCAGTTGACATTAACATTGAAGCTGACATTAGCAAGCCGAATGTTAGCAGTTCAGGTCGTCACATTGATAGTTCGGGACACGTGATTGTAGGTAAAACGACAACAAATCCAATGGTAGTCCCTAGCGAGAAAGGGACGCACAATAAATCTCTCCGGATCCAGTTGTCCTCATTAGGACAATGGTACACTAATCCCTATAGGACATGTTCAGACTCATTAATATCAGTGAAACTAAACTGCGGGCCGTATTTCACTTTGGGGGGTACATCGCACCAACTGTTATTGAAACATCAGTATGACACTGGGCTATGTGCAGCGAATCTGACCAGATATGGACGGCAGTGACATTTCTACCAAACGGAGATAAGAAAAATGATGACACAGTTGATACATCAACTAAGGACGCCTCATAAAAAGAAGGCCACACAGTAAGGAACATCAGCAGTTCAGGGATCCTAAAATTGATTTTCTTTTTTACTACCGGGGAGAAAAATGTGCATTTCCGTAAAAATGCACTATATCTTGTGGGAGGTGGGGAGTCCCCATCATCTTAATAAAAGCGATCTTGCTGTTCAGCGACTCTCCCCAATCGCACGAAGGAGGATTCCGCACGCCAACGAGGCTTTTCTTGCCTTATTCTTGACGGACCGACAGCTAGTGGACCGCAGTTCGGGTGCGGACCTCAGATTATTTTCTTTTCGTGAAATACGATTATCAGTTTTTTTAAAAGAAAAATTACCACTCCAGTTTCCCGGAGCAGATTCCGTCTTATGAAGCTAATGATCGCTAAACTAGTCCAGAAATTTCCGGCGTGTCATGGAACCTGAATGTTCATTACCGTATTCAAAAAGAATTTCCTCTTTTCCATAGGGGGATTCTGTTGAATTTAGCCAAATTTGCGTAACACATTTATTGAGGATCCACTTTAAAATTGTTCTGCCATCTACGTTTAGGTCTCCCAAGTCTCTTCTCGTCGATTTCCCAATTGCAGTTGTAACTACTACTTTGTATGAAAATGAAACCGACTGTAAAATAGTGTGTAGCTCACTTAAGTCCCACAACTTTGATTTGAAACATGTCTGTACAGTGTGTAATGTACCCAAATGAGAGGAAACACAATGCAGTTATTGCTCCTTAGTGTAATTAGCTTCGTTACCATAGATTTGTGTTTGAATGAAATTAAGGTGAAGCCCGCGAGGCACGTGAACCTTTTCGCCTTGAACTTGTGGTATTAATGTCCGAGAGATGTCACAGGTGTGGCTTTTCGCTAGTCCCTTAGAACTGATGCTACGGATGCTTAAAATGGCGCTGACTGGCAATACGTACAGACAAAATGAAGTTCGAAACAAAATAATTCAATTTCCACTGTCACCGCTCAAATCGATTTCCATTAGTTACGATTGGTTCTGGGTGCGGCGACTGTTCGCGTCTCCTCTTCCAGAGGTCGGAGTCGGTCTTCTTGTCTGAAGAAAGTTTCAACTCTTTGAGTATTCACGACCAAATTAGCATGAAATCAGTATTTTCCGTTCTGTATTTCTGTGCTTGGTCATCCCCAGCTGTCACAGGAGTGTCTCACGGTTACGCACAGCTCACACTTTTATTCACCGGCTTCTCGCCTCAGAGGACCAGGTTCCATGCCGGGGTAGACCGTGTGGGATTTGTGTGGACAGAGTACCAGTGGGGCAGGTTTTCTCAGACTCCTTCGGTTTTCCCTTGTCAGTTCATTCGACCAATGCATTACATAGCCGTCATACATCTAGAATCGACTTAATATAACTCTGGCAGTCGGTAGCGTCGTTATATACGTAAAACCACTAAGGATAAATAATGCAGTGTAATGTATGTACGTACGTACGTACGTACGTATGTATGTATGTGTGTGTATGTATGTATGTTTGCATGTAATGTACGTACGTACGTATGTATATATGTGCATTAAGTGCATGTGTGTGTGCGCCTGTGCTGTTCATGTGTCGTGCATAAAACTTGTTTGTATATTGTTTACTGTTCATACTTCATTAGGGCTGCGTTTTTTATTTATAACTTTTGTAATTTGTAATCGTGTTTGTGGAAAAACTGACGAATAATCAGTAACTACAATGAAACCCCGATATAGGCCACCCTCAATTAGTACCCAGGAAAGTCTGTGAACAGTAATTCCCAGTTATTCACTATTTCGATTTACCGTTACTTTCGATATACTGCTACAATTTGCGGTGCCAAAAGGGGTGCTACATCTTCGTGTGACTCTGTTTTAGAAACGAGTAACAATGACGAAAATAACTGACAAGTAACATATTTTAAGATCAAATGATTTTTTTGAGAAAGACATGTGTGTTTGTGTGTGTGTGTGTGTGTGTGTGTGTGTGTGTGTGTGTACAATATTGAAATGCGTCTTGAAGCTGTAGGTTGGATCGGATGGCTGCATTAAACAGGATCAGGATGGCTATTGTCAGGCTGCCGTAAACCCGGTAACGAACCTTCGAGTTGCATGGAATTTTGGGAATTTTCATTTTATTGTACTTAAACTGTTAACCATGGTACAAATCGAAATGATGGGTTATTTTTGCCTAAAATGGAAAAAGCAGACACAGTAAGGAGCACGGACTGTGTATTCTGCTGGGACTTCATGGACCAATGTGTATTTTAGAATAAGACATAAGTACGAGTGTGTATGTGTGTGTGTGTGTGTGTGTGTGTGTGGGGGGGGGGGGGGCTCATGTAGGTGTGTGTATAGGACATCTGCAAACGTGCAGTAATTTCTTTTGTA
>Ga0123357_10015052_pt1 | contig 10124 bp, 1 predicted proteins | sample TergutEmb28metaG_FD_89873 | JGI IMG/M metagenome (GOLD analysis project Ga0123357, IMG submission 89873) | Embiratermes neotenicus P4 segment gut microbial communities from Petit-Saut dam, French Guiana - Emb289 P4 | ecosystem: Host-associated > Arthropoda: Insects > Digestive system > Gut ... | reverse complement strand
GAGCAAGCGGAGAGGGATCACAAGGGTACATAATCAGAGCCCGAAAATCACCTGGACGGGGGGGGGGGGTCTTGGGGGGGGGAGAGAAAAGGAGGCAAGGGGGGGGGGGGGGGGGGAGGAGAGAGAAAACGGTACAAATTACCGGGGGCCGACCGCCCGGAGAGAGCCCGGTGGGTAGTATCATTACCTGCCGACTGTTTAAATTAACCCTTTTAGACCAGGCCCAAAGTCACTCTGAACCTGACAGTCAATCATTGCGATTTAGTGTAAAGATTTTCAGCTGGGGGGTCTTTGTTGTGGAGCCCAAAGAAATTTTTTCATCGGGGTCCGAACCCGCGCTCGGCGTCCCTGCGTGGCACGTTGGACCACCTTGCCGGATGTAACCCTTAGTGAGTAACCCAGCGGTTCTTCCGGGAAACAAACGTTCCTGCAATGCGAATGACAAGATGCAGTTTATGTATTACAATTACGGAGACGCGGGAAATAAAGCTTGCTGCAACCTGCCACCAAGCGTGAATAAGGCGAATGACTCACGGGTGGACTCGGCATGAAATGCCCGGAAATTTACATGTAGTTGGCGGGCAACCAGTGCAACAATTCGTGATCTGTAGGTAAATTTTTCGTTTTGTTCTACAAGAACCACTCTGTTGTTGTGGTCCGTATAAGGGTAAAATCCCTGGTCATATTTGAATTACTGATAAAATCCATAAAACTCACCAGTCAGGATATCCTGTTCTGTCTTCCGGATTCGAAATACGCTCTTCGTGCATGCAACTCATGCACCTTAGAAGTGAGTCATACTTTCCTTCTTCATAAATTATTAGTTGAACACACAGTGTCGCACAAGTGGATGTGGCTAAACATACAGCTTCAAGCCTGAAAAGGAAATAAATGGACGTCAGAAGCGTTGGTAGTTGTCATATACAGGACTGAAAAGATCTACAAAGCCAAGTATAGTTTTAAATATTTTGTCTCAATTTTTTTCCGGATCACATTAAATAAGAAGGACTCTGCTCAATGGCGTTTATTAATTCACCGGGTGTCTAGATTCTAATAAGCTCTTGAATTTAGTAACACCCCCAAGTCCGAAGTTTGGGCTATTAACTCGGAGGGACAAGAAGGCACTTAGAGCGACAGAAGGCAGCCATGTTGAATTTATCTTCCCCGGTCTAATTTCATAGGGGATTGTACTGTGGATAATTCTAACAGATTCCGACCAGGAGGTGCGGATGTAGGTTCTATTATCTTCCAATTAGAGGCAAGCATTCAGTTTCTGGAAGCTGCCGTCATATTTCGGGTTCCTTGCACGGTGGAGGCACGGTACGTGACTTTGTCATGGAAACCGACCGTCTGCTTTTATGCAGATTACGTAACTTCAGAGTTTATTATCTTTTATGAGAGTCGTATCGGTCATTCAGTTTCTGCTCACATTCTCGGGGTTAATATTAAAGTGACGTCAATCTGCCGTGAGTTCTGCTTAAGAATTCAAGACTCTCAGCCAGTGTCGAATGATGACGTCACTCTTCTCACTTTAGAGCACTTTTTTTTAGGCGCGTTCGCAAAATTGCGAAAAGCGACTCCTAGCTTCGTCATGTCTGTACGTCCTCACGGAACAACTCGGTTCCCTTTGGAGGGGGTTTTCATGAAATGCGATTTTTGACTATTTCTCGAAAATCTGTCCAGAAAATTCAAATTTGATTAAAACCTGGCAAGAATAACGGGCACTTTATGTGAAGACTTACGACGTGTCTGTTGTCCTGGTTGGGTTGTTCCAATCCATCCAGGACAACTGACAGTCATCTAAAAAGAATAATAACTACCAATTGCTGTATACGTACGGTTATACCCCCTGACGATGGGTCTAGGTAGGCCCGAAACATGTAGAGGTCGAAGAAATATACTAAGAATAATTTTTTTTTTTACGTTTTGCTGACCGTGCATCTCAGCATAATCTTAGCAACTGACCAACTTAATGCACAAATTCTTGCTTTATAATAAGTTTATTATATTCCTCTACATGTTTCGATCACTATTTGCTCATCATCAGGAGGTGCACCGGACGGCCACCTACAGAATGTGATGATACTAGATGCTGTATAATACAATTCTGACCTCCTGATGATGAGCACAATAGTGATCGAAACATGTAGAGAAATATAATAAACTTATTATAAAACAAGAATTTGTGCATTAAGTTGGACATGTACTAAGATTATACTAAGAATGAGTTGTGCATCAAGTTGGTTTATCTTTAAACGATTATATCGAGATGCGCGGTCAACAAAACAAAAAAATTAATCTCAGTGTTTGTCGGTTTATAATTGTGAAAGCTAATTTGCCTCTTTCTTCCTTCCTACACCACGCCTTCACTGCTACGACCTTTCCCATGTAAAGAAAGTGAACATGACTGGGACAGAGCGATTTACGTGACAGCCAACTTCATATTTAATCACATCCTTCTCCAAGAACTTCAAGAATTCTATTTATTAAATTCCATCCTAATGTTAGGACTTTTGTTCGTATGTAAAATATATCTTAGCAGCTGCTTTATTAAGCTTTGTTTCTGTATCGTCATCAGGACAAAGAAAACACAGTAACAGATACTAAATTATTCAAAACATGACAACTTTAAATTAGGTTATATGGGAAAGACACAAATTACATACAGGGTAAAACGAAGAACAAATTAAAAGTATCAAAATCAGGACTCCGTTAGCAGTCAGCTCATCTCTGTTAAATACTTAAAGTAAAAAACTTAAAGAATGAACTTAGTTTGACCTTTCCTCTCGAGTGACTTCATCGTCAGCGCTGAGGTAAACATTTGGATAAATAATATCGAACTGGGGAAGTTACATAATATGAGCGTTCACTGACACTTTTCCGACGATAATTTTACGGAAATGAAATAACGAAGGATGATGTGGTAGCAGGCGCAAGCAAATACTGAAACGTAGGTCAGAACTTATCCAAATCTGTGTCTGGAAAAGGTGAACGGAAGGCAGAAGAGAATTAAAGGTAAAAGAGGTAAAGTTGTCCCGGTGCCGTAAAGGCGTGTGGAGAATTAGAGGTACAGATCCACTCATTCTTAACCAAGGAAACAGATGGGAATAAGTTACAAGTCTCATATCCTAGCTGTTTACTCCCGGGAATAGAAACCCTAATATACTATTAATACGAGGTTTTGCGAGCTCCATATTCATTCTGGAAGTTTTGGAATAAAAAACTCTCTTTTCTTTGCTAGCAGTTAAACCACGATCATCCAGCCTGCAGCCTGGTACCTCCTTTTACTACGCTATTTTGTATTACTGGAAAGAATGACAAAAATAATACTGATATAAAAATAATGTGCCAAAGATTAAATTAATTTAATTGGTTTAGACCCTATAGAGAGGCCGTTGTGAAAAAGATGACAGAACTTCGTACCCTACAAAAAGCAAGAAAATAATTGAGTAGATGGAAAAAGTTCAAGATAGACACATTATAATGCGCTTAGCCAGTTATCTTAGCAAATGTTTCAGCACATACATGTAAGAACACGCTCTAGTACTTTTTGGTCATTATTTGGAAGATAACGGCTGTGCATTATACAAAACTACGCCATGAAAAGAAATTCGCTAGTGGACACATTTTTCCTGCCACGTTAAAGATAGCGTCTACAAAACAAACGCTTCGAGTGGGTTGTCCCACTTTCTATATGAGAATGAGCCAACGATGTGACCAAGTTTCTCGTTGACAAGCTTTTGTCCCCACACAAACAACGTCCATTATCCAGTAAGGGGATGACACAGCTACAAGAAGTTAATGTGTAAACTTTGAGGCACCAGATTCTTGAACTCTCTAACACCATGTGTAATGCAGAGAGAGAGGGTAAATTTTTGTTTCTTTGGGCCGGAAAGCGAGAATCGTATATGACATTCAGGCAGCCATCGATTCCTTTACGCAATATACACAAGGCGCTGGATCTAAATTTAACTTCTTGCTCGATTGAGTAAACGAAGGAACATTTCGGTTGCGAAAAGGTATGCAAAGAACACGTGAAATAACGTAACGCAATTTACGTGAGACTTCTTGTACATTAAACAAGACAGGAAATGAATCTATAATATAACATTGAGACAGGTTCTTGTGAACATTGTTGAAGTGGGAAAGAAATAAATATTACATATTCTGAGCGCGTGTTTGTAGCTCTAATTATTCAGCATACAGTGCGCATGTGCCATTATTATATTTTTCACCTGTGGCCTGTTCGGCTTTAATATATATTTCCACGTAACTCATAAAAGACACGATTTTCGAAAAAAAATTATTGAATATAAAATGTGTTTTGATTTTCTCTAAAAATCCTGTCTGAAGCATTTCCCATTACAGGAAGAATTGAGCGACGTATTATCATAAGTGTACATGGGTTTTCACATAAAGTGCCCGGTATTCTTGCCAGATTTTAATTAAACTTGAATTTTCTCGACAGAGTTCCGTAAAATAGTCAAACATCAAATATAAATATTATTGTAGCACCGTGCATTTTCGTAGAATCACTTCAGTTTATCAACCAACGAATGCACATATAATTTCACATAAAACACGTTTAAAACACTTTAAAAGTGGTTTATGTGAAATTATATGTGCATTCGTTGGTTGATAAATTGAAGTGAGTCAAACATCAGTTTTCATGAAAATCCGTCCAGTGGAAGTCAAGTTGTTCCATATGGACGGAAGGACGGACGAACAGACGAACACAAAGAAAGACAGACAGACATACAGCATACGGGCAGCATGACGAATCTAATAGTCGCTTTTCGCAAATTTGCGAAAAGTGTCTGAAAAGTCATGATGACGAAATGATTTTTATTTACGTAAAATTTCTAGGTAGAAAAAATCCTTTCAAGGTCGGCAATGCGAACAGAAGCGAGTTCCTAAATTCTATATTATCATATTGATTTTTATTTTAAAAGTAAAATCCTCTGTCGTGCTATAGAATTCTTAGCGGTAAAGATTTTCCTACCTTACGAAGTTTAAGCAGTTCAAGTCCCACGTCTTAAAATGCTTGGAACTGAAGACGAGAGCAATATAATTCTTTAACGCGGCGATAAAATGTACCAGGTGACATGATATAGCATCCCAGAAGACTCGAATCCTTAGCAGCACTGCTAAAAAAAAGTATTACATTTCGCATTATTTATAGCTTCCGTCTCACTCTGTAGAAGGAGGCATTACAAGACACGCAGGTATTTTGTAAATTCTGTGTTATGATGTCCCGCGGCACCGACGTTTCGGAGGAAAATATTGCCTCCCTTTGGAAATGAAAGTAGTTATCTTCTGGCATGTCGGTTATCACCTACCGGACTACATTCCACTGTAACACTGTAGGTCACAGTAAAAAGTGTACTGCCCCCCTCAGTCTCAAGTTTTGATCATAACCAAGTGTTTATAACAATTTGATTAACGTAACAGGGGTCTTAATAAAATAAGCCCCACCCCCGCTTGTGAAAAGGAAAATACTTAGCTGGGATGGCAAAGACAGCTTTATTCACAATTTATTTTACAAGCATTTTGTTATGCCAAATTCACGTAATTTGAATCTTCAATAAAATATTCTCGGGCTAGAAGGCGCGCCAGGAGCTTGAATGGCGATTAAATTAAATTTCGAGGGCCATCTCTGCTGTCATCACCAGGGAACTGACTACCGCCGAAATCAGTCCGCATCGTGATATACCTGCCTGAACCCTTGGTTCATAGCTGGTGGCGACACAAGGCGGTTGGTGGGTTGAGTCACATATCTGCTCTGCTCTGTCTTACTGTATGTTCATTAACACGTTACACGTCACTAGCAAATGAAAAGGCTTTATTTACATCGTCTTAGAAACAAATACATCACACCAAATACAAATGACGTTTCGAAAGCTACCACTTTCTTCCTGAGGTGAACATTGCGTTGTATGTAAACTGAACAAAATACAGTTACTCATTCTTGATTTCAAACTTTCGCCGTGTTGTGGATGTTACATTTTTTTATTTTGGGCTTTTTCCCAGCGTCTAAATTTTATGAGCCGACGTTTCGGAACACTCTGTCAATTCCACCTTCATAGGTGGCGTGGACACACGACCTACGAAGATGGAACAGAGTGTTCCGAAACATCGATCCAAAATTCAGAAGACGGGGAATCACCCAAAAGAAAGACTGTAACAGTTACTCACCTATTGTAATTGGAAAGGACAAAAGACAATCGTACTATTCTGATATTAGTGAATTGCATCAAAAGAATTCTTCTTACGAAGCTGATGTTTGCTTGGTCGATCAAGAAGTTCCTTGCAGTCACACAACCAGAAAGTTCATTTTTATTTGCTCCATGAACAGAGCAAGTTTACTCCAGTTAACATATTCATAGAAAGTTGTCTTACGATCCGTTTAATGTTAATCTTCTACCTGCACATACACACCCTTAGTATTCTCATTCGACTCCTCTGTAGCGCACGTCCGAAAAGGCTTAATCTCCCTTCTTTTGTCATGCTGAGTGCAGTCCTGGATATCGTGACATAACAATTTTAGGGTATGTAAAAAGAGAAAGTAATCATCGAAGCAAGTAATAGCTGGAAAGAAACAAAAAAAAAAGCGTGGAGAAATGTAACTGGAAAATTTTATGTAACACTCAATTGAGACCTCCAGCCGGGTAGGAAGAATGTTGTTTTACCAAGCCAATCGCATTTCTGCGCTACATGTTGTGGCTACAGCTTGCAAGACAAGACGTTGTGCTGACTTTTCTCACCGGAGCCATAAACCATAATATCAAGGGCCCCCCCCCCCCCTCACCTCCCTTTATATTACTGCATGGAGTCAGCACTTCTCTCAGCCGCCTGTGAAGCTCTCGTAAAGGGCAGCGTGTAATAACCGTATCGAAGAAGGTCTCACTTGCGGGGTTGAAGACGTAGACTGGGAGCTGATAGGTAATTTGAAGGGAGAGAAATGTTTGATACAAAAGTACAGGGTGTTTGGACACGTGGTGCAAGGTAATAAAGGAAATTACATGTGATAAACATCTAATTTAGTCCGTTTTAATATTGTTACAGTTGCTAAGCTAGGAAATAACATTGGTTATGGTCTGTATGGAATAGAAAGAGTTATCACATATAGAATTTTGGTGTGACACATATTGCAACAGACAGGAAGACGCAGACCACTCTTTAGACAAGAAAATTTCTTGTGTGTAGGTTAGGCTGAGGATAGGATACGGTGGTGGATGTTTGTTTTTGAAGAGGAAATTATCAGTCTATGACACAACACAACTCCGGACAGAACTGTTTTATAAAAGTAGGGAAATTTGGGATTAGAATAATTGTGTTTGAATTTAAAAATAGATCTCCTGATTTCAGAGTAACCGAAAAAAGGATGTTATTGGGTTATCCAGGCTTCAGATAGAGACGTGAATTTCGTACATGGGTAAAATAAAGAAATCCAGCTGATAATTGCGTTCAATTGCAGGCAATTAATTATTGTACACGCTTCACATTAGAACAATTGTGTTTAAATTTAAAAATAGGTCTCCTGATTCCAGAGTAACCGAAAAAAATGATGTTAGTGGGTAATCCAGGCGTGAGATAGAGACGTGAATTTCATACATGGGTAAAATAAAGAAGTCCAGCTGATAATTGCGTTCAATTTCAGGCAATTAATTATTATAGACGCTTCACATTTCGGAAGGCAGCCCTACACTGAGAGTGAGGCTGGACCAACACATACACGTCACGAGGGCTCCGTAAGCACAGGATTCCCGTTGGATATATTCAGTCTTCCGTGATATTATATTGAGAGTGGGCGTGTTGCTTTACGACACCATTCAAACACTATCTTCGGACTTTTCCTTCCGCCTCGATGGTTCGGATTTCTTCCGTCCATGTCACATTTCGTTTCTTTATTTCCTCCCCTGTTGGTCTTCACCTTCATTTCATGAGACTTCTTGTGTTAGGCCAACCGTTAGCGAAAGGTCGCCAGATGCTGGGCGATCCTATGCTGTAGTCACTCCAATATATTATTGGGCACCTTAATTTAAGACAAAATAAACAATGTCTTCACAATATACATATAACTACCATGAAACAAAATATTTTATAATAAATTTATAGGCGGACATACTATAATTTATGTATAAATAAATTACCATTAATATGCGGGGACAGATTTAAAGTAAATAAATATCCAGTCCTGTGGACAAGAACGTAAGAAAGCGTTTGCATAGTATAAATATATGCAAGAGCAAATTTTCTATCGCTAGTGAATATTAAAATTGCAGAGTAGAGAGTGATACAGCCTCTAACAGAAATGAGTACCAGGAGCTTTTCCTAGGGGTAAAGGCGGCCGATGCGTAAGGCTGACAAACTTACCACCATCCTGAGCCGTTGTCATGAAATCTGGGAATCTTAACTTCGTGGAACCCTCTGGGCCACTCCAGGCCTGTAACGGGACTGCTTTACCTTTACAGAGTGATAGTTCATGGAGTATGCAGAGTGTGACGTAATATAGGATTAAGCACTGGATCAAACGCGAATAAATTTCATTGGTTCAAGATGTTTGGATGCATACGATTTTAATAACTGTTCTATATTACAACAGTTTTTAAAATGATTTGAATATAACACTATATAATGAGGTTTTACTAGCACACTGGCCTTATATGTTTTAGGATATGTAAATGACAAAGCTGTATAATAACGCTGTATGCGTCTTTAAGTATTGCTACTCATGAAAACGGCTATAAATAATATTGTAAATATGTAAGAGGGTTCTTATATTCAGGAATTAGTTCTCCTTGTTGACGATAAACTTGCTTATACAGGGGTGCTGATAAGTCCTTAGCCCTACCAGGAAGGCAACAAGCTAATGTTTCTGTCAGAATGGCGTGAATTTCCGTCGGCGCCTTGCTTTGCAGGAAAAAAATATTGACAGCTCGCGTCTCGATGTTGTTGAAATCGCGCGCGTCCCTGACATGCTTCCGAGCTTGTTTCCTTCCTGGTCGGGCTAAGGACTTAGCAGCACCGCGGTACGCAGTTTGTTATTCCCTGGTTTTCGACACCGTGCAGTATAGTCAAATAATGTACTTACCTCACTAGCTTTTTGTTAAAATAGTAGATTAGTGAAGGTTTTCAAGTCATGTTTATGATCTCAGTATATATAAGTTCTAATTAACCAACCAACTGCATGAACCGAAAGGTAAAACGCAGGCGTACTCTACACATTGCATTACTCAGTACCACGGTTGGCTATGCCCTAATTAGTTCCTTCTTTTCTCTAGTCTGCCTGCCGCAGGGATCAGTCAGACCACAGGAGAATCGCTGTCCTCTTTGTTTCTCTCCGGATTACGTTTTCTCAGGATAAAAGCACTAGAGTTGGTGTTTGAGAATGTATAAAGCTTCACCTCGATATCATCTTCATAATTTTATGGCAAAGGGGTAAATGCATCTTACTTGATACAGTGGAACTGCTATCCGGAAACGAAAACCCGGGTCAAATTCTTTTCTAATTTGACAAAAGAATAAAAGAACACTTAGAAGAAGACACGCAATTTGTGTACCAAAAGAAAGAATACTTAAAATTACGAAACGTTTATTAAAAAAAAAAACATTCAAAGTTTGGCACAAAGTTACAGCAGTAAAGAATTTGAATTATGCTAAACTTTTAATACCTTTAAATATCAATAAAACGAAACATGATAAAATTATGAAGACATTAAATTCTGAAAACGCTTTTTTATTATTTAGTTGAAGACATGTTTCAGCATTTTGACTACATTACACAACTATAATTATTATAAAGATCTAAAAAGTAATTTGAAAAAAGTTGGGACTGGGATAAAAAACATCCCATTTTAAAGCATTTCCAATAAAGTGCTTGAAAAATTATTTAGACCAACAACGAAGAAAACAACTGCAGAATTTATGACACTGGGATACAAAAAACTCTTGGTTTATGAAGCATTTGCCACTATTTGTTTATACTGTTTATACGGTTTGTACTTGAGTAAAGAGAAACCAACTTGATGCCACTTATTTTATTATATATTCAATACTCATTCAATGCTCAACATGTTTCGGCCGTTAATACGACCATCTTCAGGAGTCTGCGACTAACTGGT
>Ga0123357_10015048_pt1 | contig 10125 bp, 6 predicted proteins | sample TergutEmb28metaG_FD_89873 | JGI IMG/M metagenome (GOLD analysis project Ga0123357, IMG submission 89873) | Embiratermes neotenicus P4 segment gut microbial communities from Petit-Saut dam, French Guiana - Emb289 P4 | ecosystem: Host-associated > Arthropoda: Insects > Digestive system > Gut ... | reverse complement strand
TTTATGTTATGATAAAATATCAACATTGTAATTGATTTTATGTTTAGTGTTAGTGCTCATTGTATGATGCATCAGTTGTATATGACTATGTCCATATCCACATGGATTTTGCTATCCTGTATGAATCTACGGACTGTGAATAAAAATTACAATTACAATTCTGGTATATGATGCCATGTGGGCTGTTGGATATGCACAAACTGTTCAGATGAACCTTCTGTCTCCACCGTCTGCCCTAAAAGTGGAGCTGGTATGTTTCTCTGCAACATTTTCATCTGTCTACCGAACTACATGACATCACATTCCAAAAAACAGTAATTTTAATTCCAGTAGTAGAAGAAAGTAAATGAAGATTTTATGTCCATGCTATGAAGGCACATAAGAGGTGAGCAGGGGTATTGCTCCATTCATTATTAACCTCAACACTAAATGCAGGTGAGTACTCAACTTCACACCCTGGCTGTTTTACTCAAGGGGAAAAAACATCTTAACTTTGACACAAAGAATTGGTACAAAGTCATCAGTAATGATGGCCCTAAATTACTCCATACACAAACTTCAAACTTGACACTTCTGCCTATTACCTCATATAAACTGCAGTGGGGTTCAACTGTCATCAGTATCTGACCAAACATGCCGCTGTCTTCATGTAGCATCAACAGCTGATTGCCATGTGGTTTCACTGATGTCAACAAAGCCACTAGCACTGCTGTTAGATACAGTATTGGGAGCAATTAGCCCCTGCTCCTTACTGTTGTCACTGTCACTTGTAATATTGTTTTGCTGTTAATTACTTCCTGTCCATACATCACCAATAATTTCAATTTTCTTTGGGAACTTCACTTTCTAATGATATACACTACCAAAAAATATATATGCATATTTTTTTGATAAAAGAAAAATCAGCATTTATTGGATTTACAGCAGTTATTGATTCATGAACGTGCTTACATTCTGCGAGGTGTGGGCAGCAGGGGTTTGCAAAATGGAACCTATTTCAAAGGCAGTGCAAATGAAACTGTCAGCACTAGGAATGATCTATGAAAATTACCTGAGTTACTTGTGGCAATAAGTGTACTGGTATATACACATGAGTTAGTATTTAAATGCAGCAGTACAGTGATTGATAAACGCTACTCTCTTACATGGATCCATATGAAATAAGTACAAATTTACCTGAGCAATCTTGACCCCAGACCAGCAACAGGGGGCTCCTCCAGTCTGTTTGCAGAATTTTTCTTTTTATTATTCCTGGTGTCATGACTCTCCTCTATAATGATGTGTCGATCATAAGGAGTGTCATAATCTACCTCCAGTATAGTGGAGAAGCGGTGAGGATAAATGACATCTACAATTGCTATCACAAGGCCTACAGCTGTGCACAGCACACCTGTAAGCACACAATACAGTGACTCAATTCAATTGCAAATTATTAATGTAAATAATCAATGTGGAAAATGCTACTGAACTTGAAAATTCAAGAGTTTACTTATGACATATGTTAAAATTATGGTGTTTTGAGGTTTCACCCCTGCAAAACTTTTGCAACCTGAAGACAGGGGCAGCAGTTTCCTGAGATATGCTGGTCTATCCCAAGTAAGGTGAGCAGTTATGTAGCAAGAAGTGAAAGTATTCAACAGAACATGCTGTTATGTGACCTCAGCATTCTATTCATTAGGCACAGATTACAGCACACTCTTACAACAGATAACCACTGGCCATGGTAAGGATATACCCATCTACCAGACTACATGGCAGCACATCCCAGAAGTTCATAGTTTTAAATTTCACTAAATATTATCTGCCTGGCCTCTGCCAACCAGGCAAGATGGTGCACCACATTGGCTTCAGACTCTTACTGATAGGTCTACCATGATAGGATCGCCCCTTTTCTCTATTCCATCTGAAGATAGGGCAGATGCTGCAACCAAAATGGTATACACATTCTTCAGCCTGAGACAAAGGGTAATACCCAAAACTTCAGCCAAGGCTAAGGTAGATTCTGATACCCAGTTGCCAGGATACCCACTGACACATTTGAATGTCAGCTGTGAACCACAATGGTAGCCACAGCATCTGCACATATACAAAGTGTATGCTTAGGTGTAACAAAAGGCTAAAACAACTGCACATAAAGTCTGCATCCACTTTTGTCTGGACATAAAACCTGTAAATGCATGGGTCTTTACTACTAAATCAGCTGGACTCCCTAATTCAAACCAAGTGGTCCAGAAACCGAAAAATAAGAATATTAATAATTACACTTTTATGTACAGGAATCTTTAAGCTAAGCAAAGACAAGAGGTAGAGTTTCTCCTATTTTCAACTTCTGAAACACTCTACTAAGTAAATAGCTGACTGTAAAGACACATGGAACATCTTCAAGATAGAATGATGAGTCCACATACAAAACCCTTGCTCTGAAACACAGCAGCAATTACAAAGATTATGTGGTGACATACAGTCCCACACAGTATACTAAGGCACTGGCTTAATGCAGTGAACACACCTACCCCGATAATGGAGGCAGCAGATTCCTCCCAAGTATCAGTACATATCCAGCAGGCTACATGGTGTCACATTCCAGGTGACAGTAAACTTTGCACACTCACCAGTGGCGTACCGAAGGGGGGGTTTCAACATCCCCCCCCCAAAAATTCTGAAGGTCCTCCAAAATCATGCCAAACTCAACCCGATTGTGAAAACTGTTAAAAATTGCTGAATTTAGGATTCCAACACCCCCAGATATTCGGAAAAAAGGCAGTAAAATTCTAAAACTACCTAGGTTCAAAGTTGTTTTACATTAACAATGACAAATAAATTGGTTGTCATCATAAAGAGTTTTAAAGTACCAAAAATGAAGAAAATTTTACTATATGAAATGAAATTTGTTTTACCAAATTACAGCTGCCTCCAGAACCCCTGACTAGTGGGCTACTGCCCCCAGATCCCCATTCTGTCTGTCCTCTCTCCTCAAATGAATTTGTTGAACCCCCTGAAACAATATTCCTGGGTACGCCACTGGTACTCACTGCTCCAAAACCCACAAATCTCATAGAAACAAAATAAATAAAAGTCATGTCACTTAATTACATAATATGAACAATGAAGTACAGTAGTTATTGAGTTTCCTTCTTACTTGGAAGGTTCTGAGCTCAAGTTTGGTTTGTTAGACCAACTGCCCAAGAAACACACATTTGAGGACTTAAATATATTATTTCTCATTTAATTCTCACATGTAATACACCATTTTTTTATGAAAGTAACATGGGTTAGTTTTAACATAACAAGATCCTGTATATGTACATTGGAGACTGAAAACATTTCAAGTAAATATTACATTAAATATTGAGAAACTGGTGTAGAGTAGCACAAAAGGTGATTTCCCTTCAAGCAGCAAACTGGTGGCAAAAATTTATTCACCAGCACACTGAAAGACTAGAAGGGACTAATAGAAGAGAAGTTTAAATGTGAAAACGTTCTAATATAAGCATTCATTTGTGTACCACGGAGGCCCAGGTTCGATCTAAGACCAGTCCATGTAGATTTGTGATGAACAGTGATATTGACAAGTTTTTCTCTGTGCACCAGGAAGGCCCTACCGTTTCCCCCTTCAGTACCGCCAAATACCCATTGTCCTCGAACATAATGTCTCAGCTGTACTTTCTTTTTCCAACTTTTTTCTCTTTTCCCCTAACCCCCAATCTTCTCAGTCATCGTTTCCATAGAACTATATAACTAAAGTGCAGAATTGAAACCAGTCATACCGAGGGTGCGATTTCAGTTCATACTCCCTTTCTATGCTTTGGGATGGTACTTTGCCGATAATGTCGTATGCCAGCAGCATCACCTGTGCTAGTGTGAGCTTACTTCTCGCGCACCACGAGCCGTGTCTCACATTTCGAGGTCCCGTGCAGCGGTCAGACCTGCTACCGTTGTTCCACCTCCAACAGCATTTATGAATGGTCTACCCATTCTTTCCCAGTGTCATATTCCAGCCACACTTTGGGCACATCAAGACGTTCCTAAGCAATCCAGCCTCTTGGAGAAATTCCCGCCATTTCGTCCTACGGACTGCGACCAAATGATGCTTCATTCATTCATTCATTCTTTATTTACATTCCATAGATCCAATTTTGGTTACATTAACCCGTGGATATAGAAATCGTCAGACAAAGTTAATATGTTAAAATTTACACTAAACAATCAATACATTCAACTAGTGTTAAAAAACATTATAGAGGTCTTTCTTTACAAAAACTTCAAACCTTGATGCCCTATTTTGTAATTACAAACTTTTACAATAGATTTACGAACGCAAAACTCGGCACCCCGCGATTTCAGCTGATAGAAATAACGCGTCTGCCCACAACGGGAACTTCAAGAGAAGAGTCATGAGTGCGGTGTGTGATCTAGTGATTAGCACGTCCTACTACAGATCGCGTGATTCCGGGATCGGATGTGACTCCAACAAATCTTTTCTCTCCTTCTGCCATCTATATTCCATTTCTCGTCCTACTTCCTCCGGCCTCGGTTGCTCTGTCGTCAGCTTCGTAACGTATTATGTCCGACTGATACAGCTTTCTGCTCGCATTTTACTCAGCTAGCACCGATGCTATTCAACATTTGCAACTGCCAGTGTCATTAAATAAAACACTTCAATCTCTCGCCTTTATTGTTACCCTGCTATTCGCATTCTAGATCATAATAAAAATGTATACTGACGTGGTATCACAGTTGCCAACATTCATGGCTGCCAGCATGAACACCGTTGAAGTACTAAAAGAATAAATAATGTATGGCGAATGAATGTCCTTGTAAATTTGTTGAATGAAAGAATAGCGCGTTGATTAATAAAGAAAACTTGGGAGTAAAACTCACTACCAAAAATTGTTCGACAAATTCAAAGTCATGGTCCAAGTCCACAACTCCCTTTACACACCATAACAACGGATTCTGCTCTACCTTAGTGGTCTCGATCTACACCTGGAACACCGGATATACCCTGTGATTTTTTTTTCTAAGGTGGGCTACGGGAAGGAAGGTTTCAGCCACAATTCGGTGACCGACATCAAAGACATGAAGAAGAAAAGCGAAGCTACTCTTTCATCAACTGTCACTGACAGATTGAAGCATTTCTATGCAGCGCCGCAAGGTACAGGTAAAGTTCAATCTGTATCAAAGGCCCAGAGGGGGAGTAGAGGTATATCTCTACTTATGTTTATTGGAACGTGCATCATTATGATAGTTGAAGAATAAAAGACCACCTTGATGTCACTAGCTATTTTATTTCACTTCTTGTGTGCTCAACATGTTTCGGACATTAATATATCCATCATCAGGAGCTTGCGACTTTGCTGCTGAATTACCGCATCGGTTGTTGTGTTCTGTAAAGACGGAGGATTTTGGCGTTAGTGTACATTTATGGTGTTTAGTGGTGTGTGTGTGTGTTTGGTGTGATGTGCTTTGTTGCTTTGTTGTAGTTGGTAGGTGTATTTTCATTGATATTGACCGTTTTCTTTTATGCTTTGTGATCATTGTGTTCTCTTGTGTGTAGTATGTTTCATTGGTGGATTGGTAATTTGGTGCATTGTTAATGTACTTTGTTATGTGGATTTGAGATTTACATACTTCGGTTCGTTGTGTGTTGGAGATTTGGTGCGGCTGGGTTTGAGTAGTGTCCTACTCAAACCCAGCCGCACCAAATCTCCAACACACAACGAACCGAGGTATGTAAATCTCAAATCCACATAACAAAGTACATTAACAATGCACCAAATTACCAATCAACCAATGAAACATACTACACACAAGAGAACACAGTGATCACAAAGCATAAAAGAAAACGGCCAATATCAATGAAAATACACCTACCAACTACAACAAAGCAACAAAGCTCATCACACCAAACACACACCACTAAACACCATAAATGTGCACTAACGCCAAAATCCTCCGTCTTTACAGAACACAACAACCGATGTGGTAATTCATCAGCAAAGTCGCAAGTTCCTGATGATGGATATATTAATGTCCGAAACACGTTGAGCACATAAGACGTGAAATAAAATAGCTAGTGACATCAAGTTGGTCTTTTATTCTCCAAGTATATCTCTACTCTTTCTTCAACCTCGGCCCTAGATGGGAGGTGGGTGGTCAACGTCACGTCACGGCCGCTTTACCCCCGGGAAAGAGATTTTGTAGGAGGCTGGGTGGACCCCAGGGCCGTAGCTGGGAATTTTAGGACCTCATGCAAAGCTTACGGGAGGTACATGGCCACCTTTACAAAACTGCACAAACAGACGGTTTTCAAATAAAGCCATTTATTTCAACTGTTTCTTCTTTGCATTCTCCGAAGACACGAATTCACCGGAATTGTGAGCAGTTTTCAGTCAGGGTAAAAACATTCATTTGTTGCAATGGGCGAGTGGGCCTTATGTACTTGTGAGCCCCTGTGCTTTGCATATACTTGTTACATGGTGGCGATAAAACAGAAGTGCTTCGTGCCACGACGCCATCTGTGGAGAATTGCACTGAACGAATGGAGTCGGAATTGAGAGGGCTGTGATACGGTTCCGCGGCACTGAATAAACTTAATTTCACTAGATGATCTGTGAGGAGTCTTGCTAGACGAATCCACGCTGGTCAGTGCAGCAGTTGCTACGTGCGTTCACTAGATTGCGAAAAGCGACGATTAGCTTCATCATGTCTGTCCGTCCGTCCGCATGGAAAAACTTGGCTACCACTAGACGGATTTTCATGAAATTTGATATTTCAGTGTTTTTCGAAAATTTGTTGAGCAAATTCAAGTCTCAATAAAATCTGACAAGAATAACGGGTACTTTAAATGTAGACCTAAGTACCTTTATGATAATATCTCACTCAGTTCTACTTAGAATGAGAAACATTTCAAACAAAAGTTGTAGAGAAAATCAAAACACACATTTTATGTTCAGTAATCCCCCACCCCCCGAAAATCGTGCCGCTTATGAAATAATTTGAAGAAAAAAAAATGGTAGTCACACAGGCCACAGATGACAATATAAAACGGCTGCGCTCTGCGTGCTGGATAACTGAGGCTACAAACACACACTCAGAATATGTAATACTTATTGTTTTTCCAAGCAACGATGTTTGCACGAAAACGCCTCAACTTTGCTGTATACGTACATTGCCTGTCTTGTTTGTCAGGCCATTTTCTCAGAGTAAGCATAGACAAGCATAGTTGGCATGGCCAGAGGCCAAGTGGGGTTTACAGAATTCACCTGCTGCTATCACAAGCCAGAAGCACCACCCCAGCCGGAACAAGAGGGCGCCCCCTTCAAATCGCACCACCAGAGGGTTGAAAGGGATAAGCATGTAGTAGACAAGGGCTGTGCAGTGGAGGAGTGTGCCAGTGACCATCATGGCGTAGGCACCGTAGCGTGGCACCACAACCAGCAGCAGGTTCATCAGCAGCCATGAGGCGAAGGCGGACCTGCAACATGTCAGCACAATCTCGTAAAAGCGTACAATTATGCAGGGTGATTCAGGAGAAGAGGTCAATATTCTGGAGGTGATAATATCGGTCAATGTGAGTGATTTCAGGCTTCCACCGCGAAGTAGATGAGAACTGTGCTGTTCTGTGTCACTGGGATGAAAAGGTCATATGAACACATGTCTAATTCTGAATTGTTAGCGACATAGATCTGATTGATCTACAAATATAAAAGCATTGTGAATGGTAATAAAGAAACAGAAATTACTTAAAGTTAATTTTGTTTCAATTTTAATTTAAAGTTTGAATGCCATTTTTTAAACAGAAATGAAAAATTTATTACATTTCACAATAAATATTCGAAAATCCCACCATCAACCTCAGTGCACTTTCCAACTCGTGTGCCAAGATCGCGTGTTGTTCGTCTGAGTTGATCGTCACGTTTCTTTATGCAGACAGCAACATCCAAAATGCGACAGAGCAACGTCTGTGTATCCACCTTTCCTTTTTTTTCTTTCTTTCTTTTTTCTTTTTTCTTCACTCTTCATCCAACCCGACAAACAGACGCTTAACGGAGTTATTTCTGGAGATTCTAAAAGCTCTATCTCGGTAACCAATCAGCCATTGACACAACTTCATATAAATTTGTGTTCTGATGACGACCGACACTACCACCTCCCAAAATACTGGCATTTCCTTCTGAATCACCCTGTATTTTACATGAAGATTCTGCCGCTATCTAAGACAGTTCATTTTGCAGTTGTAGGATAAGAGAAGTGAAGGTCACCCTAGAACAGACCACGAATGCGCAGAGGAGGAGCAGGTGTATAGCTCTACTCTTCCTTCAATCTCGGCGCTAAATGGGGGTGGGTGGTCAACGCCACGCCTTGGCCGCTATACCCCCTAGAAAGAGTCGTTACCCAACGTGCAGGTGGCTGGTTGGGCCCGAGGGCCGGTCTACACGGGTGCGGAAATCCCGCCCCCCACCGCGATTCGAAGCCCAGACGGTCCGGCCCGTAGCGAATCGCTGTACCGACTGAGATATCCCGACTCTACGTATTCAGTGCGCTATTGAACAAATTTTAGGGTTTTGGAGATAATTAAATCAATATTTAACGAATGCGCTACAACTCACGTGTGCAGTTTTAGGTGCTTTCGCAAAATAGCAATGCCCGTCTGTCTGCATGGGACAACTCGGCTCTCACTGGACGGATTTCCATAAAATTTGATATTTGAGTATTTTTAGAAAATCTGTCGAGAAAATTCAAGTTTCATTAAACTCCGGCAAGAATAACGGGCACTTTACATGAAGAGAGACACATATTTTTGATCATATCCCGCTTAGTCATTCTTAGAACGAAACATGTTTCAGACAAAATTGTAGAGAACATTAAAACACACATTTTATGTTCATTAACATTTTTTTTTAGAAAATCGTACCGTTTATGAGATAATGTGGAAAAATACGGTAGAGTTACAGAGGCCACAGATGACAATATAACACGGCGCGTGCGCTTTGCATTCTGGAGAGCTATGGCTACGCCATAAACTCAGAATATGTAATACTTCTTGGTTATGCGAGGCAAAAATTGTTTCGCAAACGCGAACGCGCCTCAATGCCACGTTTATACTATATTGCCTATCTTGTTGTATTTGCAGTTTCGTTGAGATGAAGCGAGTTTTGTGAACTGTCATAAGTTGAAGAATGTGACGGACTCTAAACCTTACTTGCACCCAAGTCAAGTATGAACAAACAAACTCTCCCACGAGTAAGCAGTCGTCGGCTGGAAGCTCAAACGAAGACGGCGACACAGAGGCCCTAGTGGCACTGTACAAGATGCGCACAGCCGAAGAAAAGTCGACATACCCATCTGGAAAACGGGATACCGAGGCCAGCCATCAATTCCACAAGGTTCATCAAGGCAATCCAATCAGAGCATTTTATAGCAGGATTACATCCACAAAGTCTCCATCATCTTGCATAAGAGATTGAACCGCAAGCCTCACAAAACGTACTGTCCTCTTCCCTCAGTCACATGATTGCAGCTGCTACGTAAGCACACCAATATTGGCACCTCCACCGCTCTGACTGAGTAAACACACTGATATACGCGCACATGATTTTCGCGTACTCTCCCGACTCCTAGGCTCGCTAACGTTACCTGCGCTTGAAGCCGGAGAACTTGTGGAGTTTATCCTGTTAAACTTGCAAACAGGCTGGAACATTCTCGATACCAAGTGTCTACAGATCCACCTCCATACGGATACCTGTCTCTGTCCAATAATAAAGCCCAATTAGATACATTAATTGTATCGATTGCGTAACCAAATTGTTTAGTCACTTGTGCAACACTTCGAGATATCTAAAATAAAAGTTAAAAACTTATTAGAAACTGACGTATGGTCACCACTCCCACAGAATCCGACTATTGGATTCAATTTGACGTTTGTTGGACCGTGCATCATTGTGATAACTGAAGAATAAAAAACTAACTAGATACCACTTATTATTTTATTGTACTTCTCGTAGGCTCAACATGTTTCGGACACTACTATGCTTATCATCAGGAGCTCGCGACTATAATGTTGATTACCACATTGGTCGTTTCGTTCTTGGTTTGCTGTAGGTTGGGGGTTAGGTGCGGTTA
>Ga0123357_10015047_pt1 | contig 10126 bp, 7 predicted proteins | sample TergutEmb28metaG_FD_89873 | JGI IMG/M metagenome (GOLD analysis project Ga0123357, IMG submission 89873) | Embiratermes neotenicus P4 segment gut microbial communities from Petit-Saut dam, French Guiana - Emb289 P4 | ecosystem: Host-associated > Arthropoda: Insects > Digestive system > Gut ... | reverse complement strand
TTTTACTGGATATAGTGCTACATTATTTTATATCAAGAATAAATTGAGTAAATAAAACAACAAATAAAAATAAATAATTAAAACTATATATGATTCGGTGAATCACACACGTTTCCCGTAAGAGGATCACCTACCAGACTGTGAGCGTCGGAACAAAAAAGTTACGAAGGGTGATCGTGTAGAGTACATTCTGGGTATATATATATATATATATATATATATATATTTGTGGACATAAGCATATACACTTGCTAGACTGTCACACGATGATGCTTGAAACCTCCTAAAGCAAAAACCTTGTACTCCAACAGTAAGCCTAGTCATATAGCGTTTTCAAATATTTTTCGTACATTACCATATTTCACTGACGTTTCAAAATTTAGGAGCACATTTCACATAAAAAGAAACGATTCAATATTTTAAAATCATTATTTGTGACACTGGACGTTTTCATTTACATAAGTCTTCCGGATGCACTATGACCCTGGGCACGACTCAGTCTGAGTACCTGGGACGTAAAGGCTGACAATCTTGCCACCTTCATGTGTCGATTGCCATGAAATATAGTCAACTCATGGAAAACTCAGGGCCTGTCCAGACCTGCACAAGGGTGGTTTTACTTTTGCTTTACCTATTAGTACAAGTACATCCCCTTCGGAATGAAAACTCTGCGCGGTAAGCGTGACTAACCCCATACCATTAACTGCTAGCCGAAAGCATATCAACACATCTGTCTTTTCTCTCGAAGAAAATGATGTACTCTGAGGTACATATTGAAATTCTGATACACCTGTTGCAAAAAGCATCTTTTCGGCGGGGTCATGGCTCATGAGGTCAGTCGCTAACCTCTCACCGCGGCGGCTCGAGTTCAAGCCTGAATCCGCCCATGCGAAATATGTGGTGAACAAACTGCCAGTAAATAGATTTTTCCGAGTACTTGGGTTTTCCCGTGGGTATATCATACCCCCTTTAATCCATACTCATTCTTCTTCTTCAAACACTCTTAACTAAAGGAAAAAGACCCATGTCTGGAGATCTTCCAATGAAAGCCACGCATTTTCTAAAATCAGGAAGCAGTGAGACAGAAGAGAAATTTCGTTGTTTGCAACGTATGAATTTCCCCATGCAATGTCGTAGTACTTGTACTGTGAAGGGTGGACGCAATCTGGAAACATTCCACAAGAGCAACACACTTTAAAGCCATTCCACCACCTCCCACCCCCCACCGCTAAATAACACGTCTATCATTTCTTTCATAGTTTTCACCTATTTGGTTCCAGAAAGGAAAATAGAAATTCGATCCTAGAAATGAGCGTAGGATTCTGAATCCCTCTCATCTAACCCATATTTCCAAGAAAGGGCATAAAATTGCCTGCACGAGTAGGCAAACAGTTTACTCACAAAACAGTGACGAGTGTCATAACTTACCAATGACGTAGGAGTAGCCGTCCAATGTCAGGATACACTTGCGTGAGGATGGTCCTGTGGGGCAGTGCCTGGTCAAACTCTTCACTCTTCTGCTGCTTCCTCTAGCTTCAGGGCCATGCAGGACCTCTTCATCTTCCTCCCTCTCTGCCACGGCACTTCCAGGATCGCTGTGGCACTTATGCACACTATCCTTACCACCACTACACATTCCCTCCATTTGCTTCCTCATATTCCTCAAAGCTACGGCAATCGTCCTCCCTCAAGGCTCACTACTAACTTCTGTCATTATCCCTCATGAAACAACTGCTTGTTGTGCAACACTTGTACAGAGTTTAAGTCACAAATGATATTGGCCTGATAAAACTCTCTTGACGTTCGCCTGTCTACCTTCTGAAGGATAAAAAGATGTTATTTCACAATACGGAACTTGAAAATACTTCGTCCAATGGGGTTATATTTCCTGGGAGGTAATAATTTGACAACTTTTCCCTTCGCCTCATCAGCACACTACCAAAATCCCTGTGTAATACTTTTGCTGATAAGTGTAATCGCTCGCAAACACGCAGATAATCCATTGGTTCAATATGTTGTAGCGTGCCTTCTAGTTAACAACGATCAGAACACAGCCATTTGAACACACCTACCTGCCGTCAAATAACGTTTGTTTATACACGCCACTTTAACAAATAAAGCACCAGGAATAAACCACGTTCACAATCGTTTTGTCGACTATGTGAATGCTGGAGGTGGGGGGAGTTTCTCTGACAGCTGACGAAATGACAGTCTTACCACCACGCACGCACACGACAACATTCTTCTCTTGCAAAACGAAAAAAAAAGTCCACTTGCGACCGCGTATAAACTACCGACGTAATGGTCTACAAATTCCCGTAGGCCGCATCAGAAAAAACACAACCGTTAGTAAAGTACCGGTAATGTAAGTTAAACGGAATTTTGTTAGGCCGAATGTTCGTTCTAATACACGCGTAAGGTACCATATCAACAAACGGGGAGAGACACAAGCTAATTAAGAAGTAAATGCGGCGCCCATATGAAACGAACATTGGGCAATTTGACAGTGTAAAGGACACGTGGCTATTTGCTCACGTTACGCTGTTACGGACCGCCCAACTGAACTGCCGCAGATCCAACCGGTGGTAGTTGATACGCGAGCCAAGTTCGTCGTGCGCCAGCGTGTTGTGCGAGAGAGACAGACCACTGGCAGCGAGCGATACGTCCTTTCCCGCCACTGCATGCCCCGCGAGTAGTTCTGTGGCAATCTGACGCATTCAGTATGTATATCCCACCACATGGACAAAAAAGTGGCGAGCGAACCCACCGATGCGGTGGAAGGGAGGGGGAGACTTGTCCAGAAGAGAAAATTAAATGAAAGAGGAGGGAAAGCATACAGACCTACAGTGCATATTCCACTGACACCACCCCAAAACAGACGCAATAATCACATGCACTTGTTTCACAAATTTTCACCTTCTGAGAGTGACAATTGGATTCGAGGGTTTACGGAACTTAATATTTATCTGAGAATTTATTTTCGGGTTAAGAGGTGGCACAGGGAACACATTTTATGGCAGCGGTGACTGATGAAAACATAGACGATTTTACGCTTAAGAGTCACAGGGATGAAGGTTGATCGTGTAGGAATCAGTGTAACCTCTTATGCATGTTTCCATAATTTCACGTGGAATTTTGATGTGAATTGAGAGCACACATTTTCGTTCGCCAAGAAGCATTTTTTTTTTTTTTAATATGAAGCTGTTCAAAACTCTATATTACTGAAGTTGACCAATTTGTAGAGTATGATACACGTAAATGGGTAGAAGCATTTTAGGAACAGCCTCCATCCACCAGATCAGACACAAAATGGCGCAAACTTTTCCACGCTGTAGATTACGTAACTGCCCAACAAATAAAAATGTACATTTATCACATATTACTATTCACCGACATGTTTCGGCCTCTTCTGCGACCATCAACAGGGTGTCCTATACGAACGTAAACGATATACACACACACACAAATGCACAAAATGTGTGTCTCACCACCCGACCGTTACATTTAATATCTTAAGTGCTTCTTGCGTTTATAAAACGTCCAGTTATATTATCATTAAAAGCAGATAAAATTGGGTGTGTTTATATTGCTTCTTAGCTGTATATAGCTGACACACCCTGTTAATTACGTAAAGATTTGTACCGTGACGGAGATCTATGTACAATGAAGAAGCAACATATACACACAAATTTATCTGTTTTTAATGATAACATAGTTTGACATTTTAGGACCACAAGGATCGCTTAAGGTATTAACTGTAACATCGGGTGGTTTTATTTATACATTTTGTGCAATTAATGACATATTATTTGTATACTTGTATGACACCGTGATGATGGTCGCAAAAGGGACGGGAACGTGTCGCTCAATAGTAATGTACGATAAAATAATACGTGTTCTGTTGATGTGTATTTGTTGACTTGTCACGAAATACTTTTTCTTTTTTTTTTTGTTTTTTTCCTGTGGCCCTGCGGCCCAACGCGGGCCAGGGCCTCCTCATTCTTGAGATTTCTAGATCACACACAACGACGCACCACAGTCGGTAGGACTCCTCTTGATCAGTTATCAGCTCGTGGAGCAGACCTCTAGCTGACAACTCACAACAATCACAACAGACAAACATCCATGTCCGCGGTGGGATTCTAACCCACGATCTCAGCAGGCGAGCGGCCGCAGGCCTACCTCTTAGACCGCGCGGCCACTGTGGCCGGCTGATAAATAATATAAACATATTAATATTTCACACTCTTCCCTCTATGTCCAGGTCTTAAACATGATTTCTTTCCTTCAGATTTCCTTACCGAAATTTTGTATGCGTTTTTCTTCTCCATGTACTCCTCACAATACAGATGCATAAGTGTAAATAAAAATTTTCTACTATCTTAATTCGCGAATTCTCTTTAATTTTTTTTTTAGTTTATATCGTATGCAGCAGAGGAGAATCTACGAATCAAAGTACGTTTTATAACTTTCTTATAACAAAACCAACTAGATGCACTAATTTCTCTAATTTATTTTTGGAATAAAACTCTACATGTTTCGGACAGTTCCTCTGCCCATCATCAGGAAATTCTCATTGTACACACAGCTATGATATTTGTCATACAAGTTTGCTGACAACTTGCGAGCAGTTCCGTCTTGATCCTGTTCGCAAGCTGTCAGCAAACCTGTGTGGCATATACCATCGATGTGTGTACAGTGAAAAACTCCTGATGATGGATAGAGGAACTGTCCGAAACATTTAGAGTTTTATTCCAAAAATAAATATGAGTAAAAAGTTCATCTAGTTGGTTTTATTATAAGAATTTATTACGATGTACGTACGGTCACCTGAACATCAATTTGTTGTACTAACTTCATGCAAAATTAGCTATACAAGACATGCAAGAGGGATAGATTACTATTTTAAGAAGAGGCAGCGTAAATGGTGCTGTCAGTTTGCTGAAACAAACTGAAAAAAATATATAACTAAACCGAGTTCCAAATTCAACATAAGCAACGTCCAACACATACCTCCCCCCCTTCCCAAAAATAATAATAATAATTGCTTCGAGAACAAACGAAGCTGCTGAAGGAGTCCGGTAAGGGAAAAGGTCGAATGAAAATGAAAGGATAATATTAAAACGAATCTGAAGAAAAAACTTGGACTGCGACAATAGCAACTTTATGATATTTACGGGAAGACAGTAAAATTGTAGTACAACAAGAAAGAGGTGAAGAATTGAGACAAGTAAAGCCAAACTGAAGTTAAATGTACTAAGAAAAGTTGGGGTAAAGAAGAAAGACAGAAAGCATACGGATAATTCTGGATAAGCACACCTCCTGCTGAAGCAAGTAAGGGCTTTTACAGCCTACTGCGTATTCAAACACCAACTAAAACCGAAGCCTTCAGAAATCCGACGTGCGCGAGAAAAGGCGGAGCTCTAAACGCTGACAAAAACAGCCATTTGCACGCAATTTGTCGGCCCTCAAGACACTTCCGTGTGAAGGAAATCCGACGTATTTAGGGCGAAGCGCAACCCGAAACTTGCGTTTGTGTGTGAGAAATCAACTTCCGCCTCAAGCTACGTGCTGTAATTACGGGCTTTGCAGCAGAAACAGACTGCTGGAATAGCCAGTCAGTGAGCATGATGGTCAATGGGTCTTTAGAGGTTTATTATCACTTTTCTCTTCCACAGTTCAAGTAACTATTCTAACACAGAGATAAAAAGACATTGAAAAACACACGTGGTGTACATTTACAATTGACTTCTTTCTCGCGTCTAACTCAAATTTCTTCTTTCTTTTTCTTACTTTCTGCTTATTGTTGCTTTCTACTTTTCTTCCATTCCTTCCATTTGTCTTTCTTTCGTTCTTCGCCCTTGTGTTTTCTTCCTTTATTTCCATCCCTTTCTTTCCGAAAAATAAGTTAATCTGTCCGTTACGTTCATAATGTAATCTTGATTGAATAATCGCTCCGCAAAAATTAAACCACACTGAAACAACTAAAAAATGTAGTAGAAAATTCCCTAAATTGGACAATTTCATTTTACTTGGATTTTTTATTTAGGCTACATAATAATATTTTAGACAATGAGCCGTTTGTAACAAAACCTCTTATCTTCGTTACCCGCCTCATGTGAAGTAAATGACTAGCACATGTAGACGAAAAGAACCAACAGGAAATGCGACCACGAACTTTCACAAGCAGACGACCGATTCTAAGTTTCGTCGAAATTCGCTTAAGAGTTTTGGAGAAACAGTATCTGGACAACACACATGTTGAGATGTGACCTTCCTGTTACAGAGACCACACAAGCCTTCAAAAGTACTGATCTGCTACTCTAAATAACGACATGCCTTTAGCAACAAAGAGGAAGTACTGTATTTTCTTATGTGCTACCACAAAAAGAAAAGCAATCCCATTACAGGCCTGGAGAGGTCCTAAGGGTTTCTAGGAGCTTGAGGCTCCCAGATTTTAAGACAATTCGCACATGAAGGTGGTAAGGTTGTCAATCCTACGCACCGGCCGCCTTTACCCCCAAGAAATATTCCTGGTACTCATTTCTGTTAGAGGCTGAGTCAACCCAGGGCCATAGTGCCGCCGGAAGAATTATGTCAATAAAATATTCCCATGACAACATCGGGAATCGAACCCGCAACCTTCCACCTTTTAGTGCAATGCCTCAACCAACTGCACCACCGCGTGCCCCGTGCCAACATATAGTCTGGTTATGAATTAATCAATGTTTTGTAGGAACATGTTACTTCCATATCAGAGTAACGCTAAAAAGAGACAGAATATGTCTCCGAAATGTCCGTGATTTTACAAAAGAAAGCAAAAGCCACATTCCACAAGATATTTTCATTCGAAACACAGTTTACAAAACTTTTGTTTTGAAAAATCTGTAACAATGGACAATGTCCAAAATATCAGGTAAGAGAGAAATTATAATGTGGATATGCTGAGTATTAATCCATTAAACTTTTATGAACTATTAATATCCAAGTAATGATGTGGCAATGTTTAATTTTCATTCAGTTACCAATTGTGTAGGTTCTTTACTGCATCTTAAATGATTGAATTTTTCTGGTTCTTAGCTCGTTGTCACAGACGTATATATATATATATATATATATATATGTGTGTATATATATATATATACACACAATTCACACAAATTACATGCGTCCTAATAAGTCGACAAAAGATGTATAATTAAGGTTGTTGTTTTAGCTACAAGTTTCGACTGTGGCTGCCATCAACAAGCTGAAGTTTCTGTACGCAAAATAATATCAAAATACAGCACCAATAGTATTACCGTATGCTTATATTATTTAAGAAGAGAAATGGTAACCACGTGGTTGCTTCAAGCCGAAACGTGTGACTAAAATACTAACAAGACGTATACCAGCTGTGATGAAGTTCTTAATTTTGTATATACCAATTACACGTTCATTTAAATATTGCACAACGAGATACGGCACTTAAAGGCTCTGCATCATTTTGTATGGAAGGCAATATGTAGTGCCTTACGATTGTGGCAATAAAATGTATTATCATCATCATCATCATTATGTCTCATTGTAAAGGCCTGTTCTTCCTGGTACTTTTGTTGAACCAACGGTGATCCATACAACTCCGGCTTCAAGTTCTACACTGCAGTACTTTCGCACAGCGTGTGTGATGTTCCTAGTATAGCTGTCTTTTGTAGTAAATAGAGAAAATGTTTTCCTGGTACGCCTTACAATTTTTTTTACACCTTTCTTTACTATTGTTATGGCCCAACTGTTACCGGTAAGATCACACACTTAACTTTCCACATTCGTTGTATCCCTGTACATAAACCGTTGTTTTTTTCCCCCCTGGTCTGCTACGTTTTGCGGGACATTCCTGTCCTCTGGAGTTGCCATATCTATCAGTACGCACGTTTTCTCATTTTTGATTTTAATTATTACATCTGGCCTATGTGCCGTAACTTCTCTATCCATGTACCCCCATATAGACATACATACATATAAACACAATTTCTCTCTCTATTAAATGCCTAATGCTTATTGAATAACTTAAATTATTACTACCACCACCATTATTATTATTATTATTATTATTATTATTATATGAAACATGACTATTTTCAACTTGCGTTCACCTGTGAATACCTGATCAAACCGTTCACAATGTAAAGAAATAAATAAAAAAATAGCCAACGTAAACAATTTTTTTTGTACAAAGTTTTATTAGACCCACATGTTTCGACCCTGCGGGGTCATCATCGGGCTGACGTTTAGAAAATATTAAAAAGGGCGTACATATTGCACTGATAGAAGTGAGAGCTCACATTTACGAATATATTCACAATTATTGTCTTTATTCAATGCATTCAACATTTGTATAATTAAAAGTTAAAAGCTGAATAGTTAAAACTGTTACATTTTTAGAAATGGCAGATATCAGTGAGGACAGTGGTTAGTTGAGTTTTGTGTGTTGCTTTATTAAACGGGGTGCTGAGTACCGTGCGTTGTGTTCATGTAACAGTAAGCGCGAGATGTTAGAAACAATATAATTAATTCGAAGTTTACATAACTTGTCATCCCACGGTACTTACATAAGTATTTGACCACAAATTCTTAGGTCACTTGAGCAACGTATGTATTGTTCCATCGTGACTTAAGGCGTACTGACATATATTCGGTTGCGAAAGCTTGTAGCAGTTACCGTGCCATCTTTTGGGATTCGAGTTTAACTATCAAGTCCAATATTTTGTTTTTGGTAATAGTACTTCTATTATCTTTGGTTTGCACATCCTATTCTGTTATATTTATATATATATATATATATATATATATATATGTTGCCGGTCCCAGTGGCCCCGCGATCTAAGGCGTAGGTCTGCGGCAGCTCGCCTGCTGAGATAGTGGGTTCGAATCCCACCGGGGGCATGGATGTTTGTCTGTTGTGAGTGTTGTGTGTTGTCAGGTAGAAGTCTCTGCGACGAACTGATCACTTGTCCAGAGGAGTCCTACCGACTGTGATGCGTCGTTGTGTGTGATCTAGAAACCTCAAGAATGAGGAGGCCATGGTCCGGGTTGGGCCGCAGCGCCACAGGAAATATATATGTTTTTCTAAACTATATAAATAGAAGTGTAGCCGCTTGAACGTATCAACGTGTCTTCCTATATGAGTAGTAAATATTATGTCCATAGCATCTTGCGTATGGCCCAGGGAGTGGCCATGTTTAATTAGGTTTTGAGCTTAAGCGGAGTTACTGAAATTATTTGTATAGACTGGGGCATGTTCTTTGAAACTTACTTGAGATTGTCTTACTGTCAGTCCAGTGCAAAGAGATGAATATCGTCACCGAAGTTGGTATACACCACCCTTTAATTATTATGGGCATTTATTTATAGTTTTCTGTCTATTGAAGGTTCTTCCCATGTTGCTCTTAGTTTTATAAGCCACACCCAAATCTTGTTTTTTAAAGAGGCTGGTGATGTGATAAACTTCTTTCCCTGCATATGTAAATGAGGACCATTTTTTATCTTTCTGATCATGGACATTGCTAGATGTTTTTTGTTTTGTTTCTTAATTTTCTGTTGCACTGTTTTTATAATGTTGTCATGGAAATTGGTATTGTGAAGTATAGTTTGGTTGACATTTTCCACTTTTTTTTTCTTCTTGTTGAAATAGCGTATTCCAGCGTTTTATTTGTTAGGTGTCTGGTTCCAGAAACTTTACGCTGCATTGGGTGGCAAGAATCATTTGGAATTATACGGTCTGTGTTATTGGGCTTCCTGTTAATTGCGGTGTTTCTGACTTTTGTAACTTCATGCTATTGAAGTCTAGAAAGTTCATTTTGCCACTTTCTTCCAGTTTTGATGTAAACTTTTGTTTTGGTAACAAGGAGTTGAATTCAGATAACATTTCGTTGATGTTTGTAAATACTTCATTGTAAATAAATATGATGTCTTATGTTTATTGGACCTACATCATTGTGATAGTTGAAGAATAAAAGACCTTTACACAATACGACCAATGTGGTAATTCAACAGAATAGTCGCAAGCTCCTGATGATGGATATATTAATGTCCGAAACATGTTGAGCACATAAGAAGTGAAATAAAATAGCAAGTGACATTAAGTTGG
>Ga0123357_10015046_pt1 | contig 10126 bp, 14 predicted proteins | sample TergutEmb28metaG_FD_89873 | JGI IMG/M metagenome (GOLD analysis project Ga0123357, IMG submission 89873) | Embiratermes neotenicus P4 segment gut microbial communities from Petit-Saut dam, French Guiana - Emb289 P4 | ecosystem: Host-associated > Arthropoda: Insects > Digestive system > Gut ... | reverse complement strand
GCCTCCTATGATTGTGTTTGTCTTTTCAACTTACACTTTATCACATGGAAGTGAATTTATTATTTACGGCTCATCTTTTTCGCAAAAACTTTTAACTCACAAGTGTTTGAAAATAAACAGAAAAACACGCCGCTGAAAATTATAATACACGCGAATAATCCCAACAACATCCATGACGTCTGAGGTTTATACTTTTTATTGAGTTCTTCGCCGACTAATCTGCTGTCGCCCATTGCCACGACCGCCTGAAATTCCGCCTCGTCGTCTGATACGCCGTCGGATAGCAGTCTTTCTTTGATTCCGCTTATGTGGTCGTAAAGTTCGTCTTTGACTTCTTTATGCGCCTTACGGCATTTGATATATAAACATACATCTTTTATATAATTATCAGTATGCGTACTCAATTTTTTCGCCCCCAATCACTTTATTGACAGCTTCCGAAAAAATCTTCCATTCCGCCTGTTTTTCATCTAACATGTTTCTGCCGTTTTTGGTTAATTTATAGTATTTCCGGCTTCGTCCCTCCGGGGTTTCAACCCAATATGCGGAGATTGCACCGTCGTTTTCCAATCCGTGCAGCAGCGGGTAAAGCGTGCCCTCTTTGAGGTTAAATATGTTGTCTGACGAAATACTCAGTTTTTGAATAATCTGATAGCCATACAAATCTTCTTTGTCTAAAAGAGATAAAATAAGTATGGCTGTGCTGCCTTTCAGCAGTTCTTTGTTAATATTTTTGCTAATATCAATACCCCCAATAACAAAATAATACATATCAATACGATAGCATAGATTTACTATGTATAAGAATATCACAGAAATTTATTTTTGTCAAGTATTATTAAAAAAATTTTTGTTGAGTTAATAAAAAAAATATGATATAATGATAATATAATAATATAAAAATCAGAAGCGAGTGATATAAATGAATTATAAATATAAAACAAAAGGCACGTGTTCGCGTGAGATTGATTTGAAAATAAACGACGATAAAACAATCGAAGAAGCGGTATTCGTCGGCGGTTGCGCGGGAAACGCACAGGGTATAACTGTCCTTGTCAAAGGAATGACAACAGAAGAAGCGATTAAAAAATTGAAGGGAATCAAGTGCGGCTCAAAAAAGACTTCGTGTCCCGACCAGTTGACTATAGCCCTTGAACAGGCTCTCGAATCTATGAACGTCGAAGAAGCAGACCACCCCGTCACTAAGCTGAACTTGATAGAAAAATCTAAAAATTGAAAATTTTTGATTTTTCAACAAGTCCAGCAGTGCCACCCCTCCGCAGAGGGGAATTGGCAAAGCATTTGAAATATCGGACAAAATTCCCCTCCGTGGAGGGGTGACGCCGACCGAGTAAAACGAGGAATGACGGCGGCGGGGTGGTCTTATAAAACATAAAATGAGTATTCCCATTTTATAATCAATATTGAAAGGAACAGTTATATGATTAATTTTATAATATCAATAACCGGCGGAGTTTTAGACGCCGTATTTCACACCAAATTCATAGCCTTTATTTTTATTGGTATCGGTTCGATTTTCGGTAGTATTACAGCAATAAATATATGCAAAAATCATACATTCAGATGTATGCTCTGCGACTTGGATTTCAAAGCAAACTGGCATAAGCTCCGTAATAATTGGAGAATGCCGAAAAGATACAGAATGTACAAAGAGTTGGATACAGGAACATACGAAAGGGTAAACGTGCAATGTCCGAAATGTAAATGCTGGAATTGCGCGGTAAAATTGGATAAAAAATACATAATAAAAAATAAAATTTAAACATAAAAATCGGGAGGGATCTTTATTAATAGTTATATAAAAGAATATGAAAAATGGCTTAATTACAAAAATTTAGACAGCCAGAGCAGAAAAGAACTTGAAGAAATAAAATCGGACGAAGCAAAAATAAAAGACTATTTTTTGGCTCCCCTCGAATTCGGAACTGCCGGACTGCGCGGGATTATGCGACCGGGAATAAACAGCATGAATATATATGTAGTCAAGCAGACTACTCAGGGAATAGCAAATCTCATAAAATCGCAGGGTTTGGAAAAACATGGTGCGGTTATCGCCTTTGATTCAAGAAACAACTCCGCAATATTCGCCGAAGAAGCTGCGAAGACTCTCGCCGCAAACGGCATTTTGACTTATATTTTCGACGATATAAGACCTACGCCGGAATTGTCTTTTGCCATAAGATATTTAAAATGCGCCGCCGGAATAAATATCACAGCTTCGCATAATCCCAAAGAATATAACGGATATAAAGCGTACTGGGAAGACGGCGCGCAGCTGCCCCCCGACCACGCTCAAACAGTCTCGGACGCGATAAACAAAACAGATATTTTTGCGGATGTTCTAACCTGCGATTACGGCGAAGCTGTAAAAAGCGGCGTAATAAAAATCATTGGGAAAGAAATAGACGACGCATATCTTGAAAAAGTCATTGAACAGGGAATATATTCGGATATTATAAAAAACGCGGGAGAAGATTTTAAAGTAATCTATACTCCGCTTCACGGCGCGGGATATAAATTGGTGCCCGAAGTTTTAAAAAAACGGGGGTTGAAAAATCTTCTGACAGTCGCGGAACAGATGATTCCCGACGGCAATTTTCCGACCGTAAAGTTTCCCAATCCGGAATACAAAGAAGTGTTTAATATCGGTATAGAAATGGCGAAAAAAGAAAATTGCAGCCTGTTAATCGGCACAGACGCAGATTCGGACAGAACAGGAATCGTCGTGAAATCAAATGACGGCGAATACATCAGTCTCACGGGAAATCAGGTCGGCGTGCTGCTTATCGACTATATTATCACGGCTCGAAAACAAAACGGGACGCTGAAACCGAACGCATGCGTTATAAAAACAATAGTATCCACCGAGCTTGCGGCGAAAGTATGCGAACAGAACGGCGTAAAAATTATAAACGTGCTGACGGGATTTAAGTTTATCGGCGAAAAAATAAAGCAGTTTGAAGAAACGGGAGAAAATACTTTTCTGTTCGGTTATGAGGAGTCCTACGGTTATCTTGCCGGAACGTATGCCCGAGATAAAGACGCTGTCGTCGCATCAATGTTGATTGCGGAGATGGCCGCTTACTACAAAACAAAAAATATGACTTTATTCGACGCTATGCAGAATATATATAAAAAATACGGATACTATGGCGAAGATGTGCAGAATATAGCGTTCCCGGGAATCGACGGCGGCGATAAAATGCGGGGTATTATGAATAATCTCAGAGAAAGCGTACCTAAATTTATTGCCGATTATGAAGTTATCGCGTTCAGGGATTATAAAACGTCTGAAATAAAAAATCTTGTCACAGGCGAAATGTCACAAACGGGACTGCCAAAATCCGACGTTTTATATTTCGATTTGGAAAACGGCTCAAAAGTTATAATACGCCCATCGGGAACGGAACCTAAAATAAAAATATATTATATGCTCTTGGCAGACGATGAAAAATCGTCGGGACTTCAAGCTGAAAAGCTGAAATCGGCTATGACGGCGGAGCTTTTGACAATTTAAAAATTTTCATATTATTTATAAAATGTTATTTATATCCGCAAAAAATTTATCTTGACACCCGTTGATTTTTTTCATATAATATTTATTATATAATTTATTGTTTGTTAAAAATTAAAACAGAAAAGGAACCGCGAAATGAATTCTGACGAAAAAAAAGTTACAGAATATAACGATAGCAATAACAATCAATATAATAATACTAATAACAGCGAAAATAACGAAAGTAATACGAGTAATGGCAGAAAAGTAAATCTGCCGAATAAACTGACAATATTCAGGATAGTTCTTGTGCCGGTTTTTATGATTTTTATTATCTTTCCGGTTTTCAGCGATACATGGGCGAAAATTTTAGCGGCGGCATTGATTTTTATTGCGGCTATCACGGATTTATTCGACGGAATGATAGCCCGCAAACTGCATCTTGTAACTGATTTCGGCAAATTTCTGGACCCTTTGGCTGATAAATTTTTAGTTGTCGGCGCACTGCTTGCGATAACCGCATCGCAGTCTTTTTCGGATATCAGGATGTTTTCAGTATGGGCGACGGCGATAGTGTTTTTCAGAGAGCTTGCAGTTACGTCCCTGCGTCTCGTGGCAAATACGTCTGACGGAAACGTTATCGCGGCGAATTTTACAGCTAAACTTAAGACTGTTTTTCAATGCGTGTGTATTTTGACTATTTTATTGGAAAACATTGTTCTGACAAAAACCCTGAATACGCCGCCGTATCTGTTCAGCTACATAACAATGGCGATTATGCTCATTCTGACGATATACTCGGGGTTTATATATTTCAAAACGTACTGGCATTACATAGACCCGACGAAATAAGTAACAGATAACAATTAAAATTATTTTAAAATATGGGAAATAATAATGGCTAATAAAAATAAAAAAGAGAATGAAAACGCCAGATTCGAAATCGTTTTAGAAGAAAAACATGATATGATGTCAGCCAGCAGAATCCTAAGAGACAAAGAAACAGGTGTGTTATATTTATATTCATCGTGGGGTTACGGCGCAGGCTTGACTTTATTAGTCGATAAAGACGGCAAACCTTTGATTAAAGAATAATTGTATTTAGCGGCTGTGATGAAAAAAGAGTAATCTGTAAATAATATAAACAACAGAGAGTTTCTGTATGGTGAGAACAGAAAAATTTATATAATACAGATGAAGTGCGTTTTCGGAGCCGTGATATTTCAAAAATAAAAAAGTTATAAATGAGAGTGGAACCGCGGCGTGTCACTTAAAACTTGTTTTAAGTATGCCGCCTCTTGTAATCGTATTTGATTGCAGGAGTTTTTTATTTGTAGGGTATGCCGCACCGCCGAACGATCAAACTCGCCAACGGCGAGTTTATGGCATGGCGTCCCGCAAAAAAGGCGAAGGTGAAGAAATAAATTTATGGGAATAATTAAATATATAAAAGAAGCAAAGGAATTGATAAAATCAATTAAAGAACGCGACCCCGCCGCCAGAAGTTCGGCAGAGATAGTTCTGCTGTATCCGGGGTTTAGGGCAGTTATGCACTACAGAATAGCACACTGGTTTTATAAGCATAAAAGATTTTTTATCGCCAGATATATTTCTCAAAGAGCGCGTCACAAAACCGGAATAGAAATTCACCCCGGAGCGATAATAGGCAGAAATCTTTTCATAGACCACGGGATGGGCGTAGTCATAGGCGAAACTGCGGAAATCGGCGACAACTGCATAATATATCAGGGCGCGACTCTCGGCGGCACGGGAAAAGACAAAGGCAAACGCCACCCTACTCTCGGCGACGACGTTTTAGTGGGAACAGGAGCGAAAATCCTCGGTCCGATTAAAATCGGGAATAACAGCAAAATAGCGGGCGGAGCTGTTGTCCTGCACAAAATCCCTGAAAACTCTACCGCAGTCGGCGTTCCCGCAAGAATTGTAAGAATAGGCAGCGAAAAAGTCAAAAAAGCATTTGAAAACTGTACAGGAGATTTGGACCAAATAAATATCCCCGACCCTGTGGAACAGGAAATATGCATGCTCAAAAAAAGAGTTCTTGAGCTTGAACATATGCTGGCTAAAGCCGGCGATAATGAAAATTTGAAAGGAAGATGACACAGCAAATGCACGGGTATAAATATAAAGTTGAAACGCACCTGCATACGTCTCAGGCAAGCGCGTGCGGGTGCAATACTGGGGCGGAAATGGCAAAAGGCTGCAAAAAAGCGGGCTACTGCGCCATAGTCGTCACAGACCATTTCTTTAACGGAAACACGGCGATTCATGGGAATTACATATGGGATGAAAGGGTTTCCCTGTTTATGAAAGGTTATGAAGACGCTAAACAAAAGGGCGATAAAATCGGCTTGGACGTTTATTTCGGGTTTGAATTTTGCAGCAGAGGAACAGAATTTTTGATTTATAATTTCGGCGAAGAAAATTTAAGAGCATATCCCGAAATAATGGGCGATAGTACGGAAAAAGTGCTGACGAGGATAAAGAACGAGGGCGGTTTTATAATCCATGCTCACCCATACAGAGTCGAACCGTATATTTGGCAGCCGGGTCGCCAATTCCCGGAATATATCGATGCAGTAGAAGTCATAAACACAAGCAACAAGCTGAGAGAATATAACAGACAGGCTCTCGAATACGCCCAAAAATACAATCTGATACAGTTCAGCGGTTCGGATACGCACTGGAATTCTTACTATGAGGGCGGACTCGCGTTTGAGAGAAAACCCGAATCACTCAGCGATATTATAAATATGGTGAAAGAAAATAAATATATAACGTTAGGAGAACAGTTTTTATATGATTAATAAAAAAGAAAAACAAATTTATGTTTACAATGAAATAACAAAACAAAAAGAACGCTTTACACCGTTAAACAGCGGCGAAATCAAAATGTACGTCTGCGGACCGACTGTCCATGACTATTTTCACGTCGGAAACGCGAGATGTTTTGTTGTATTTGATTTTATCAGAAGATTTTTGGAGTATATGGGATATAAAGTCAGTTATGTGCAAAACTTCACGGATATAGACGACAGAATGATAAACCACGCAAAAAAGGACAATACAACAGTAAAAGAACTTGCGGAAATAAATATCGTAGAATATAAAAAAGACTCCGCCGGTCTCGGCATAACTCCCGCAACCGTTCACCCGAGAGCAACGGAGCATATTAATGAAATTATTGATATTATTAAAACTTTAATCGAAAAAAATCACGCCTACCCGTCAAGAAAAGATGAAAACGGTAATTCCGACGTATTTTTCTCGACGAAAAGTTTTAAAGAATACGGCAAGTTGTCAAATATGAACACCGACGATTTAGAAATGGGCGATAGAGTTGACGCGAATATCGTCGAGGTAAAAAAAGACCCTCTCGATTTTGCTTTGTGGAAAGCGAAAAAAGAAGGCGAACCTTCATGGACTTCGCCGTGGGGCGAGGGACGTCCGGGCTGGCATATAGAGTGTTCGGCGATGGCGAAAAAATATCTCGGCGATACGATAGATTTTCACTGCGGCGGAAAAGATTTAATGTTCCCTCACCATGAAAACGAAATCGCGCAGTCCGAGTGCGCATCGGGAAAACAATTTGTACGATACTGGCTGCATAACGGATTTATAAATATAAACGGCGCCAAAATGTCAAAATCTGTGGGGGAAATGTTTACTACCCGCGACATCAGCGAAAAGTACGGCTATATGCCTATCAGATTTTTTGTGCTGTCCTCAACTTACAGAACCCCTGTGAATTTTTCGGAAGATATAATAAAAAGCGCGCAGAACGCGCTCGACAGGATTTTTTTATTCGGCGAGAATATAAACTTTTTACTGAAAAATTCAGAACAGTCAAAAGAAGTTGAAAAATCAGAAAATCCTGAATTAGAAAAAACTAAACTCGACGTAATTTTAAATTATAAAGAAAAGTTAATAGACGCGTTGTGCGACGATTTCAATACAGCCGAGGCAATATCCGTTATGTTTGACTTTATACGCGAAGCAAACACAAAAACTGTCGGAGCAAACGCAAACCCGTCAAAAAAACTTTTAGAAACCATAAAAAGTTTATATGACGAATTCTGCAATCTATTTGGCTTTTTGCCGGAAAAATCATCAGTTGCATCTGAAGTTTCAGAAGATTATATAAACGAACAGGTCGAAAAAAGAACGGCGGCGAAAAAATCAAAAGATTTCAAAACCGCCGACGAAATCCGTAACGCGCTGAAAGAGCAGGGAATAATCCTCGAAGACACGCCGTCCGGTACAAAATGGCGGCGGGAGTAATTATCTTTTCACCCCGATTATAACGTCGCGGTTTATCGCTTGGTCTACTCTGTGCGAAAAATCGCCGAAATCTATAATATCGAGTTTATTTTTAAAAAAAACTTTTTCGAGTTCTTCACGTTTCAATAAAAAAGTGTTCCACGCCAAAACTATCGCGCCGCCCATTTTCACGACGTCAATCCAGTCTGGCAGACACGCGCTTATCAAATTCGCGGGATTTCGCATTTTATTGCCTGCGGCACTATTTTCATGCTGTATTCCGTACGGCAAATCGCCGACAATTATGTGAAAAGTGTTCTTTTTATAATACTTTCCGGTATTTACGGAATCTCCGTCTATAAATTCGCACAAAAGAGTTCTGTCGGACTTCTGGTCTTCTTTGTTTTTCGCGATATTAAATAAATGACGCTCGGATTTGAAAGAGATTTTATTGTCACCTATCCCTGAAATTTTTTCTTCTTTCAGAGTATGTTTATATTTTCCGGTTTCAAGATACTTTTTTAAAAACTGTGAGCTTTCGCCGATTAATTTCCCGCTTATATCGATTCCGTAACTGTTGTATCCGCAGATTAATCCGTCAAATACAGTAGTGCCTTTTCCGCACAATGGATCAAGAACATTTAAACTGTCAGAAAACTTATCTTTAAAATTGCTTGCAAAAACCGCGAGATTTATCATCATGCGTGTGAAAATCTCGTTGGTTTTTCCGCTGTATTTTAAAATCATATTCAAATCGTCGCCGAAAAAATACGAATGATTTTTTGTCACCGGGATAAAAGCCCGGTTTTGTATTTCAAAAATCGCGTAAACAAAAGAAAGCCTTGACAGTAAGATTATATCGCTGTCTGAAAGTTCGGCTTCCTTTTCAAAAGTTATATATTCCACTCCGCCGAATATTTCTTCTTTTATTTCGCATATATTGTTTTCAAACAACGCAAACAATTCGTTTTTCGCGAGTTTGCCGGACGCATTGAAATAAACCCTGTTATGTCCCGGATTTTGCATTACCGCATATTTAAACATAAATGCAGTCCCCTATTATTTTAATATAAAAAATCAAAGCATATTGAGCATGTCAAGCCGTTCGGAATGTCGTCCTCCCTCAAACTCTGTTGACAAAAACTGTTTGATTATATCGAGAACAAGTCCGGCTCCTGTGACTCGGCTGCCTAACGTCAAAACATTCGCGTCATTATGCAGGCGCGCCATTTTTGCGCTATATGTATCTGTGCAGTTGGCGGCTCTTATATCTTTATGCTTATTTGCGGCAATAGCCATCCCTATGCCTGTTCCGCATACGAGTATGCCGAAATCAGATTCGCCGGTCTGCAGAGCGGCGCAGACTTTCTGCGCGTATACCGGATAATCCACGGCTTCCGTGCTGTTTGTCCCGAAATCCATATATGGTATATCGGTCATGTCAAAATAATTTTTTATAACCTCTTTCAACTCATAACCCGCATGGTCGGCGGCAATAGATATAATCATGTTTTATACCTCCGTGAAATAAATTCACTTTATTTTTTATTGTTTTATTGTTATTTATCAATACTCTAATTTTAATCCAAATATCCGGTTTTGTCAAGACGTTATACACTTTTCTTTCAAATCTCCGTATAATATATGCAAAAAATATATATAGCTAAAATTTGATAAAAAAAGACAGCCTATGTAAAGAAAAAATTATATCAACCATTTATAATTATAGATATAGGAGGAAGATTTTATGGATTTGATTCAAAAAATGAACGAGGTTGTCGAATATGTGGAAAAAAATCTGACAGATAACATAGATATAGAAGCATTATCAAGAATAGCCGGTTGTTCGGCGCATGAGTTTTCGCATATTTTTTCATTCATGGCAGGAATGTCTGTTTCGGAATATATAAGGCGCAGAAGATTGTCGCAAGCCGTTTTCGACATACAGAACGGCAATGAAGGCATAATTGATATATCCCTGAAATACTGTTATCCCAAGCCTCATGAGTTTACGCGCGCTTTTAAAGAGCTGCATAAGCGGGACGCCTGCCGAAGCTCGTAAAAATGGCGCTTCTTTGAAGACATATCCGAAATTGACCTTCAAATTAATTATAAGAGGAGTAACAGAAATGGATTTTAGAATTGAAAACAAAGAAAGTTTCAAACTTGCGGGAATGATATGTCCGGTCGACTTCAAATATTGGGGCGAGTTTCAAGACAAATACATTAGATCTGTCCGGAAACTGTAGGGGACGATGGTAATCGTCCCGTAAAATCACGGGCGGATTACCATCCGCCCCTACGTAAATCGGGGTTTCCGGACACATC
>Ga0123357_10015045_pt1 | contig 10126 bp, 4 predicted proteins | sample TergutEmb28metaG_FD_89873 | JGI IMG/M metagenome (GOLD analysis project Ga0123357, IMG submission 89873) | Embiratermes neotenicus P4 segment gut microbial communities from Petit-Saut dam, French Guiana - Emb289 P4 | ecosystem: Host-associated > Arthropoda: Insects > Digestive system > Gut ... | reverse complement strand
TGGACGGATCCGAAGATGACATTCTATGGGAGGACGACGGTGAAGATAAAGATGATAGTGACTGGGTGACGGATAACGATTCAGTTATGAGTGATGACGGCGAGTATGATAAATAATAAGTTATAAATATTATAATATTATAAATAATAAATTATTGTATTGTATTGTTCTTATGGCACATACAGCGGATCTATCATTTTTCCAAAATCCAGCTCACGACCGCGAATCTAATCCTCACACGATTCTAATCCGCATCTGATCTTTTAGCCCTCTGAAACTGTAAAAGTGGTGCGGACTAGATTCAAGAATGTACGGTAATTTGTTTATGGTAACGGCATTGCAACTCTTCACGAGTTTCAAGTTTGGATATGCTGTTGAACAGAACTCCTGCTCCTTGGGTGACACACACTCAAGGTATGTCGCCTTGTAACCAATTTTAAGGTAAAATAAATTCATTAATCTCAATGCTGTTTTAATGAAATTTTTATAAAACACGTTGAACAATCGAGTGACAGTATGCTACAGTTACAAAATTAACAGCTTTCCAACAGCATGACCAGACGCACTTACCTGACTACCTTCCGCGATGAATACAGAAACCAAATCAGCCCTGTGAGCCAGGTCACTTGGGGGCAGGGTGAGCTCTCGACACTGGCTGCTCACAGCACGCCTCTGTCTCCCAGCGTCAAGTGTTTGCTTGTACTGCCATATGAGAAGACGTCGACCGCACACAAACCAAGCCCAGCCGTCCGCCGATATGTGGACACTAACTGTAGTGCTGCCTGAAATTAAAAATTATCTATACTAAATTAACATTCCATTTCACTGAACATAGACATACGTATATGAAATATGAAAGAGTGCGTGACGATAGACTTTTCACAATTTCTGATCTGTCCCTGCTCTTTCCTCAGATTTTGAGGACTCTACTCTATGACATTTACAGTAGTGGCTAACGTCGCAGGCGGCCGTATTCTATGAGGAGGGTATACAAAAACTTGTGCCCGGCTACAATAAGTGCCTCAATAATGGCAGCGAATATGTGGAAAAATAGTTTGAAGAATGCAGAATCTGATAACAATAAAATTTTATACAAAACCTTACTCGATTTTTTTTACAGCGAATTGGTACTTACTTTCTGAATAAGCCTCGTACTTTCAAAACAAGATGACATATAGGGGAACCCCAAATTAACACTTCTTGATGTAAAGTTCCCCCTCAGTTTGCTGAAGCCAATAATCAGTGTAACATTCTGATCCAAAAAATATATATATATATTTGGCTTCGACCTCCTGATCCCTCTTATTGTTTGCTGGTACAGTACTTAAAACACCCATTATGCTGAGAGATTACAATTATATCGAACAATCTTACTGTTTTGAGAAAAAAACCTGATGATAGCCACTGCTGGCCGAAGAAACATGTAGTTTTTTTAATACTAAGAATATAACATCTAACTAGATGCACAGTTGTGTTTTTGACTACATACCGTCTTACTAGACTACAACCAATTTGTACAACATAACCAGCCCCATCTTTCTATCAGTTTCAATAAGTTGGATACTGCAAGGGGGCAAGCTGTAGCGCAGTTGCTTGAGGCACTGTGTTATAAACCAGAAAGTCGCAGGTTCGATTCCCGATGGTGTCACTGGAATTTTTCATTGACATATAACTTCTGGTCGCACTATGGCCCTAGGGTCGACTCGGCCTCTAACAGAAATAAGTACCAGGAATATTTCCTGGGGGTAAAGGCAGCCAGTGCGTAGGGATGACAACCTTACCACCTTCATGTGCCGATTGTCTTGAAATCTGGGAGCCTCATCCTCCTGGAACCCTCAGGACCTGTCCAGGCCTGTTACAGGGATTGCTTTACCTTTAAAGATTGCAATGTCCTTACACAGGTCACATAAATCACAGGTGTACCTACCGCACCAACTTCTGCTATGTAAAACACAAAAATAGACCCCAGTATGTTCTCCGATATATATGAAAGGATAATTCAACCAACACTGAACGCATGCACAAGGAACAGATTAATATAGATGGTACACTATAAGAATGGTGTCACAGTACATGGTGTCATTTTCCAGAAGACCAAAATATGAATTTGTTACAAACACATACAGAAATATCACTGACATTTCTAGGGTCTTCTGTTCAGCAGGTGGAATGAATTAATTTCTAACATGGCAGCAAACATAAAAAAAATTCCACACCTCCCAATGACAGGATCACCAGCATAAGAAAGCGAAGACTGTACACCAGTTTTTACTCAATAAACCTGTAGTTATCTTAGTTAGGTTTTGTAAATTGTAATTTGGTGATGGGAGGTTAAAATCTTAGCCTGTTGACCAGCTACCATGACTGAGGATCTCTGCGGGTTTCCTGTTCTGGCAAATACTGCTGGGATACATAATCATCATCATCATCATCATCATCATCATCATGTTCCTGAAGGGTTAGGCCTGTTTCCTGTTCCTTAATCCTGAAGTTGATGTTGGCCCCTCAATCTCTTCCTCGGTCGTCCTATGTTCCTTCGTCCTTTTGGTTGATATTGTAGTGCTTGTTTTGGTATTCTGTTAGTGTCCATCCTCTGTACGTGTTGTAGCCACTTTCACTGGTACTGTTTTATTTCCTTTACTATGTTCTGTGCTCCCATTTTTTCCCTTATACATCGATTCTTTTTTCTTTATCTAGTTTTGTTATTCCAATTAAGTGTCTCAACAATTTCATCTGTGCTGCTTCTGAAGGTTGTTCCTCTCTTTTCTTCAGTACCCAAGCTTCACTTCCAAATTTCAATGCTGCTTCGCTGTAATGTTGCGAATTCTTAATTTTGTTTCTTTGTTCAATTGTTTTCCAAAATGTCTCCATATAGCTCTGTTTATTTCGTTGTATGTTTGCAATTTGTCTTCTAAGTCACTTTTTTATTGTGAAATATGGCACCCCAAGTGTTTAAAATCTGTTACCTGATGGGATACACCTACTTAAAACGGAAAGCAATGACTTTCTTAACCACATCTCACTATTCAGTGTTCTATAACCCAACAGCTGAAACCCTGGATCATGCAGTCATAAATAAACCACGGAATTTTAACCATTACTGTTCTCTTCTTGAGAGTAGACAAATAATTTGAAGTCATTACCTTGTTGAGTTCTGTGAAATATCAACACATGACACCTGTGGTAGAAGCATATATGTTTTCAGATCGAGCTCATCTAACTGAAATTGTTCAATAAATCGGTGATCTACTAACAACAGAACTTTTGAAAAGCTTGATCTCAGGACTGCAATGTTCCATTACATCTTAAGCAGAATTATATCAGTGTACACCGACATTTGAATATTATTCTTTGAATAAATCTCAACACTCTCTTAGCCCCTGGAAGGCTTTACACATCACAATTCTCCTGCACAGATCCACTGTTAGAAATCTTCCACCATGAACTTACAAATTTACTCCCCCAGTTACGATCCTGTGTACAGTGTTATATCTTTGGTGCCTATATTCTTTGACATTTCTCTAGTAAATTTGAGGTTCGTGTGACCGTTCACCCTTAATATGAAATGACGTGTGAGACCAACTAGATGCAACAAATTATGGTTTATTAATAATCTGTTAGCGCAACATGTTTCAGGCATCATTATGCCCATATACAGGAGCACAGGCTGTATGTTACTGCATATGGTTTTCAGCATTGGATGTGCTGGCTGGGGTCTTGGGAAGCCGGAAAGCAGGCTTCCCGGCTGAAAACCATATGCAGTAACGTACGGCCTGCGCTCCTAAAGATGGGATAATGACACCTGAAACACGTTGAGCTGATGGATTATTAAAAAGAATAAATCGGTCCCGTTACAGGCCTGGAGTGACCCAGAGGGTTCCAAGAAGTTAAGGTTCCCAGATTACATCCCCGACAACGGCACAGGATAGTGGTAAGGTTGTCAGCCTTACGCACCGGCTGCCTTTACCCCCAGGAAATGCTCCCGGTACTCATTTCTGTTAGGGGCTGAGTCAACCCCAGGGCCATAGTGTGATCAGAAGGATTTTATGTCAATGAAAAATCCACTGACACCTGCTGGGATCGAACCAGTGACCTTCCGATTTGCAGCACAGCACCTTAACCACTGTGCTACCGCAGAATGGATTATTAATAAACCATAATTTGTTGTGTATAGTCGGTCTCACACGTCATTTCATCTCTCTAGTAATTCACATGTAAATGTAAACACAACTGACAGAAGGAATTTTTTATTTTTCCATAACATTGTCTTTCTTTTAACCTTTTGGCGCCGGAATTATTTTTTTAATTTTAGCACACCCTCTATACAAAATGTGAATAATCCAGGAACCAAATATGTTAGAATTATGAAACAAACAGCATTTTGAAGAGGAAAAAATGGAGAGTATATACCACATTTAAAATATTCATTACCTATATGTGTTGAATAAATATATAAAACGCAACTTTTAGAGGTTAGCGGTGCAGTACGACCACTATAGTCGTCATTAGGCGTCAAAGGGTTAATACGGCCTGCGCTCCTGAAGATGGGATAATGATGCCTGAAACATGTTGAGCTAATGGATTATTAATAAACCATAATATGTTGCGTCTAGTCGGTCTCACACATCATTTCATCACTCTAGTAATTCACATGTAAATGTAAACACAACTGACAGAAGGAATTTTTTATTTTCCCACAATATTGTCATTCTTTTAATTTTTAACAAAATTTCTAGTCGGCAGTAGATTTGAAATAAAAAGTAAGATAAAGGGCTCAAATCTCATTTGTAAAATGTAAAATTAACGTAAATCTATACATCCGTATAACTCTAAGCACATGCTCACAACTTACGGTCGGCAAACGTTAGTGCTTCGGTGACCAATACAGGAAGTGGGAAGCCAAAACTCTCCACAACATGATTTACAGTCTTGAATATGATTTGTGCAGACTGGTTTGAACGACCTGATATGCTGAATCTCCTTAAAAAAAAAAAAAAGAGTTAAAATTAATCTGCAAACATCACTGGTGTACACTTTTCATCTTGTTTTCACATTAGAAACAAACCCTAGGAAACGTCTCAAGGAAAGGTTCACTTTCACAAGTAAGAACAACTTTAGCAGTTCAAACAGTATCTAGTTGTGCATAGGCATCCACCGGGGCAAGGAGGAGGAGACAACAAAAGAAACAGGAAGTGGAACCGAATCAACGCCAGCCCGTGGACCCCAATAAAAAACTCGAAAACTAAATGACTTGAACATGAGACTCCACCCGAATATCCAACCTGGAAACCAGTGAAACACAAAAACAGCAGTAAAGAGGGGAAACACACACAATACAATAACCTCCGCCCCGGGAGGCAACCCAGCTATAAGGACCAGCCACATGCACCTCGGCCACAGCTATGAAATATTTATAATCATACGTACTGACAGTACTAAATAATTGTGTTCCATCCTTCTTAATTCACTTGTAATGCATAAGGGATCCCTAATGCAAAAACGAAAAACAATATGACAAAAACAGATGCAAAACAGGTTCCTAAGCTCAACCTGAAGATGACCCCCAAGGGTCGAAACATGTTGTAGTAATTATAACCTACATAATTATAGTTGTGTTGACGGAAATTTCTATGCTATTTATAATAAACTTAAGTATCTAGTAAGCAAATCTTTTTACTCTTTACAAGAATTTTTAAATGACTAATACTCTCATAGGAGATCAGGTTGGCCCTCTCAAGATAAGGATATTATGAATAAAAGCAATCCCGTTACAGGCCTGGAGTGGCCCACAGGGTTCCAGGAAGTTAAGGTTCCCAGATTTCTTGACAACGGCACAGGATGGTGGTAAGGTTGTCAGGCTTACGCACCGGCCGCCTTTACCCCCAGGAAATGCTCCTGGTACTCATTTCTGTTAGAGGCTGAGTCGACCACAGGGCGATAGTGCGATCGGAAGGATTTTATGTCAATGAAAAATTCCAGTGACACCAGCTGGGATCGAACCAGCGTCCTTCCGATTTGTAGCACAGCACCTTAACTACTGTGCTACCGCGGTCCCCAAGGATATTATGAATATAATATGTTATACTATATTCTGTATATTAGATACAGTACCGTCTCCTTTTCAATATGCCTTCCCTGTTCTATTTGCCTGTTTTATGTCTGGTTTGTTGATTGACTGTTTAGTCTTTTATTGTTCTCAATAATGTTTGATTTTCATTAATATCTTTTATCTGATAATGTTTCATATCCAAACACCCCTAGAGGGATGTCATGGATTGATGAAATGTATGTATTGTATGTATGTATGTATGTAACCCACTTTTTGGTGGCAGGAAGAATGCGTAAAAGTTTAACCCATGCACACATAAAAATTAAGACATACTGAAAGAAGTTGAAACTATTGTGGAGCATTTTAGAGCCTAAAGAAGACTCAAAACATGAATACTTATTACGTTGTATATTTCGGGATCATGTCTGGACCTGAGAAGCAGAAGGGTATATGTTCAATTTTATTACATCTGAGAAAATGCACCATTTCTCTTAGAATTTCCAGCTCTTTCAGATGTAGATGGTTGTAAGTCCCAGGGTAGCTGGACCGAGAATTAAACAACAGTAAGTCACGTACTGGTGTGAGGAAAGTAGACGTATTATCTCCAGTATGCTAAAATTGGACTTACCTCTTTCTGCTTGTCAGGTCAAGATATTTTGTTTATATTTACTAGATTCGAGTCACATGCAACATAAACCAATTAAACTAACCTCTTCCAAATGCAATAAACTGTCGGTGTACTCTAGTTTGATGATGAAATATGACAATATCCAGCCACAAGAACAAGCAAGTTCTAATTTTACTTGTAATGCTACAGAGAACTGCAGTAAAGATTGTAACTATGTGCAAGAGATACACAAATAAAACAGAATACCTGGCCCACATAACGAGGTATAAAATTGGTAAGTTTGAACTCTAATATGCAATGATCATGACACAGCTGCAATTTTTTTAACTGAAGAACAATAAACATGCACAAAAAAATATGTATTTAAAACTGAGAAAAAAAGATAAACTGCTGTTACCTACCAGGAGGTGAAAAACCATTCTATAATCTAGCATATGCTTGGTGTTTTTTTTTGCCCACTACCAATTTATCTACATATAAAAAATGAGCTTATTATACAGGAATAAAAATTTTTAATATCTTCCAGCTCACATAAGGAATGTAGCGAATGAAATAAACGTTTTTAAAGAGACCTTAAATAGATTTCTTCTTGATAACTTATTTTATTCTACTGATGAATATTTTAATGCTAGTAATTATTATTATTATTATTATTATTATTTACTGCAATTGGGTTGTTACCCGGTGGCAGTGGTTATTACTGTGTATTTATAAGTGTACATGTACATATAATCTCTACAAACATAAGATGATACTGTAGATCCAACTATATTAACCTAGAATAGCATATAATAGCAGAACCCATGTACCCACACCACCCATCCTACATAACATGCGAGATCTCGTACCCACTTCACCTCTCACCTCCCCACTGTATACAACCCACATAAGTCGAGTATAGCTGCTTACTAAGTTTTTTCATTTCTCAACCTGAAGATGGCCAATGTAAAGGGCCGAAACATGTAGTTGTTCTTTATGTAACAAATTCTGTACATATCTCTACCAGCATACAGTTGTGTTAGACAAATGCATACACTCCAATCTAGCACAGTATCATTCCTGAAATGTACATTGAAGGGCTGGGGAAACACACAAAACATACCAGCACAGCCAGTGTCCTCACTGAGACTCATAACATGCACCTTGGAAACAAGTCTACCACTACACGAACCTAATATTCAATAAACATTACACAAAGTTAATTACAATCACTAATTTAAATTAAAATAACCTAAGGTGAAGAGAGAGAGCCAACAAGATGCAACTAATTCGATGTTTATTATTAAACTTTTATCTCTACATGTTTCGGGCATCATTATGCCCATCATCAGGAGAATAAGACCATGTACTGCAGCATATGGTGTTCTGCCTGGGTGTGTAGGTTGTGGTTGGCTGTGGTCTTGTGGAACTGCATCATGAGCCGTGAGCACTGTGTGAAAGTTACTGTTCGAACAGTAACTTCCACACAGTGCTCATGGCTCACAACGCAGCTCCACAAGACCACAGCCAACCACAGCCAGCACAACCAGTGCAGAACACCACATGCAGTAGGACACAGTCTTATTCTCCTGATGATGAGCATAATGATGCCCAAAACATGTTGAGACATAAGTTTAATAATAAACATCAAATTAGTTGCATCTTGTTGGTTCTCTCTCTTCACCTTGTGTTCACAATGCACGGTCACAAGAACCTAAAACTTAAAATAACCTATTGCAACCATGATAAAAAATGTCCTAATGAACTGTAACTTTTCAAGCTACTCAAATGTACCACCAACAAAAACAATATTTATGAGTGAATATGCATTGTGCAGTTCATACCACTCTACATCAGGGTTAACAACACACACAGTTACAGAAACTCAAGTCACAACTTCCAACAAAGACAAAAGCACATATAGTACACCAAGTTTAGCTTAGGTGACATTTAATACACATAAAAATAAATGATATGTATCAAACCAAAATAGGTTTTGAGTTCTCATAAGTGACAAAAACTCAAATCATGATTGCCAAAATAAACAAAATCATACTTTGTGGTTTCACATTAGTGACAGAAGTTCAGAGTTCAAATCACAAATACCATTTAGTGAAGATATAAGAAAAATATGATCTGGCAAGGTTATCTCTCACTTTTCACATAAGTGACTGAAACGCAATCTACAACAGCAACTGCAGATGCCACTGCCATTGCTGCTAATGTATATGTTGGCAACCCTCATGCATTAAGGTTTCCAAAAAATCTCATTAAAAAACACCACAGCGCACAAATAAGGCACATATTACTATTACAAGAAAATGTTCATTCATAAATATTGCTCCTGTTGCAGGAATAAGATTTAAATTAACAAACCAGGATTACGTGAGATACAAGTGCCTCCCGTATTCTATCCTTGTTCACTGCCAATTCCATTTTTGTTATCACATGAAACTATTACACTTGTGACCATAAAAGAATTACTCTTTCTTCCACACAAAATGGTCACGTGGACAGAGCCACGGAATAAAATAATAAAATTTTGAATTCTGCAATGGTACCTCCGTATTTTATCCACAACACGAGATGATAGCAAACAAATCACAGACTCCTGGGGCTTACAATACGATTAGCTTTGGAAGAAATAACAGCACAACACAATTCTTCTACGTACGTTCTAATAATACATCCCAGTATTCTCAGAGTATGCAAAACCGCCATCTGTACAGCCAGCTAGACTGATACTATCACTTCCACGAAATTTACGGCTTCATAATCTTACCCTGATGTTTTCTTTACTGACGGCAAAATCCCACTTCTCCTGCTAGATGCTGGAGTCCGAGATATTCTTGGAGATAACACAGATTTTGGTGTGAAGGGTGATCCGGCAAGATCCATGTGGGCTGATGTCTTAAACGGTCCCACTATTAAAACACAACGCAACAGTAATTAATACAAAGCACTCTCTCCATGTATCACAAATGAACGCCAAATCTTGTCCAGAAGGTAATTCAATAGTTCTAATAAACCACACTCACACACAAATACACAAACTCAACTACAGAGTGCACATAACCACCACCATACTAAACTTCAAATTTCAATTGTGTGACAGAAAGTGCCGCCTCCTAGTGGTATTAACTTGCAACTTTATAGCATACGCTTCGTGATTTTTGTGGTTTGACATGGTACTTGACTGTAAATCAAATTTCACAAACAGAACGTAAAACAGTAACAAAATGTTATTCGATTCTGTAGCATAAGAGGTCAAATTGTATCGAGATGAGATTAAACTAACCGGTGATTATTATCCCTTCAAATTGAAATGGCAATTTTAGTCCGCGACTTCTCGCTAATGGACAGAGGAGCTGTTAAATTACTGCTCAACTAATCAACTGTCAACTAGACAGTGTAACCAATTAACCAATAGATCTACTCTTAATTCCAAATCTAATAAACCAAGGCAAAAT
>Ga0123357_10015044_pt1 | contig 10126 bp, 4 predicted proteins | sample TergutEmb28metaG_FD_89873 | JGI IMG/M metagenome (GOLD analysis project Ga0123357, IMG submission 89873) | Embiratermes neotenicus P4 segment gut microbial communities from Petit-Saut dam, French Guiana - Emb289 P4 | ecosystem: Host-associated > Arthropoda: Insects > Digestive system > Gut ... | reverse complement strand
CTCTGTCCTTCCAGTCTTCTTCTATTAATCCCTTTTCTCCCATCAGTCCTCTAATCCCTTCCGCCCAGGTAGCTTTAGGTCTACCTCGTTTTCTTCTTCCTGGTGGGCTCCATTTCATAACTTCTTTTTGGTAATCTCCCCTCTTCCATTCTCTGAACATGTCCATACCATTTCAGTTGTTGAGTCTTAATATCGTCTAAAAGAGACCTTGTTACATTCATTTTTTGTGACCAGCCTCGTGGTCTAGTGGTCAGAGTCTCTGCCTACTAATCATGAGGTACCGGGTTCGATTCCCGGTTCTACCGTGGGAATTTTCCCTGAAGGGGAGGATTCCCGCGGTGACCATGGTTTGGGTAGGTTACTAGAATTTAGGTTTAAGGGCCCTCCTGGCACTACATCCTCCTGTATCACCACTCACATCATCGGGACAACGTAACCGCGCCTCATGGGCGTCCCAAACTCAGATATCGGTTACACTTCTGCCATGCGCAGGAGGGAAGACCACGAAGTCCACAAGGACATGTGGGGGCATTGAGAGGAGGGGGGAACATTCATTTTTTGTTTAATAATAGTGTTCCTAATTTTGTCCTTCCTGGAAATTCGAGCTGAGCGTCGCCAAAAGTCCATTTCTGTGGAATTCAGTTTCGCTACCGTTTTTGCTTTTAAACACCATGTTTCTGCTGCATAAGTAATTGTACTTTTAACTATTGCATGATAAATGTGAGTCTTTTATTTTGAGGATCACATCACGGTCCCACAAAATGCTGTTTACTTTCGTTATAGCTGCTCGTCCTCTATTAATTCTCTCAATTTGTGGCTTATGATTTCCATCTTTGGTTATTCTTACCCCCAAATAAGTATATAAGTACGAGATAATGTGTAAAAATAATGTAGAGCCGGACAGGCCATAGATGACAACATGACGCATGCGCATTGCATGCTAGATACCTCAAGCTACAACACACACTCAGAATATGTAATATTTACTGCTTTTCAACTGCAGTAACGGTTGTACGAACGCGCCTCAATGTTACCTTACACTTTCACTGTTTGTATTGTGTGTACTAAATTGTGTGTGGTGAGGGAACGCATATGGACATACATCATATACAGTTTCACGCTCTGTGCAGATTATCACACACTCTTTCCGAGCAACGTCCAGTTTGGCGATATTGACATAAGGAAACACCGACGAATTATACAGGCTAGATTTGACGTAACTTTAATAAGACTGCCACAACTCAGGCCGGTTTATCAACGTGAAGGACCGCGTTCGATCCCAGGGTAGTCAGGTAGGGTTTGTGGTGGACAAAGTGGCGTTGGGACAGATTTCGCTAAGGGTAATCGGTTATTTCCAACCAGTTACATTTCTACCTGCATAGCCAAAGAGACCACAAGAAATGCGCAACGGACAAGCTGCGCAGTTGGTTCAGGTGGCAAACAAGTAATTATTCACACTGTACTGACATGTCTGCAATGAGCCTGACGCGTGGCCACCGAGAATGAAGAAGATTATCTACATGATAGCAATAAGGTGGTCAACAAATAGTGTGTCTTGTATATTCTTATTCTATGTTTGTTTATAAAGATCGGCCTTCCAACTATCAGGAAAGCTGGCTTGTTATTATCCTATTTCAGTATGGTGTATCAACTGCAGATGTCGGATTGTTCCAAATGAATTGAGAGCAGGAGCGATCACGTTTTGTTAGTATGATGAATTTGGATGCAACAGGCTTAGAGAAATGTTTTTTCTAGCTTTGAGACACCGAGCAAAATTATGTACACTAAATAGAATCTTCAGTTTTTTCGTCTAGATTCAGATGGATAGCAATCAGATTACGAATCCATAGTAATGCACACAGTATGCCCGTCATAGAAATGACACAAGAGTGTATCCATCATAGTAATGCACACAGTGTACCAATAACAGAAATACATATGGCATGCCTACCAAAGAAATGCATACAGTGTGCCCACCACAGTAATGCACACGGTATGCCCATCACAGTAAGGCACGCAGTAGGCTCATCTCGTTCCACCTACACGTCTCTTTTCCGCTTTGTGTACGTTTCTCGGATTATGAATTTTGCACGGGCTCTAACAGCTGATTTTTGTGCAAACCCCATCTGGATATATCTTTTTTTTTTTTAAAAATTTCTCGTGAAATATTTCAACCCGTGTTTCACCAAGCGGTATACCACGGGATATTTACAGTATTGTACAGCTTGAGTGTTTTTTATGCTGTGTTTTGTAGCTGTGTTACTCTGGAGTTGTAGTTGTAGCGCCGGTGTTTATGGAATCTGGTCTTGTTTTGATTGGTCTTGTAGCATGATGAAGATGGCTTTGAAGAACCTGGAGATTTCGACTGTGTTTATGTGGTATTTCATTATCAGGGGTAGGGGGAGGTTTTGTAGTACTGTACGAAATCTCCCCCTTCCCTTGATATTGAAATACCACATAAACACAGTCGAATTCACCAGATTCTTCAAAGCCATCTTCAACATGCTGAAGATGGCTGGATATATCTTTGTGACTTAATCACGGATGAACAAATAAATACCAATACAGTCCAATTTAAAGATCTTTCGTGAAAGTCAGTGCGAAATGCGTGCCACTTGGGCCCAAATGGTGACGCTATCTGTTCCTGGTGCACACTACACCACACCACGATGAGACGTGGCAATTTAACTGCGTTGCGGTGAGTGGTAATAATACTGTCCTCAGCGATACGATGCGATGGCTTGTCAAACCAACAGCACGATCAGACAGTACAGTGTCTCTGTTTTAGGCGACGCAAGAGCGAAAGCTAAATTATGGGCCTACAGTGGAACGGTGAATCAATCCTGACCTGGTGTATAACCTACACAACATATACACCTTATTAAGCGTAAAAGAGCAGTGCTTCTATTGAATGAAGAGGAGAAAACAGCTTGGCTTCACATTCTGGCAATTTTGGTGGTCTGGTGGCGAACTGCTTGCCATATCGGATAATTTACCAATCGCATGGGGGTCTGGGTTCGAACGTGACGTCACACTGCTTCACACTCCGACTGTTCCTCATAATAATTCTCTAAAGGAATATATAAATGGCATATCAGTCTAACACAGCTTCTTTAAACAGCTTTTATTTTGCTCACACAGTTCATGTGTTGGCTTCGTTCTAACTATTAATTACACTAACAACACCAACCACTAACCGCCCGACCGACAGGTCAAAAGCTCAATACGGTCGGACTGGAGATTTGCGGAAGTCAGGTCCATTCAGTCCGTCCTGCGTACGAAACGCATCTTTGGGCTTGTGATAAGGAAACCTTTGATATAACTGGAATTGTGCTTACGCCAAGGAATTTGCTGTCTTCACTGGTGTTACCAAGGACTTCCGTTACAGTTGGCAATGTGTCCTCGGGGGGGAGGGGGAGGGGGGGTAAAAATAATATGATTTGGTTCGATAGATGTCTGGGGTTTGAACCCAGAGCGGTTGGGTCGCGTAGGCTGAAGGTCTGTGCGATCAGGTGCGGGGTCAGGTTGGCTAAAGGGCTCTGTGCTGGTAAGGGTGGAGGAGATTCGGAGAGTGTCCCTTATTTTAATGACACACTGGAATTCGTCTTAAACTGAGAAAATCACGGATGTCCTCTGTCAGGGAAACCGAGAAGTGCTAAACACAGACAGTTCTGTCGACGTTGTCTTTATCTGTGAGCAGCCTCGACAAGTTGGCTGATTTCCACATTAGCCGACTGTTTTGTTATGGAAATACTGCGTGTTCACTGCTATGGAGGGCGTGAAATTTTAAATATATGTCTATATAAGATAACTTAGCTTCATAAAGGGTCAGTTCGTTTGATGTTGTGTTTCGTTAAGGAAACAAACAGCATGAACATCTGAACTCAGTGTAGGTGCAAAGTGCCTCCACATTTCCCAGTAACGGAAACTCGTACACAGACCATAAATTAGTTTAACCAACATTTAAATAACTCACACATTCAAAGAAGTAGTGTTTCTAAAGGAAATGTCACTTTTAGAAATGAAAGGGTTAATAATGAATTTGAGCAACGGAAATTGTGCAGCACGACGACGCCACCCTGCACTCGCTAACGAGGCGTGCTAGTTGCGTTAGCAGGCAGTGTTCCAGCGATTTGGTAGCCTGTACTTAAATATTTGTTGACGCAACTACCCTAATTGGGCCGGCAGGTCAATGCTTTTCAAAACTTGTAAAGTATATTTACCAAATACTGACTTGTTAATATTGATGTGTCTGCCAGATTGCACTATCTCACGTTATATCAAAGTGTTTGTTCTTGAAGTCACAAGTAGAACCTCAGTTCATCCAGTCTGAATGCAGGCGTCAGACATCCGAGGTCTTTCGGCCTTATTAGCATCTCAACGCTCGTCTGTGTGTCTCTCTTTCATAAACCTTTTGTGAGCAAGCATGCATATTATCTGATTATGTGTATCTTATATCAGGTTTACTAATAAAGTTTTTCGGTGTAACGTACTGACACAGATGGCAGCTCTGTTCGAAATTGTGCCGTCTAAGGATGAAGATGTGTAGTGATTCACTGTTTTAACATAAAACAGTTCCGAGTTAGGAAGAAGAAGAGAAAAGAAAAAAAGCGATGGGAAAGGATTGTGACAAGAAATGCAAATAAATGATCGTCAAAAGAAATGTAATTGGCTCAAGTGCTTTTAATCATGTAATGGATTCATGTTCCCTCTCTCGTCTGCATCTCTTTAAAGTTATGTAAAAAATGAACTCAAGGAGGCGTGTGGCATCCAGCACGTATGGATGGGATGACAAATTAAAAATATAATGTTTTAATCGGAAAACCCGAAGCGAACAAACTAAACATTGACAGAACAAGCTGTATTGTTACACGTCGTCTCCACCGAAGGTCGAAATTATAGTACGGAATGGAACATGCACTTTAGCTACTGAAATGTACTGCTGCCGCCTTCAGGTGTTATAGTGTAGTATGTATGGCTTCCACGGAAAAGAACAATGCCCTGATTAGGCTAATTATGTAATGATGAGTAAAACGACATGAACCGAATGAAAAATTCAGGCGATATGGCGCATTCACTCATGCAAGAAGCGACTTTTGAAACATTGTATACTTTCCCAATTGAGTCCCATTGGCACACGAGCGTATACTTTCAGACGGTCTGACCCAAAGTCACTCGTGACTATGTAAATGCTAGGGCCCGCGGCTGAACTACCTTCTACTTTACTGTACTGAAAACCGAGACGAGGTGTCACAAGTTTGTACACCCTTTAAGGGGATCCTTTAATGAAACGGACAGCTTGTATCTTAAAGAACACACAAATTCTTCTTCCCTGAAGAAGGAGGAAGCAGGTTCTCCTGAAACGCTGGTAGCAATCCAGCACACTACATACAGTCATATCCAAGATGACTGCAGTATGGACTCTTAAAGTCTAAGATTCAACTGCAGTATATTTAAATATTAAATTCGTACCGCGCAGTAAACAAATGCCGTCTCGATTATAAAAACAAATCTGTTATTATCCTTGTAAATAACCAACTTGACGCTTAATTTTTTCTTGTATGTTTATTTCTTTTCTCTACATGTTTCGGGAAGCCATGTGCCTATCATAAGGAGAATTATTGTATGAATGCGACACCTGGTTTATGTCACTCCGTGTAGATGACCGTCTGGTATGCAGGCTTCATCCGAACCTGCATACCAGACGGTCATCGACACGGAGTGACATAAACCAGGTGTCGCACTGATACAATAATTCTGCTGATGATGGGCACATGGCTGCCCGAAACATGTAGAGAAAAGAAATAAACATACAAGAAAAACTGTGCGTCAAGTTGGTTATTTACACAGATCATACCAGGATGTAGGTCAACAAAATAATAAAAAATCTGTTATTGCAGTATAGGGGAATAATAGTTCTTGGTTCTGAGGTCTATATAAAACACAAAAATATACTGTGTGGGCAAAACGTAGAATTTTTCAGTGTTAAATCTACTGATACACACTGTGTACACTGCGCTTTAAAAGGTTAATATTCATGGCTGGGAGAACCAAAAATTTTAACTTTCCACTGACATTCTTTGCAACGCATTGACCTATGCATACAGAATATGTCAAGGATTAAGGAAAGCTATTCTATTTCTGTACACAACGGTCAAGAAGTTAGGAACTTAACAGTAACAAAACTTTGATTGTCTAATTCTGCGGTCAAGAAAAAGTAAACGACCACACATAAAACACAATGTAAAGCTGCCAAGATTTGGAACAATTTTTTTTTTTGTTTAACATTCATAGGTCCGTGCATCGGCAACATGTTCTCAGAGTAAAACCAACAAGATGCGACGTTTCTCATTTTATTTATTTCTGTAACACGCTGTACATGTTTCAGACGGGTTTTCCGTCCATCATCAGGAGCTCAAAATGTACACACAGCGTCAGGCATTTGTCACACCAATACTGCTACCTGCTGCTAGCAGCTCCTGATGATGGACGGAAAACCCGTCTGAAACATGTAGAGCGTCTTACAGAAATAAATAAATAGAGAAACGTCGCATCTTGTTGGTTGAACTCTGAGGAAATTCATAACAATACGGTAATTCCAACACCATCACAATGACAGTCTCATAATTACAGGAAACTTAGTATACAACATTGAAATTCCATCGAATTCAAAGTTGACCGTTGGTAAATAGTGGCACAAATGAAGCACGCATGCATTCAACACCTTCCGATAAATAACACAAAATCCCTCCTCACCATTCTGTCTTCCATATCAAATAAATCATTTAGAGCATAATCAAAAGTGGATTTGGATCAGACATGGTACAAAACAGACCTTCAATTACCTCAGTTTATGCTGGAACCCAGCGGCTGAATATCAGAACTATGCAGATTCGTGTAGCCATCACATAATTGCTACCCTGGCCAGCACAACAGATACGCTGCTTCTAATGGTATACCATATATTCTTATTCTTAAAGTTCGACCACACCCCCTTTCCTTCTTCGTATACCCTCGCTTTTTTTTAAAAACAAAAAACATAAATAATCCAAGCCCGTTAGATTCCTCTCTTTTACTTCACAGCACACATCAATTGGTATCAATATAGTACCACTCCATACTTTTCTGAAATGTATAATTTGGTTTTAACAACAGTACTGACGTAAAGTTAGTAAAACATGGGCCAGTGTACTGACAGGCCAGCGCGTAAATTCTTGTACGCCTCTTGTCTTAGGTGGGATTCCGGGTAGCCTTGTCAGTACGGTGACGACGTGATGGCCTGGCCGACAATGGAACTGGAGTTCGATGGCCGAAACGTGAAACGAGCGATTCACATCAATCCACCGACGAGGTTAGGTCTGTATGGTGTTATACCGCCATTCCATACACATCTTCATGACGCGTTGTTTTAACTAATCGCATTCTGTTTTACCTTTGTCTAGTTTTCGCCACTTTTGTTCACCAACAGCCTACCTGTGCGACTAGGCTAGGGACTGGACGGCCCGAGGCTCGAATTCCAGTAGGGGCAAGAAATTTCTGTCTTCTCCAAAAAAGTCCAGGCCGGCTCTGGGATCCACCCAGCCTCCTACTCCAAGGAAACCCATGTTCTTTTCCGGGGCGTAAAGTTACTCACCTCTACAAAGTGTCAAGGTTATGAATGAGTGGAGCTTTATCTCCATCTCTCCTATATGTTTTCATGGCGTGCACGGGGAAAACTTTACCTTAAAGGTAAAGGTAAAGCTTATTTGTGTTTGAAATTCCATGATGGTAAATATTAAGACAATGTGTTAAATTACACCGTGTATTCTGGAAGACAGGTACCAACGCTGCAAGAAAAAAAAAAGTTACCTTCACTATCCAGAGTCGGAAGTACCTAATATTCAGCGGCAAGCCACAATTTCTAAACCAGAATTAGGACACTAACCCGCAGCAGTTTTTGAATATAAATGGTAGGCTTCAAGTCCCGGCCGTCTTAACCCGATCTGTCCATCAAACAGAAGGTCAATTGGTCTGAAGTAGGCGATAAAGGAGACAAGTCGCTCTGCATTCGCGGAATCATTAAGCTCGCATCCGGTCATTTCGCACATGTAAGATGGCCAGCAAGAACGTCGCCAAAGATAGAACTGGTCATGTCTGTTCCAGTGGCTGCTTTTGGTGCAGGCTACTGCCGGTACTCAACTGTCGAGTTCAGCGGAGCTGTGACAGCTCATTCAGTGTAGTGATTATATCACGGCCTTCGATTTACTGCAAGAACAGGCTCTTCTCTTCGCGGCATCCACACAGGCTACACCTCATGCTAATCCAGGTTTCGCTTTGTTGGTTTCCAAATTCGATTCCGGAGCACCACATCGAGGCATGGTCCCTCCTTCATATTAGCCTACATGTTTTGTTCCAAGTAAGAGGTACAGTTTGCTCTACATTTAGCCAGGAATACGTCGCAGATGGTTACCTTATAATTTCATTTGAGGTTACTACAACTTCGAGAATTTATTGCCACTAAGGTAAGGTAAGCAATCCAATTACAGACCTGGAAATGCCCTCAGGGTTCAAGGAGGTTGAGGCTCCCAGATTTCAAGACAGTCGGCACATGAAGGAAGTAAGGCCAGCCCTACGCACCGGCCGCCTTTACTTCCTAGGAAATATTCCTGGTACTCATTTCTGTTAGAGGCTGAGTCAATCCCAGAGCCATAGTTCGGCCGGAAGGATTATGTCCATGAAAAATTCTAATGAAACCATCGGGAATCGAACCCGCGACTTTCCAGTTTGTTGCTACTAAGGGGCAATACTAACATAATTGCTCATTTTGTCTTGGTGTTATCATGTGTTTGTACAAGTCACAATTGCTACGTCTTTTTTCGCTAGGAAGCAAGGAAATACGGTATTTATTTCTTATCAGTGTTTGGCTGCGACCGTTTTGAAGGACATCGTCATTGCTTCAGACCATACAGTGTCTAATGACGAATTAGTGAATAATAAACTGGAGAGGATGTGAAAGGAAACAATGGTGGCCTACTTTGTGACATTCTCCCACAATTTGCCTGGAGAAAACCAAGGACAAAAGAGAAACATAAGTGAAAATAAAGACGGTCCTCAAAACGAAATTTAAAGCCAGGCTCTTCATATGAAGTAGGAGGGCTGCCCAGTCCATAAATCCATTCTATCTGCTTTATGACTTATTGTACACAATTTGAAAGTACGATATACGTAATTCTGCAAATGGACTTTGGTTGGGAGATGCACAACGACGTTTCAAGCTTTGATTTTACATGCCGATCAATTTATTTATGGACTAATGAGAAACGATTACTTGCCTATTGCAACGTGACGTCGTGTATTCTGACAGTCTTAAAGGCAGAAGAATTGTTACACCTTGAAGATGGAGGCAGCGCATTTTTGCTTAAAGTTGGTACCTTCATACGAGATTACATGACATCACATCGCACAAAACAGCGACCTCCGTTCACCGGCACGAGCACCTCCAATCTCAAAAGCTTTGGCCTCACAAAGTCCTTAACATTTACCTTGCTAGAGAATCAGTTCGACCGTCTTCAACTTTCGTAAACTTCAATAACAATTTACATCTCTGAGGACAGCAACGGTGCCACGGCTTCACAGGTCCGTTCTTAAACCTCGCAGACTCTCACACAAGTCCTTTTGAAGATAAACGTTTAAGGTCTTGACAAATGCCACACAAACGAACGTAATTTCCTAGTCTCTAGAACATGGAGACGTGGCAACAGACGACACAGAGGTGGCGCAGCTGCAGTAACCACACCATAATCCTGTCAGAGCTGTGCACATGACGTCACTCAACTTCAGTAATCCTCAGAAAGCGATCAGAGAACAAACTGACACAGACGCAGTCTACCATAACGTTAAGTGTCCAAATTCCTGGTCTTATTTTCATGACATTTAGGGTCATTATCACTCCCTTACTTTAATGCAACAGTAGCTTTTGTGATAATCTTAGTAGAGGATATCCCGTTGTGTTTAAGTACAGGGTGATTCTGTCGCTAGAGGCCCCAAACTATTGTCTATAAAAATTATGTTATTGAGATAATGACTTGAAAATTTATATACACATACCGGGAACGATGCAAAACAGGACCTGCTCATAATCGATGCT
>Ga0123357_10015043_pt1 | contig 10127 bp, 6 predicted proteins | sample TergutEmb28metaG_FD_89873 | JGI IMG/M metagenome (GOLD analysis project Ga0123357, IMG submission 89873) | Embiratermes neotenicus P4 segment gut microbial communities from Petit-Saut dam, French Guiana - Emb289 P4 | ecosystem: Host-associated > Arthropoda: Insects > Digestive system > Gut ... | reverse complement strand
GCTTGTGAGTGCGGTAATGAACCTTCGGGTTCCGTGAAATGCGGGGAGTTTCTTGACTAGCTGCAAACCAGTTAGCTTCTCAAGAAGGACTCTGCACCATGGAGTAAGTAAGTAAGTAATACATATTCTGAGTGTGCATGTGTAGTCTTAGGTATCCAGGATGTAATTAGCATGGGCCATAAGATCATACGTGACCTACCCGGCTCTACAATTTTTTTCCACGTTATCGCATAAACGGCACGATTATCGAAAAACGTTATTGAACTTAAAATACGTGTTTTGATTTTCGAAAAATACTGAAATATCAGATTTCATAAAAATCCTTCCAGGGCCGAATTGTTCCATGGGGTGGACGGATGGACACACGGACATGACGAAGCTAGTAGTCGCGTTTCTAAATTTACGAAAATGCCTAATAAAACGACGGAAGGTTTATTGGATTGGTCAATTCTTGCATATGAACTGCCCGCTAAAACACGTTCTTGAAGGAAAGAAACGTGTGCAAAGAAGAGGAAGAAGGCATAAGCAGCTACTGGATAACCCAAGGAAAAGGGAAGATACTGGAATTTGAAAGACGAAACACTACATCGCACCCTCTGGAAAAAAAATCGCTTTGGAAACTGGCTATGGATCCGTCGCAAGACAGACTAAGCACCGAATAAGAATTTTACGGTTGCTTAGTTGGGTGCTTAGTTCATCAGTTAGGTTGTTCGGCAACAATTTACATAGCTCCTAATAATAATAAGTTGTTGACTAGGTAACGAAGTGGGAACGTTATATAAAGCCCATAGAAGAGCAGTAGCCGATCACAATGGCATCATAAATTTAAGCTGATCAAATTCGGGGGATTCCTAACACCGTTCGGACATATTTATTTTGGTCGCCGTCTAACAAATATCAGCTGTTCTGCCTGATTGGTACAAATCTCCACGGCGTGCTTCTACTCAATTAAGCCGTCATCAGGTGGAAGAGTAGGCATATATATATATATGTGTGTGTGTGTGTGTGTGTGTGTGTTTGTAAAGTTTTCCCGTTACAGGCCCGGTGTGGCCCAGGGGGTTGGTAGAGGTATAGCTCTACCCTTCCATGACCGCGGCACTAGAAGGAGGTGAGTGGTCAGCAGTACGCCCTGGCCGCACTTTACCCCCGGGAAAGACTGGGCTGGGTGGGCCCTAGGGCCGGTCTGGAAGGGCGGAAAATCTCGTCCCCACCGGGATTCGATCCCGGACCGTCCAGCCCGTAGTCAGTCGTTATACCGACTGAGCTACCCGGCCCATATATATATATATATACACATACACACACACATAATTTGTCGACCCGGTGGCCGGGCGGTCTAAAGCGTGGGTCTGCGGCCTCTAGCTTGTTGCTACTGCGGGTTCGAATCCCGCCGGAGGCAGGGATGTCTGTCTCTTGTGAGTGTTGTTTTGTTAGGTAGAGGCCTCTGCGACGGGCTGATCACTCGTCCAGAAGAGTCCTACCGAGTGTGGTGTGTGTAATTGAGTGTGATCTTGAATCGTCGATAATGAGGGGGACCCGACCCACAAGGGGCTCTTGCGCCATGGAAAAAAATATATAATTAGCTATTAATTATATTAGTGTTTTGTTTTTCAGTAATAAATCTATCGCTAATGGTATCTACAGTATTAATATTGTTTTTGAGAATAGTCCTAATATGAAAATAAATTTGGTGTAGAATAATGTCAGTATTTAAATAAGGTTGCTGTATCGATGTTAAAAATTATTTTCACCCTTAACGCTTTAGAATTATTAAGACTGAAACTAAGAAGATTATTTAGTTCAGTTTCCTTGCCGCTGTACTGTGCTCTATCACTATGTCACCTGATCCCCTCACTTTGTACATTATTATTCTATATAAAGCCAGCCTCGATATTATCATGTTATCGTGTATAAACGTCAAAGGTTTTAATGTTTGATATTTAATGTGTGTCCTGCCTTTGCATGACAGTTTTGTTGTAAGTATATAGCCTTGACTCACGTACGTACATTCGACAGGCAGTTGTGCACCTGTGTGACGTCACGTATGCAGCAGTGCGTTGCAGGTGTCCGGCACAAGCCGCCAGAACAGTCGCTTATAAAGAACTGATATAATAGGCACTAACTGTAGTAAATAAGTAACCGAGACAAGATGCAACATATTAAAGTATTTGTTACCATACAGTTCAGAATTAGACGTACAAATATCTGTAATTTTGCCTGTAGTTGTGCATAAGTACGGGGCTTGGTCTGTCGTCTTGGGGGAAGAACCCAGGCTGGGGGCGTTTTAGAACAGGGTGCTGCGGAATCTGCTTGGCCGTAAGACAGAAAAGTAGCGTGAAGGCGAAGAAGATTGAATAAGGATGAAACTCATTAAGCGCTGATAAAAGTTAGAAGGAATTACACATAATAAACATTATGCTGCTATAATGCATCAGGATAAGATGGGCAAGCCACGTAAAACTCAAGGGAGACACGAGACATGCCGACGTCGTTATAGTCGAGAAATTCAAGGCAAGCAACCGCTTGGGAAATTTAAATGTAAAATAAAATGGAGCTCAGAATTATAAGGCTTGTGGTATAGCCTGAATAGAGGCTGGCCCTCAGCTCTAGTGAACCAGCAGTGAAGACTTGGGTTCTAGAAGTGCTGGGAATTTCTTGACTACTTTAGCGATTATTAGATGTTCGAGACGGAACCCGCTCCATGTAGTTTCAAATTACGGATTAGTTTCAAGTGGTTCAGGATAGTGTACAATTCTCGCGACAGTTGACTATATTCTTGTTATACGGTTTCTAGTTTTCCGATCCGAAACAGGCAGCTAAATTAAAATTTTCCGTCAATAATGGCATCTGATTATAACAGCGTGTGTCTGAAATGTCAGGGAGACCGTTGCAGACGTGACCAGAAGGCGCTGTGCTCGACAGCAATTCAATGCGTGACATCCATAATTCACACCTTCTTCTGTTATTTTTTTCCGTTTTATTTAACGACGCTTTCAACAGTTCAGGTCTATATGGCTTTATGCTGGATAATGAAATGCAGACGATGGTACAGGAAGCGGCCTTGGGCAATTTGAGAAAATATCGTGTCATTTGGCTGGGGAAACTGTCAAAGACCACGCGTCTGCAGCAGGATAACTTATTTCGGGACTGAGACAGGGGCCCATCGAATACAAAACATGATTAATAACTGCTCGACTGGGTCTTTCGATGTGTTTTACTGGCAGAAAGTTTGTGGAGGTTCGGTTCGCAGCAGGCGCCGCTTTGCGCCAAGAAAAGCAGATGGGTATTTCTCACCCCCAGCCACCGACATGTAGGACAATCCGAGCTAAAGTAAGTCAAGTGAAATTCTACCTATGCTTAACTAAGCACCTTCTGTGAAAGTGTGTAGGGAATGAAGGTAGAGATCCTCTCATTTTAACGTGAACATTTCGTAGAAGCAAGTGGCCAGCTGCACGGTCTTTGTTCCAAGAGAAACAGCCCCTCTTACCAGTTGGGTAGGAGGCCGAGTCATTCTTGAAGTCAGTATGGACATTGTGATAAATGTAAACAACCTGTCAATGCCACAATCAGAGGGAAAATTCAGAGGGCTGCATGTAAAGTTGTATTGTTCTATACCGAAAAGTCCACACCTGCTCCAAGGTCCACCCAGACTCCTATTCAGTGGGTGCCGGGAGTTCTTTCCCGGAGGGTAAAGGAGCCGGTGCGTAAACATGACCAATCACCTGTACCTAGTGCCGAGCTGCATGTCCAAGTCCCTTATGCTTTCATCACTTATATAGGGACAATTTTATCACCCCCTATACCACCACAGAGTAGTGGGATACGTGCTTACCAACATTTCGGTGCAATATACCACTTCTGTCTTCACGGTTCATCATTATAATTCGTCTCCTTGCTTGGATGTTTCGCTGAGAATAAGCAAGAGACTTATGCCTAGAATCTTTGAATATTTATGCCGCCTTCACAAAGTGATTTCTCAGAAATAAATATTAATCCAACCACTACTTAATTTTTAATTTCTAAAAGTTAAGTCCTAATGTAGAATACGTAAGTAATCTTCCCCCTTTTCATCTACACAAACCGGATTTCTCATCACAAACTGCAGGTTACGTTCCTCCATTTTGGAGTGGTTCGCTCGAAAATTGAACTCAGAAATGACCAGTCGCATTTTCCTAAGAAATGTATAAATAATTTGTTTTGTAATGGAGACATGACTTTTCAGTAAAGTGGGAGCTATATTTAAATATAAATTTGAATGGATTTCAGGCTTCGGATTAACGATTGCAGAACTTCTGCAGTTTACACAACCTTGTTCTGGAATCGTGCTACCAGCTGCAGTCTATTGCACCTAGAAGTACGGGAAATGTCTGTAAGAGATCACGTGATAAGAGAAGTGTTGACTAGAGATTCCCCTTCCTCCTCTCGGAAACCAAATCGACTTCTCACAGGCAATCGCACCCTGCAGTTTCCCACAGGGCTTATTCAAGTTGGTGGCACTGCATCTACAATTCGATTAAAGCTCTTGAATACCTCAGAGGGAAAATGTTGTAACTGCAGCTTTATAGTTTTGTGTGTAATAGCAACAAAATCTAATTACTATGAATGTAAAGCACACAAAGGAAGTTCTTCTGAGAACTTTATTGTGTGCATACCGCGTGGCTTTGAATAATGTACGTGGGTACTATCAAAGATCCAACAGACTTTATATGCTTATGACTTTGAATAATTACAACATACGCTTTTGGTAACAAGGAGAATAAACCACAACAAACAAACAGTAAGCAAGAACGCGCCACCACAAATTATATCCACGGGAAAGCCCCAATAAAAATTTCAGTGAATAGTGCGAACAGTACTCATTATAGTGAGGACAGTACTCATTATAGTGAGGACAGTACACTCTATACGAAACAATGCAGTGAATAGTGAGGACACTGCATATTAAGGCAAAGAGTGCAGTGAATAGTGAGGAGAGTATATACTAAGAGAAACAATTCAGTGAAGAGTAGGGAGAGTACACACTAAGTGAGGCAGTGCAGTGAAGAGTAATGACAGTACACACTAAGAGCAACAGAGCATTGAAGAGTGAGGATAGTACACACTAGGTGAGGCAGTGCAGTGAAGAATAAGGAGAGTACACACTAAGCGAGACAGTGCAGTGAAGAATGAAGACAGTGTACTATGGGTGAGGTAGTACAGTGAAGAATAATGACAGTACACACTAAGAGCAACAGTGCATTGAAGAGTGAGGACAGTACACACTAGGTGAGGCAGTGCAGTGAAGAATAAGGAGAGTACACACAAAGTGAGACAGTGCAGTGAAGAATGAAGACAGTGTACAAGTACTATGGGTGAGGTAGTGCAGTGAAAAGTGAGGACATCGTACACTAAGTGAGGCAATACACACTAGGAGAAACAGTGCAGTGAAGCGGGAGTTCAGTAAACACTGAGTGAGTAAGTGCAGTGAAAAGTGAGGATAGTGTACACTAAATGAGACAGTGCAGTGAAGAATTGGGACAGTACACATTGAGACAGCGAAGGGAGTGAATATTGGAAACAGGACACACTAATTGAGTCAGTACAGTGAAGAGTGAGGGCAGTAAACACTGAGTCAGTGCAGAGAAGAGTGAGGACAATACACACTGAGTGAATCAGTACAGTGAAGAGTGAGGACAGTGTATACCAAAGTAAAATGCGAACGCGAGAAATAGGGCTAGGTATGCAACCACAATGAACAAAAATATTGTTTTTTTTTTACACTTTGCCAGATGAATGTCACGTAACCACCATGACACCGGACAATGTGGTGAGCAGGTTTTGGCGTCGAAATCCTTATGTTGTACATAGGGAAGGTTGTAAATATATTAAGGCTGTAGCATCAATAATAAAGCTACCTACATTCTTGTTGGAGTTGAAAACTTTCCTTCGCAGTCCGACATTTGTCGGCCATACCTAACAATCTTGTTTTTACTTCATACTCCATTCACCTGCCTATGAAGATGGAACGGACAGTGAGTTCCGAAACGTCGGCAATTAGAACGCAGACGCCGGGGAATTACCCAAAAAGGAACAAATTACATACCTAACAATTTTGCCTCGTCATTTTGTTTATAACTTTTAAATACATGTACTCAATTCCGTAAACTTTAGAACTCCTTGAGAATTTGATACTCGCTCAGCAACTCAAGAAGTTGTCCACCTTTTATGTTACCCGAAAGTTCACTACCCGTTTCGAAAGAAACCGCCAGTGGTCTGCCAACAAGCCGTACCAAATAATCTTCAAGTTTAGAGCACTCTTTCGTAACAGGTTCGGGGAACTTGACGAGGTGTTGTTAACTTTCCCGCAATTCGTAAACTGGAGGACTTCTTTTGTTGACTATTTTCGACTGCTTGTTCAATACAGTTGTCGCGCGTAGGTTCTACCCTCAGAGAACGCGCCATGTCACAACAGCAAGAAACACGTTGGACGTCGGTTTATTTTGCTGTAACTCCATTCAAGAATCGCTTTTATTTCGTAAGTTTCCCACAGGCAGCCATATTTCTATAACGTGTCCCATTTATCGTGCAGCTTTAACAGGATATTCCGGCGGGTGGAGAACTTCTACGTAATAAAGCTCTCGCACTCAAAGACACATAAAATGGACGCCGTTAATGTCGGTTGTAGAAAAAGGAAACTAGGAAAATGATTATTCACATCTCCTGGGATGTGAATCTATGTCGTTAGGCAAGTGTCTTTATTTTCTGAATTTATAAGTCCAAGGCTGCCTCAGCAAGTTCTTAATTATGTTTCGAAGGTTCAGACAGGCTTTGTCTCCTTGATCTTGAGGGTGAATGCACTTCGGTCCTTCGAAACCTAGGGAACTACTCGTCCAAAGAAACATCACATCGCATACTCGAATGTTTAGCAGCACCGCTGTGAAAACCTCAATTCTCGCAATGTATAAAACTGTTGTGCACCATATTGGCATGCTTCTAATACCGAGTTTCATAAAATTACGTAAATTGTTTCAAAAGCTATAATGAGCTGACCGTAATAGCATGTGCCCATAATAAACAGTGCATTGACGTTCATGAGTTCCCCATTTACGAATTATACCGAGTAAGTGAGAGAACGTGATTGGTTTACGTTTGGATGCGGCAAAATTTTCAGTTAACACTACAGTGATGTTTTTGTAATAGAATATTAGGATGGATAATAATATTAAACTAAACCTCGAAAGAAATATGTTAGGAGTGTGTGAAATGGAATCATTTCTCTTCTAAGTGGCCAGTGACGGGACTTCCGAATGCGACGGCGAAATATCAATTTCCATTAAATATACTGCGTTTCTTGACCCACCAAGAGTTCCTGGAATTTAGTTAGTTGTTTTGTTAGTTGGTAACTCAATCCCACCAAAGTCTAAGAGATTTTTTGCTTCAGAATTAACGTTCAGTTGGAAGAGTTCCGTGGATCTACTCTGCGACCGATATATACTAACGTGTTTAGTAGTTAATTATGCTGCCGATTGTTCAGGAACTATATCGTTGGGACAGCTGAAGAAATAAACAGAGCGTGCTTAGATGAAGATTTACTTGTTCAGCCTCCCAAATTGCGACCATAGAGAGATGTCGCATCAATCCCTTCCGCATTTTCCTCGAGATGTGATGCTTTCCCCATTCCTGCATATTTCCTTGCATTACTTCCAGGACTATTGTCAATACGTTTACACGAATTTTGGTAGTGACAAACTTGTCGTAGGTTTTACTAGAGGTAAGGATTTTGTGCCTGTTTACATTGGCCAGAGGGGAAGGAAAGAGAAAGTATGATAAGGCAGAAAGGGGGCATGGGTTACTGAATCATTGGTCTATAATGGAAATAAAAACTACAGTAAACATTTAATGTGAATATTTATTTGATATTTTAGTCGTACAAGGAATGATTCGGTCTACAAGTCATGCGTACGCATTGCTGCGTAGGAGCCGAGATTGTATTTCCAGCAGCCGGCGAAAGCCACGGCGGTCCTGCCAAAAGTATTTGTCTATCGTAGAGCGGAGCAGAGTGGTCCAGTCAAACGACATGCAATACCCCAATGGCCTTTTCAGGCCGACAGGAGCCGAGCAAGTGTGAATAGCGCGGTGTACAGCTGAACGGAGTAAGTCGTCGTGTAAAGAATCCTGGTGTGGTTCAGTCATAGCTGTGCGCAGTATATAGTTCAGTTGCGTGACGAGCAGACACTGCTCCGTAGAAGGCTGGGCGATGAATGATGCTGCAAGATGCTCTGTATCTGCGGGAGATGACGCTCCGTCTAGAGCTAGTCAAGTGGGTGACACTTTGGAGTGGTCTCTACCAATGCCTGCTGTCAAAGCCCTAGGCAGGCCGGCTTTAATGCACCGTTATCGCTAGGCTGCCTGCTCTGTGACTATCTGGAAGGCAGAGCTCGTCGCAGCGGTAGGGTGAAAGATTATCAGTTGGTTATTGGTCGGCGTTCCCTTATCCTTCCCATGATGAATTACGCATACCCCATATAGAGTTTCGCTGCCCGCATCCGTGTCAGAATACTCCAGGTCTTACAGTCCAAGTGTTTTCGCCATGCTACCGTTGAACCCTGGGACTTGGGTAGCAGACAGATGCACGAGGATTTTGGAGCTCCATTCTTCGCCGAACAAATCAGAGCCCTAAATGCGAGTTTTGAATAAAAGTTTGCCGATTTCGGGAAACCCTAATTTCGGCAACTGAGCAGAAACCCACGCTGATCGAGGGTTGAACCCTGTCGCCTGACGCGCGAGCCAAGGGCCACCTGGTTCAACAGACCAGTCGAGGCCAATGCCAAACGACAAAAAGTCGACTTATCGAATTGTCGAAGCACTGTTCAGTTAGGAAGCTTTCGGAAAAGCTGACAGAAGTTCGCGATTTTTCCTCAGTTGTAATGCGAATGCCAGGGTATAACGGAAATACAGAACACGACCTACATTCCCTTCCCCGGCTTCACCAATGTGTTTGTCAAGGATTGCAACTTTCGGCTTGCTACTGAGCCAGTCTCGGCTTCAAATCCAGACAGCCATCTACGAGGTCATGCGAACACGTCTATCACACGCCGGACGCCTGTCATTTCACTCTCCTGACGAAACACAAAGCCACTAAATTCATCTTCCAACAAGAGAGACAAATGTTTGTTAAGGCACGTCAAAAACCTCGATACTACCTCTCAGTTCATGACGGACATCCGTCACATATCCGACCACAACAACATTGTTGACAACGCTCTTTTCCGCATCGAAGAAAGCACCCCTGCCCATAACCCACGACAAGCTTCCTGCAGCCCAGGACGGCGATGACGAGCTTCGAAAACTACTGGAGACGAACACAGCTCTGTAATTCGAGAAAATTCTCATTCCTGGAACCTCAGTCCAACATCGCTCTGTCAAATTTGGCCTCAAAATCATGACCGTGTAGTACCTTGTAGAGAACACTTTGTTTTATTCTATTTAATTTCATTTTTATATTTCATATATGTTGGAAGTAATTTAAGGAAGGCTGGGCGTATTTTCCCAGCCGAACAAACAGGACGTCTGGATCACCTATCACTCACATAGCAACAGCAAATGTTGAAGCTGCAGAAATCTGTTGCCGTGTGAATGCAAATTCGCTGACTCTGGCTGGATAGTGTGGCGTGTGAATGTAAAAATTGCTGACTTTGACTGGGTAGCGTGGCGTGGTTTTATAAAGCGACGGGAGCAGTTTTGAGTGAGTCAGTGGGAACGGCAGACGCCTGGGGGAGTGGAGAACGAGCCAAATTTATAAGATGTGGCTTCTGTTGATAATTATTGTACAAGGTAAGCGAGGTTAAGTTGTTTCGTACCAAATTCAAGTATAGTAATGATTCAGATCAGATTTGGTTTATAAATGGTGATCAGGCTTTCCTTAGGATAATTCCTTGATATGGAATTGAAATTCTCGTGTTAGAGAAGTACCTTGTATGGTGCTGTAACCTTTGAATGGGTATTGTATTTTCTTTGTGTCGTACTTTTATGTATAATGTGGTAGAATTGTAGAATATATTGTATAGTATAAGTATGTCGTAGTATTGTCCAAAGTGGTGGCAGCGAAAACCCTTTTTGGTAATGGTGTCGGTAGTCAGGAAGGCTGC
>Ga0123357_10015042_pt1 | contig 10127 bp, 5 predicted proteins | sample TergutEmb28metaG_FD_89873 | JGI IMG/M metagenome (GOLD analysis project Ga0123357, IMG submission 89873) | Embiratermes neotenicus P4 segment gut microbial communities from Petit-Saut dam, French Guiana - Emb289 P4 | ecosystem: Host-associated > Arthropoda: Insects > Digestive system > Gut ... | reverse complement strand
ACCAATGTGGTAATTCAACGGAATAGTCGCAAGCTCCTGATGATGGATATATTAATGTCCGAAACATGTTGAGCACATAAGAAGTGAAATAAAATAGCAAGTGACATCAAGTTGGTCTTTTATCCTTCGACATGAAAGTTATTTGAACCAACTGGTTTAAAATGTTAAGTGTATTTAGATAATCATATTTCTGACTACTGTTAAAATAAAAACAGTGAATACAAATACCATAGGTGATGAAGGAAGTGTACTATATTTGGCAACATCTGTTAATTATAATGATACATTACGTATGCTACAGATTTCCCCTAAATAAATACTTAAGAAATATTTAATAAGACCATCTTCTTTCCTCAAATATGAAAATGGATGGTACAACTTGTATTGCCAGCAAACCGCTAATGACTAAAATCAACTACGGCACCTTGCGCACCTCAAGTAGTATATGTCATAATTGGTCAATTGATAACAGTTCCTTAAAATTACCTTCTGATTATGAAAATAATTCTGCTGTTCTTTTATGAGCTACTGGAAACAGCATATGAGTCTGTACAAGACAAGGGCGATTAACAGTGCCGCCGAGCTTACAGACAGAACAACACATTCCTATGTATGACTGGAACAGCAGGCAACTGTTCCCTGCAAGCCACTCTACATTCAACAAATGCTCTAATTCCACTCACATAGCATAAAGTGCTAAAGACAAGTGACGACAGCTCAAGGATTACGACTTCTAGATGCAAACCAACATATCACCTTCAGTACAAAAATAAATGTCAGGTCATTAGTGTGACTTGAACAGCTCACTCAGAACCATCAATCCAGCTTCTTAGCACTTCTAGCAGAGTCAACGTGTTGCAAATTCAACTATGAAGAAATAAAGTAACAGTTATCTGGGTAAAATCTTTTGAGCTTCACTTTGAAGTTTTGAAAAATAATATATTACTTTTATATTGGATAAATTTAAAGGGAATTCAAGAAATCACATCTAAACAGCTGCTTTCATGTGTGTATTGCATTGTACATACCCAGACTTGCTATGAGAATCTTGTACAATGATAGCAGAAAAGCTATAAAAGTAATTGATTTTTTTAAAGAAAGATTCTTTCAGAAATGTAGAACTATACACTGGCACTGCACAAGTACCTCAACAGCCTCTTCTGTTATTTGAAGGTCAAGGGTCCACCCTTTGACGTTGTAATCCAATGTCTTCATCATCCAGAAAACGGCGAAAATTTGTCTGACATTCTGTACTAATCCAGTGCTGAACTAGAAGGGGAACTTCCGAATCCAAAGCTGCTTCTAGTTTTGCCCGTAAAGTATGTCGTAGCAGAGCCTTGGTTGCTTCCATAGACTGTAAGGTAACAATCAGAGGAATGTGGATATGACAAATGCGTACTGAACTTCGGAAAGCAGTACTGAGGCTCTCATGGCAGCCAGTATTAAAATTCGTCTCTTGGGATGTGATGGCAAGTAATTTGACAGCTAGGCAGAACTTACTCTATAATCCCACTGCCTCCAACCCTGGGACTCTGAAGATGGAGACAGCAGGTTCCTCTGAAACACTGGTACCTATCTGTCAAAATATACATGTAATGTTACCAATGTCACAAGATCATATGCATTTTGCTGCCAATCCTAATACTCAGCACTTGAACCAAGCACACTGTAACTTTACAAATGATCTGTTATTTGTACTTCAAAATACAAATCTTTGGAGCACATTAACCTTTTGGCGCCGGAATTATTTTTTTAATTTTAGCACATCCTGTATATAAAATGTGAATAATACAGGAACCAAATATGTTAGATTTATGAAACAAACTGCATTTTGAAGAAGAAAAAACGGAGAGTATATAACATGGTTAAAATATTCAGTACCTGTATTTGTTGAATAAATATATAAAATGCAACATTTAGAGGTTAGCGGTGCAGTACGACTACTAGTCGTCATTAGGCGTCAAAAGGTTAATGATTGGACCAACTAACCAAGCAAGCAAGAGAAGTCTGATTAGCTAAATGGCAGTCTTCCTGCAGCCATTTGACCAAAAAGTTCCCTGATCTCATGGAATCCAAAATTTATCACTGTGTTTACAAGACCTGTCATTTCGCACTATTACTTTCCATACACTAACAGCAAATTTCCTTAACATTCATTTTTATATCCTCCCATCCAATTTTCAGTCTTCAAAGACATCTTTCCCTTTCAGCCTTTCCTCCATCCCAATTCCATCTTCAAATCTTGTGTCTCAAGCTGTACTTTAAAACTACTTTTCAATGCAAACCTGTCTCAGTGAAATGACCTCTTACCTTGATTTTTCCTACCAACAATTTCATATGAATTTCCTGTTTCCCCCACACATAGCAATACATGCTACTGCTTTAGTACTTTTCACAATTCTCAAGTTCCAGTAATGTAATAATAATCTCAGTCCTTCTATTACACGCCAAAATGGCTCTCATTAACACAGTACTTCAGTATTTTATAATTTACATAATTACAGGCAAATTTAATGAAATAACCAACAACGTGCACACATAAAATCTGTAACATAATACTGTTGCATTTATTCTGTCATGTTTTGGCCATTTTTGGTAAAAAACACTGTTACTTTCTGCTTTGTATTACAGTACTGCAATGTTGAAATTATTAAGTAAAACAAAAGTGCACGGTAGAAGGTCCTACAAAATTACAGATATAGTTTTACAAAATTACAATTAGAATAAAGAAGAATTCTCCATGCCTAATTAAGCAAAATGCTATAAAGAGGGTTTCCCAAACTTTTTGGTCATGGAACACCTTTTTAGTTTGTAAATGTTTATGGAACACTGTTTGTGGTACCTCATTTATCAAACAGAATTCAGCACAACAAAAATGAACCACATGAAAGGTTCCTGTAACAATTCTTATACGAACAATGTCTTAAACAATGATAAAAATTGCTAAATTCAAATTTAATAAAAATAAATCCATGATTTTATTTTGGCTCCTCCTTATGGGATACCTACTCACATCTCACAGAACACCAGTATTCTACAGAACAAAGTTTGGGAAACAATAGCATGTGCGCATGCTGGGGAGTGGTATTGGATGGAAGCAACGAGTGGCCTGCTTAACGTTCTCACGGCTTTACTGGCGGGGAAAAAGCCCTAGTGCCCACTGAACAGCAGACTACTCTTCTATGCAGTATAAACATTATGTCATAAAAGGACACAACCACCTTACACAGCTCACATCCCTACAATGGGTAGCAACAGAACAGCAGACGTACAAAGTTCTGAGGTGGGAGAAATATTGGTGCCAATTAATACAGTGTCCAGATATTAAGTATGGAGTTATCTTACACATATGTAATTACTTTTGTGAGTGTGAGTAAAGTCCTGATTTAATTTTCAGCTAGACATTGATAACCAATGAAACTTCACAGCTCAGTAGACAATGTTTATATGACGACAGATTATAGGCATGCTAAAAGTGATACACAAAAATTGTCTGTAAGTTATATAAAATAAAGTCCAAACACTGCAATAAATTTTGTAAATTTATCTAACATGCACTAAAGCAATTTCTTCCCAAGAACAGTGATAACAACCTGAAACATAATTACAAAAGCATGCAACAGAAAAATACTGAGTCAAGATCTATATTTTATTCTTAGCTTATAAAATTGTACAACCTAAATATAACATGAAAAACACAGAGACTTGCAGGAATGGAAGTCTGTATAGCAGGAAAGTAGGCTTGCTAAGAGCTGCCTGGATCTATTTCCTTTCACAACATTCTGAAGAAATGGTATGAGAAATGACACAGATAAGTGTAGGAAATGCATGTCATGGGAGGAAAAGAACATGGGCGGTGTAAGGCATTCCAGTCAGCACGTGGAGCTCAGATGGCAAACATGTGGATACAAGTTTTAGTTCTTCCACTGCTATTCCTGCTAACAGCCGTGCTGCCGCCATCACAGCAGACCTTCAGTACAGACAGACAGAATGAACTGCTTGACATTGTCTACCCTCCTCAGGTATGAAACAAGAAACTAATCACAGTCATGCTGAAGCTGGCACTCCAGCTTCAGGTCACTGGTTCACACCTTGGCCTGAGACACCAGTACCATGTGATTTTCTCAGTCTCTCCTGGCTCCAAGTTTTGAACTTTGGGGTGCACCCAAAATGGGATATGATCATTTCAAGGGGACTAAAGTGTTTCGGCTAGAACTAGTTCGGCCTACTAAACTACATTCTTAATGAAACAGAAACTTATTTCCAGCTACCAATGAACTGATGCAAGTGTAACAGATTAGAAATAACTTTTAAAGATCACTTTTGGGAACAGCAATCTATGCGTGGATTGTAGAACATTACACAAGTGGACATGAGATTAAAGAGTTATGAACCACTGCTCCAGGCAAATGTTGGAAGAGCAACTCAGAACAGGCAATGATGACTTCCTCCAAAATCCTTCACAAGTCACCACTCAAAATAATGTTGTGTTAACACGTGGTTAACAGAGCAGAACAGTCCAGTCAACATAATGACCAGACTACACACTGGACAACCATGGAATGAGACTTTGATTCCCAGCAAGCACAAAGGATTTATTCTTCTCCACAGTATGCTGACATAGTGGGGCCCACCCAGCCTCCTATTTAACGGGCACCAGGAGTTCTTCCCTTTGAGTTCAGAGGTCAGGAGAAGACCACTGATTCACATGTAAATTCCAAGGTCAAAAATGCATGGAGATGTACCTCCACTCCTCTGTTCTTCTTTGAGGCATGGGCCTTCATTTAGAACAGGGGCGAGCCTCACACTTCATTAGTATCCAAGTCCACTCTTGTAACATTCTGAAGACACAAACTGTCCTACTAGGATCAAGGTTTCCTCTTATCTGTATTTATTAGGGACAAGGTCAGGACATTTCAATGAACAGAAACAAAAACAAGGGGTGTCCATAAATTGCACAAGTCATCTTCCTGCACTGAGCCTAGCTGCCCTGTTACAGGCATTAGAAAATATAATCTTTTCACATTTCAGATATCTTCCTAATGCTGTGAGGCAATATATCATACACAAAATCTGTGTCTGTAATCCCACAGTTTCAAGCCCATTACTTCCATGCATGCTGTCTCTGTTTTTGACACATAACCAAATGCTGTGGCACACTTTCACTTAAGTTTCATATTCAGGAAGTCTCAGGAGTTCAAATCTGAGTCATGAGATGAATGACTATGAACAATTTTTTTTCATGATTCTCCTCAGTTCCTCCAGGCAAATTTATCACTTATGATTATCCTATCATAAAGAATATACTACCTATGCAGTGGAAAGAATGGCAATAACAAACTACAAACAAACTGACATTTATTCTCACTTGGTTCAGCTACTGTGTCCCTGACTTTGCCCAGTAAGACACTGTGGCGTAAATGCGGCACACAAAGAAGAAATTATGAGCTTCTCTTCCATTCCAGAAATGAGGCTAGTATGGAGGAATTCTGGTTTACTTGGTGGTGTGTATTATGGATTGTTTTGTGAGAAGCCACTAGTGAATTAAGAAAACAGATAAAGATTTGATAAAACATACATAAGACATGAGACCTGCAGTTCTCAAAGTGGCAAACAAGATCAGTTTGACAGCTGTGTTGTTTTGGAGGAACCTGCTACATCCACCTTGAGGGGAGAAGTCATGGGATGAGGGGTCAAGAATCACTCTTCTACCCTGCAGAAGAAGGCAGCAATTTCTTCTAAATGGTACTTATCTATTGAAACTCAGTAAAATTGTGACTCTTCATTAAATATCTTTAGATTCAGGTAAGTGAATAAAGGAGCATAAGACTGGCATTTAGCAAATACGAGTAAGATAAGACAGCACACCAAGTCTAGAACCTGATGAGAGGAAACCACGTGTGAGCCCATTGTGTACACTGAACAATGGTATTACAATGGCACTTTAAACAAACATATGACAACACAAGCTAGACCTGTTTGGTTCAGAATGCAGACTAGTGATGGGTGTTTGTGAACAAACCAATGTACTTTCAAGTTCCACAGAGTATGTGGACTTTCTAGACCAGCTGGGTGCCTGTTAGATCCTCATGAAGGACCTGGCTTCATCGAGTTCCTTTACACATTTATGTCTAAGTTTATTAAAATCTGCATGCAATAAATACATCGAGTTGCACATAGTTGGGCTGAACGTGGTCCTAATCCAATTTTATCTTTGCTGATAAAGGTGACAGATTTGTGTGGAAGAGAATAAAGCCAGTCACCAAACACCATTAATGTGCAATCGGCACTTCTGCTGTATACTTGATTGGCAAGGGAATTCAAGCCTTGGTGATGAGACCAAGCTCCACCAGGCAGATGTTGGAGTAATACAACAAAGTAGGCCATGACTCCCTCACTGCACATTCCCATTCATATCATGCTGTACTACCTATGCATTTTAAAGAAAGTCAGTGATCCAAGAATCAATGCACCAACAGGCAGAGGCACATCACATAAACAAAACAGCAACAAAAATAATGGCAACATAGTCAATAGTGAAATCCTCTGGTAGTTCTAGGGTATGAACCAAGACACCGCCGTGTAGGTGTGGATGTGAAGGTGATGACAAAGATTCCCATGTTATTGTTTACAGGCTCACAGCGAACGAGGATTACCACTGTGCACAGCCAACACTGTATGTAACGTCCTGCATCGGCGATTCTGGTTCCGTATGCGAATACAGAGAATGTGTCGCTGCCCCTACAGATCTGACTGTCCCACGGAATGGAGCAGCAAGCAGGATAATTACACAATGAGCCTTAACAACCGTTCACAACTCAAAGTAAATCAAAATTATATTAGAATACACTTGTAGTAAGAATATGTTATGTAACAACAGAACCATAAAAAATAAGGAGTTCTCTACAGAATATGTAAAGCCTACTGTCCTTCAAATTATTCAGCTTATAAGGCAGGGTTAACAAGGCCTACAGAGTGATAACTACACATCTCAGCAGTATTTATGGAAGCTGAACAAATGGGTTTAGTTTATCTCAGCAATAAATTCCTGGGTCTATTCTGTGTACCAGCTGTAACTACAAAGTCTTGTTGTCAGGTCTGCAGGTAGTGCATAAATAAATGCTTTTGCAGAATATGTAGGTAAGTATATGTTCTACTTCCAAACACAATTTCACAGCTGCAATAATTCATGAATTACCACTATCAAGAATCACAATCTGAACACACATTTTGTGTCTCTGGCCTCATATGTATTTGTGTTTTGCAATCAATGCTCCCATCCCCCAACACCCAAATGACATGACAGATGAGAGTTCATCCACAGGTAATTACAGGGTACACAAGTGGGATGTCCTCTAGTGGTATGATGCTGTTACAGTAAGTAATGTGGTTGCCTGTCAATCAGGAGGACTGGGGAGCAGCATATTTACAAACAAGATCTTTCCTTACAAAAGAAGAAAAGTATGCTAAAAATATAAATTAAAATCAAGTAAGTTTGTTGATTTAGAAGTAAATGCAAGAACATCTAAGAGTATGTTCATATCTTATTAACAGAATATAAAACAAAATCGTATTATTAGAACTGCTGATAAATTTGTTGCAATGTGGCAAAGGTCAAGTGCTTGGAAATGACAGCAACAAATTTATATGATGTTTACAGTGCATTAAAAGCAGATTACACTAAGAAAATATGTATGTATGCTCACATGCAGTTCAAAACCAAATCCTTTCATCCTGTTTCTCAGCATTCACAACTACAATTTTCCATCTTTTTATGAGTCTGAAAGCTGGTATACCATTATAAGATAAAAGGATATTTGAGAACAGGCCAAGGAAAAAATTTGGGCCCAAGTTAGACATAGCAATAAGACAACCTGAAATTATTGGGAAGAGAGACAGAGAGAGAGAGAGAGAGAGGCGAGAGGAGATGAGTAAATCACAGTGGACTCTATGGAAAAAATATGTTGTTTTTGTAAACTGTCTGCTAAGCAAAGTGCTGGATAAATAAAGTTTTACTGTGTCAGGGTGATAAAAATAAGGATTATAGGGAGATACACACACCATATAGGGTATTAAGAGGAAATGCGCATAAAATTCTGCTCATAAAAGCAACTGCTTTGGAAACTGAAAAGGGGATTGAAAGACATTAAAATGGGCCCCCAAGTGCAAAGTTTTAAATGTGTTCAACTCTGTCAAATGACTGGCTTAGTTCTATTTTTTGAGGTGCTGAACTTTCAGATTCTGCCACTGGGTAATCAGTTATAATTAGCACTCTGTTTCAGTTCTGCCATGATGTAACAGAACTGCCACAATGTGCAGCAGACAGTCAGGCCATAACTGTGACAAATCAAACTGTCAGAACACTATCAAACTCAAAAGCAGTCCATCCTACTACAACAACGCACACCACTGTTCTGGCTGCGTGCAATTGTCCACCTAATCACTACTGGAAGCTCCATGAACACTCTGAATATGAATCTGAGAATGGCACTTCCTACAAAAGCACTGTCTACAAATGCATCAAGGTAATCTTAACATCAAGAACAGGTAAACTGTTTAGTGCAAAGTAGAAGAAAACGTTTACCTTTTTAAAGGACAGACTGGAATAAAACATTTGCCTTCTTTTCCAGTCTACTCTCTGATTTAGTGTTTAGAAAGGAAGGTAATATACCACAATTTCAACTAACATTACTGCCAGAATTTTCAATTTTTCTCCACACTAATGCATGGCCTTTCATATATGCACCTAGTTTCAGACCTTAATTCTAGTAAGAAAGTTCTTAAAGTGTAGCATGGACCTAAAATGCCTATTTAATACAGATATATATATATATAAATAAAAGCCTCACACAATAAGCCTTACAAATACCAACCACAAACCAAATTCACAAGACAGAAATTCATACTACACATGAAAACTTTAACCCCTTCCTTACCACCATCCAATATATATGTGTATGTATGTGCATGTATACACACACACACACACACACATATATATATATATGTATATATAATGCAAGCAGGACTGCACCTGAAGACAGTCATTTTATATACTTATGCTACCAGGATATGCACTGTGTTTTGTAAGGCATGCTGCATAATCTCTGTTATTTCCCCAAAAGGGCAATGTATTTTATAATTTTATCTTCTTCTGTCTAACACTCATGTTTATGTACAGGATGTGCTAAACAAACGGTCTGGTTCTGTGAATCAAAAAGTTTCCATTTTTAAATTTCCATGGTATTCGCTTGACAATACTGACATCAGAGACATTTTCTGGTATAAACAGGGTTCTGTTTTACATAGGTAACAATGTACAGGGTCCTTAAGTGTTATCTGGCACTAGTGTTGGGTACCTTATTGAAAGGAACTTGGCTGCCTCAGTGAGCTGCCTACACCTGATTTACTGCAGAGGCTGTTAATTCTGAAGTCAGTCTGTGATTGCAACAACAAAGTTGTGTGTTCTTCTGTCATGTGTGTGTGTGCTAAATACTAATCCTATAGAAGATGTCACCATAATTAAGATGAAAGTTTCCTGATGTGCATGTTACAAACACCTCAACAATTCTGAAATATGTGAAAAGGTTATGAGCAACAGGTGCAACTCCAGCCAGCAAGACAACAAGCAGAAGACACATAAGGGAGAAGAAACGGATAATAATGGTGCTGGACTGGGGATACATCCAAGAAAATTGTTGGTTTGACTTGCACAGCACGTGGGCATCTGTGCAACATTGGCACGCTTCTTCTGTTTATCAATACAGCTGATTTCATCTCAGCAGAAATGCCATCTTCCGCAATAACAGGTACTGGTCTGCAGAAAGTCCCATGTTAATCCATGAAGGACAATCAAATGAAAATCAGTTGGTGTTTGACGTTCAGTGGGTAACTAGGTTAATTAGGCCAGTATTTCTCACATGAACTCAAATTCAGATCACAAGTATACAAATTCAGACTGACATGTTATATAAATTCTGAAACCAAGTTTTGTCACCTGTCTGACTGCAAGAGAATCTATGCTTTTTTTTTTTTTTTTTTTTAGAAAAAAAAAAAACCCCCCCAAACCCCAAAATTATTTTCCCAGTTTTATTTTTGTTTTTTACCAAAAATTTTGCAGGGGGTTT
>Ga0123357_10015041_pt1 | contig 10127 bp, 7 predicted proteins | sample TergutEmb28metaG_FD_89873 | JGI IMG/M metagenome (GOLD analysis project Ga0123357, IMG submission 89873) | Embiratermes neotenicus P4 segment gut microbial communities from Petit-Saut dam, French Guiana - Emb289 P4 | ecosystem: Host-associated > Arthropoda: Insects > Digestive system > Gut ... | reverse complement strand
TGCTGTTCGAGCTGCTCACCGGCCAGACGCCGTTCGCCGGCGCGTCGCCGATGTCGGTGGCGTATCAGCACGTGCACGAACAGATTCCCGCCCCGTCGTCGCTCGGGGTCCCGGTGCCCGAACCCCTGGACCAGCTGGTGCTGCGGGCCACTAATCGCCACCCCGGCCGGCGACCGGCCAACGCCGGCGCGTTTCTCGCCGAGCTGCACGACGTCGCAGCCGAGTTGGGCTTCCCAGTGCTGCCGGTGCCGGCCCGCCAGCGCCCCGCCGGTCGCCCGCTGGCCCCGGCGGTTCCGCCACGCGCGCCGCCACCCCTGGGACCGACCAAACCGTCAGCGGCCCCGACCACCCAGTTGCGCGCCACCCGGTCGGCCCGTACCACGGCGCCGTTGACGCCCGGCCCGCACCCGAACGACACCCTCATCGGACGCCCCGTCCCGTTACCTGCGGAACTACCGCCCGATCGGTCTCAAGCGGCCGACCCGGTGCTGCGGTACGGATCGGTCGCGCGCCGGCGGCGCCGCCGGTGGCGGCGGACGCTGATCGCCCTGCTCATCCTGGCGCTGCTCGGCGGCGCCACCGGGTACACCAGCTGGTGGTTCGCGTCGGGCCGATACAAGCACTTGCCGTCCGTCACCGGCCAGCAGCAAGACAAGGCGGTCGCCGCGCTGAACGACGCTGGCTTCGCGCACGTGACCGTGCAAACCGCGTACAACAACGCGAAACCCGGTACCGTTTTCAAGACCGACCCCGCCGCTGGAACACGCCTGTTGCCCAACCGGATGATCACCATCGTGGTGTCGCGCGGCCCCGAGACCTGCCCGTTGCCCAAGGTCGCCGGCGGCACCGAGGCGCGCGCGCGCGCCGCGCTCGCCGGCTGCGAGTTCACCACCGGCCCCCCGCTGCAAGTCGTCACCACCCAGCAGTCGTCCGACACCGTGCCCAAGGACGCGGTCATCGGCACTGAGCCCAAAGCAGGCGCCAAAGTCAAGCCCGGACAGGCGGTGACCCTGATCATCTCCACCGGGCCACCGATCATCACTGTGCCGAAGGTGTCCGGCCTGAGCCAGGACGACGCGACCAACAAGCTGCAGGCGGCTCGATTCAAGGTAGTGGTGCAACAGGACTACAGCGACACGGTGCCCGAGGGCAGCGTGATCTCCGAGGACCCGAGCGGGGGCAGCAAAGCGGTCAAGTTCTCCACGGTGACGATCCAAGTCTCCCTGGGCCCGCACATGGTCACCATCCCCAAGATTCCCATGCGGACCAGCGTCGACGATGCCACCGCGATGCTGACCGATCTCGGACTGAAGGTGACCGTGGAGACCGAGTTCGGGGGCTACCTGGGCTACGTCGTCGGGATGGACCCGCCCGCGGGGACGGTGGTGCCCGTCGGCACCACCGTGACCTTGATCGCGGTCTGATGCTGGTCAGAGCGCGACACGGCGCGCGCTGACCAGCCGCCCACCGGCGCGGAGCCATCGCGCGCGGTAGCGTGCGGAGCATGGTCATCGTAATGTCGCCCTCGGCCGCCGATGCCGACCTCGCCGTCGTCGTCACGCACATCGAGGCGCGCGGCGGGCAGGCGTTCGTCAGCCGCGGGGTCACCCGCACCATCGTCGGCGTGGTCGGCTCGGACGACGTGCTGGAGGAACTCGAGGCCAGCGGGGTGAAAGGCCTGCCGGGGGTCGCCGAGACGATGCGGATCACCACGCCGTACAAGCTGGTGTCCGCGCAAAACCACGCCCGGCGCTCCACCGTGCGGGTGGGCGGCGTGCCGATCGGCCCGGACACCTTCACCCTGATCGCCGGGCCGTGCGCGGTCGAGACGCCCGAGCAAACCCTCGCCGCCGCGCGCATGGCCCGCCGGGCCGGCGCGACGCTGCTGCGCGGCGGCGCGTACAAGCCGCGCACCTCCCCCTACGCGTTCCAGGGGCTGGGCGAGGCCGGATTGAGGATCTTGGCTGAGGTGGGCGAAGAGGTGGGGTTGCCGATCGTCACCGAGGTCACCGACGCCTCCGATGTGGACACCGTGGCCCGCTACGCCGACATGCTGCAAATCGGCACCCGCAACATGCAGAACTTCGCCCTGCTGCAGGCGGTCGGCGCGACGCGCCGGCCGGTGATGCTCAAGCGGGGCCTGACCGCGACCTACGACGAGTGGCTGATGGCCGCCGAGTACATCGCCCAGCGCGGCAACCTGGACGTGGTGTTGTGCGAGCGCGGGGTGCGCTCCTTCGAGCCCGCGTTGCGCAACATGCTGGACATCTCCGCGGTGCCCATGGTGCAGCGGCTGTCCCACCTGCCGGTGATCGTGGACCCGTCGCACGCGGCGGGCCGGCGCGATCTGGTGGTGCCGCTGGCCCGCGCGGCGATGGCGGCCGGCGCGGACGGGGTGATGGTCGACGTCCACCCACGCCCGGAGGAGGCGCGCTGCGACGGCGCGCAGGCCTTGGTGGACGACTCGCTGGCCGAGCTCGCGGAGGCGGTGACCACCATCCCGCCGCTCCTGGGCCGCACCTGCGCGACCCACCTCGCCGAGCGTGCCGGCACAGTGGGCTGAACTGGGCTGAACGCGCGGGCCCACCGGGCTGAGCGCGCCGGCCAACGGGATCCGGCGAACCGGCCCACGGGCGCTGCGCGAGCGGGCTAGCGAGCGGGCGTCGGGACCCGCCGCGCGGTTGTCCGCGCGCCAAGTTCTGCGACGGCCCGGTCCAGCGCGGCGGGACCGGCGCCCGCGTCCTCCAGCGCCAGCAACGCCCCTCCAAGCAGCGGCGGATGCGTGACCACGACCATTTCCGCGCGGGGCGCGAGTTCGGCCAGCTTGCCGAGCACCGCGCCGGCCAGCGCGGCGTGCTGCGCGGCGATGACCCCGCCGCCGAGCACCACCGGCACCGGCGCATCGAGCAGGTCCAGCCGCGAGATCACCGAGTGCGCCATCAGCGCGATCTCCTCGGCCTGCCGGGCGACGATCGTCCCGGCCACCGCGTCCCCCGCCGCAGCGGCCTCAAAGACGAGTGGGGACAGCCCAGCCAACGTGCCCTCGGGCAGCTCGCCGAGGTACAGCGCCACCGAGACCTCGTCGATGTCCCGGTAGCCCAGGCGCGCGGGGATCAGCTCGGACAGCGCCGTCGGCGGGCCGCGCCGGTCCCGGCCGCGCACCCCGTGCCACAGCGCCTCCTCGCCCAGCTGCCAGCCCCCGCCCCAGTCCCCGGAGATGGGGCCGACGGCGAGGAAGCGGATGGTGCGCCCATCGGAGCGCTGGCCGATCGCGTTGGTCCCGGTGCCACACACGATCGCCACCGCGTCGCGCGCGGTGGTGCCCGCCCGCAGCAAAGCGAACAGGTCGTTCTCCACGGTGACCGTCCGCCCCGGCAGCGCCTGTGCCCAGGCGAGCCGGTTCAGCTCCGCGCTCAGGCCGTTGATCTCGCGCGGCAGATCCATGCCCGACAGGTAGACGTGCACCCGACGCGCCGCGCCACCAGCGGCGCCACCAGCGGCAGCCCCAGCGGCGTCCACCAGCTCGCGCACCAGCGCGTCGATGATCTCGACGGTGCGCGGCAGCCCGATGGACTGCGGGTTCGACCCGGCGCCGTCCGCGCGGGCGAGCACCGACCCGTCCAACCCCACCGCCACGGCGGCGGTTTTTGAGCCGCCGCCGTCGATCGCGATGACGAAATCACCGGCGCGGGCCCGCTCGGCGCGCCCGGGCTCGGCCGACGGCCCCACCGACGAGCCGGCCGGGGGCACAGCGACACCGTCCGTCCCAGCGGCGCCGTCCGTCTCGGCGGCGCCGTCCGTCCCGGCGCTTACTGCGCCCACGCCAGATAGTCCTTGTTGCGGGCGATCAGCGCGTCGGCGAGCCGCTCGGCCTTGTCGTATTGGCCCACCAACGGGTGGGCCAGCAACGCCCGGACCACCCGATCGCGCCCGCCGTGGACGGCAGCGTCGAGCGCGAGCCGCTCGTAGCCGGCGACGGCGGCGATCAGACCCGCGATGTCGTCGGGCACCGGGTCGACGCCCAGCGTCGTCAGGCCGTGCGCGCTGACCGTCGCCGGCACCTCGATCACGTGGTCGTCGGGCAGGAACGGCAGCGTCCCGTCGTTGCGGACGTTGACCACCTGGACGCTGCCGCGCGGCGAGCGCAGCGCGGCCATCAGGTCCACCGCCGCCTCGGAGTAGTAGGCGCCGCCGCGCTTGGACAACGCCTCCGGCTTGGTGTTCTGGGTGGGGTCGGCGTAGAGCGCGAGCAGCTCGCGCTCCACCTCCATCACCTCCTGGGCGCGCGTCGGCCCGTGCTGCTGCTCTTCGAACACCACGTCGTGCGCGTAGAAGTAGCGCAGGTAGTACGACGGGATGGACTCGGCCAACCGGATCAGCGTCGCGGGCAGCTCGATCTCCTCGGCCAGCTCGGCGATGTGGCGGTCCAGCAACTCGGGCAGCGCGTCGCGGGTCCGCTCGTCCTCGGTCACCCAGACCGAGCGCTCCCAGGTCAGGTGGTTCATCCCGACATGGCCCAGGCGCACCTGGTCCGGGCCCACCCCGAGCAGCTCGGCGAAGGTGCGCTGGAAGTTGATCGCGACGTTGCACAGCCCGACCGCGCGGTGCCCCGCCTGCAGCAACGCCCGGGTGACGATGCCGACCGGATTGGTGAAATCGATGATCCAGGCATCCGGTTTGGCGAGCCGGCGCACCGTGTCGGCGATGTCCAGCACGACCGGCACCGTGCGCAGCGCCTTGGCGAAGCCGCCCGCGCCGGTGGTTTCCTGCCCGATGCAACCGCACGGGTGCGGGAACGTCTCGTCCACATGGCGCTGGGCTTGCCCGGCGATCCGCAGCTGGAAGAGCACCGCGTCCGCGTCGGAGACCGCCGCGACGAGGTTGTCGGTCGGCACGATCTGGCCCGGGTGTCCGGCGTGGGCGAACATTCGCTGGCTCATCCCGGCGACCGGCCGGAGCCGGTCGGCGTCCGGGTCGACGAGCCACAGCTGCTCGATCGGGAGCTCCGCTCGCCGGCGGCAGAATCCATCGATCAATTCCGGCGTGTAGGTGGACCCGCCACCGATCACCGCGAGTTTCATTTGTGTCGCTATCCCTTCACACCTGTCAAAGTGACGCCCTCGACGAAGACCCGTTGGGCGAAGAAGAAGATGATCATGACCGGCAAAGTCACCAGCAGTGTGATCGCCATCGTGGTCCCCCAATCCGTGCCGTGCACGCTGTGGAAAGTGGCCAGGCCATAAGCGACGGGCCAGGCGCTGGCGTTCTCCGAGGCGTACAGCAGCGGACCGTAGTAGTCGTTCCACATCGCGAAGAACAAGAACAGCCCGGAGGCGGCGATGCCCGCCTTGGACATCGGCACCACGACCCGCAGCAACGTGCCCAGCTCGCCGCAGCCATCGATCCGCGCGGCGTCGATGTACTCGTTCGGGATCGTCAGGAAGAACTGCCGCAACAAGAAGACGGAGAACGCGTCACCGAGCAGGTTGGGCAGGATCAACGGCCACAGCGATCCGGTCAGCCCGATCTTCGACCACATCACGTAGACCGGGACCACGGTCACCTGCGGCGGCAGCAGCATCGCGAAGATGATGCACATGAAGATCACGTTCGAGCCGCGGAACTTCATCTTCGCCAGCACGTAGGCGGCCGGCACGCTGGACAGGATCATGAAGATGGTGGACAGGCCCGCGTATTCCAGCGAGTTGGCGAACCAGCGCGCCAGCGGCGCCCCGGTGAACGCCCGCGAGTAGTTGCTGAACGCGAATGGGTGCGGCCACAGCGCCCCGGTCAGCGTCTGCTGCGGGCCCATGAACGAGGTGAGCAGCACGAACACGATCGGGAACATGAACAGCAGCGCCAGGGCCAGCATGAACGCGTGCTCGGCGATCCACGTCAGCGTCAGCCGGCTGTGCCGCGAGCGCGGGGTGAACGACCGGCTCGGCGGCGCGGCGACCGGCCGCTCGGCGGTGGTCGCGGCGCTCATCGCGCCCCCTCCGGGTTGAACGCCTTGACCCAGCGCAGGAAGACGATCAGGAATATCCCGGCGACCAGGAACAGCACCACCGCGAGCGCGCTGGCGTAGCCGAGCTGGTAGGCGCCGAAGCCACGGTTGTAGAGCCATTGGGTGTAGGTCAAAAGCGAGTTCTGCGGATAGCCCATGACGGTGGAGAGCGTGTCACCCGATCCGGTGGCCTTGTTGCTGGCCACGGTGGAGGCCACCGAGGCCTCGGTGAAGTATTGCAGCGCCGCGATCACCCCGGTCACCAGCGCGAAGACCAGCACCGGGACGATGTTCGGGAAGGTGACGTAGCGCAGTTTCTGCATGCCATTGGCCCCGTCCAGGGACGCGGCCTCGTACTGGTCCTTGGGCACGTCCAGCAACGACGCCATGAAGATGATCATGATATCGCCCATGACCCACACGCCCATCAGCACCAGCGACGGCTTGGACCAGGTGGGGCTGTTGAACCACATCGGGCCGTGAATGCCCAGGTTGGCCAGCACTTTGTTGACCGGCCCGGTGCCCGGGTTGAACAGGAACACGAAGGCGACCACGCTGGCCACCGGCGAGACCAGCGCCGGCAGGTAGAACAGCGTGCGCCAGACCCCGGCGGCGCGCCGCGCCCGGGCGCACAGCCCGGCCACGACCAAGGCCATGACTATCCGCGCCGGGACCAGGATGCCCACGAACCACAGCGTGTTCTTGGTGGCCTGCCAGATGTACGGGTCCTGGGTGAACAGGTACTTGTAATTGCGCAGGCCGATCCATTTGGGCGCCGACATCAGGTTGTACCTGGTGAGCGAGTAGTAGATGTTGGCGATCAACGGATAGGCGAAGAAGACCAGCAGACCGGCCACGGTCGGCGCCAGCATCGCGATGATCACAAGCCGGCGCCGCCACTGCCGCGATTGGTTCTTTCTGGGCAGAGGAGCGGGTTGGGGCGCGCTCGGCGCCCCAACCCCCACTCCCGCGTTGTCGGCCAGTTGGGGACTGGCCACGGTCACGGTCCTCCGGCTCCGGCCAGCGACAGCTGGTTGTTGACGTCCTTGGAGACGCTGGAGATGCCACCGTTCAAGTCAGACGCCCCACCGGACTGGTACTTCTGCCAGAACTGGTCCAGCGCGTCCATCGGCGCGGTCCCAATCATGCTGACCGGCGGGCCCTGCGAGTTCGGGTTGTTCATGACGTCCAGGAACGTCTGGAACTGGTCGCCCAGGTTCAGGTCCGGGGAGGCCAGCGCGTCCTTGGTGGTCGGCACGTTGCCCAGCCCGTTGGCCAGTTTGACCACTGCGCCGGTGTCCATGGTCAGGTACTTGACCAGCGCCCAGGCCAGGTCCGGGTTCTTCGAGCCCTTGCCGATCCCGATGATGGTGCCGGTGATGAACCCGCCGCCGTACAGGTCGGTGTGGTCATCGGCGGTCGGGAACGGCGCGGTGCCATAGTTCAGCGGCGTCTTGCCCGCCAAGTCGTCCTTGATGAACGCGGTGCGCCACTCGCCGTCCAGCAGCATCGCCACCTGGCCGGTCTCGAAGGCGTTGTTGGCCTCGAACTCCTGCCCCAGCCCAGCGGTGAACTTGTTCAGCTTGTCGTAGCCGATCTTGTCCACGAAGCCCTTCTGCCAGGCCATCAGATCCGCCCACGCCCCATTGGAGTCGATGGCGGACTGCGTGGCGTCGGAGTTCAGCCAGGGCGCGCCCGCCGCCGGACCGATGTTCGTGGAGGCGTTCTCGTAGAAACCCATCATCGGGTTGAAACCGAGGGTCTTGATCGAGCCGTCGGCGTTGTAGGTCGTCATCTTCAGCGCCATCGTCTCGAGCTCGCCGAGCGTCTTGGGCGGATCGGTGTAGCCGTACTTGGCCAGGATGTCCTTGTTGTAGTACAGGCCGTAGGCGTCGGCCAGCAGCGGCATCGCGCACCGCTTGCCGTTGAACTGGGTGTACGCGGCCGGCACATCGGATAGCTGGCTGATGTCGACGTTGTCCTGCGCGATGTACGGGGCGAGGTCCTTGAACGCCCCCGACGAGCAGAACGGGCCGACGATGTCACCGGAGAACGAGATGGCGACATCGACGCTGTTGCCGGCCGCGATCGCCTTCTGCAACTTGTCGTCGTCCTGCCCGCCGTGCACATTCACCTTCACCCCGGGGTTGGCCGCGGTGAAGTCATCGATGACGCTCTGGATGACGCCGGCCTCACGGTCGGTCCACTCATGCCAAAGCGAGATCGTCCCGCTCAGCGGCGCCGCCGGTGTCGAAGCCGGCGCGGAGGCCGGCGCGGAGGCCGGCGCGCTGGTCGCGGGAGGAGCGGCAGCGGTTGTCGCGGCGGTCTTGTTGCCGCTGCTGCCGCAGGCGGCGAGCGTGGCCACCGCGGCCACGCCGGCCACCACGACCGGCAGCATCCGGGCTAGTTTTCGTCTCTTCATGCGGACTCCATTTCCGTGCTCGAAGGGGTGGGTCTGGACGTGGCATCGTCACAGGGAAGTCTGTTCGGTCTGTTCGCGCCGCTCGGGCCGGGGATCATGCGGAGCCACCGCCCACCTCGGCCAGCAGGTCGGCGCGCAGGCGGGTCCGCAGCTGCTCCCCGGCCCCGCGCAGCACCGGGTCGACCGCGACCTGGGTGGCCCTGACGTCGGGCCGCCAGCGCGTGGCGCCACGCACCTGGGCGGCCACCATCGCCGCCAACGCCCCACCGCCGGCCGCGCCGGTGGGCCCGCCCAGCACCACGCGCTCCGGCTCCAACAGCGCCAGCACGGGGACCACCAGCAGCGCGACGCGTTCGCTCAACGCGCTCAGCAACTGCTCGCGCGCTCCGGCGGCGACCCCGTCGGCGAGGGCGGCGATCACGTTGCGATACCCCCGGGCCTTGATCCCCGCGGCCCGGGCCAGCCGCAGCACGGCGGGGCCGCCGGCGACGCCCTGCATATCCACCGCGCCCGGTTGATACCGCGCGACATCCCACGGCGCCGGCAAGTAGCCGAGCTCGCCCGCGCCGCCGGTGCGGCCGGAGTGGATCTGCCCGCCGATGTCGAAGGCCAAGCCCAGGCCCTCACCGAGCCACAGGTAGGCGAAGTCCGCCGCGCCGGCGCCAGCGCCGGCGCTCCGCTCGGCGACGGCGGCCATGTTGGCGTCGTTCTCGATGTCCACCGGCACGGCCAACGCGGTCGCCAACTGCTGGCGCGCGCCGCGACGCGGCCACCCCGCCAGGGTGTCGGCGAAGCGCACCGTGTCCGTCGCCGGATCGACCGCGCCCTGCACCGCGACCAGCACCCGGCGCGCCGCAGCCGTGTCCACCCCGGCCAGCGCGCACGCGGCTTCGATCGCGGCGGTCACATCACCGACCGCCGAGCGGTCCTTGCCCGGACCGGCCTTCGGCGCGAGGGCGGTGCCGTGCGCGCTGCCCACCGCGTCGACCACCCGGGAGCGCACCACCGCGACATCGATGTCCACCGCCACACCGATCGCGCGCTCCGGCCGGATCGCGTAGGCGGCCGCGCTGGGCCCGCGCCGACCGGTGAGCTGCCCGACCTCGGTGATCAGTCCCGCCGCCTCCAGCCGGGCCGCGATCTGGTTCGCGGTCGGGTTCGACAGCCCCGTCAACTCGCCCAGCTGGGTGCGCGTCAGCGCGCCATGGTCAAGGAACAACCTGAGCGCCGCGCGGTCGTTGGCGGTGCGCAGCCAACCCTGGGTTCCTCGAACCGGGTCAGTTCGGGTCTCCGGGGCCACCGCGCCTCCTCTCGCGATCGAGCGGCAGTGCCCAAAATCTACAACAAACTTTGTTATAGGAATAGCGGTTCCGGGAACTGAGACCGGATCGTTACCGGCGCTCCGTCAGCGCGCCGTCAGACCGCGCCGACCCGCCCCGCGAGCAGCGGCGCCAACACCTCGATCGCCCGATCGATCCCGTTGTCGTCCACGTCCAGATGGGTCACCAACCGCACCACGCGCGGCCCCATCACCGAGACCCGCACCCCATGCTCGCCCGCCGCCGCGGCCAGCGCGGGCGCGTCGGGCACCGCGAGCACCACGATGTTGGTGGGGAACAGCGCCGGGTCGGCGCCCAGCGCCTGCGCCAGGCGCTGGGCGCGGGCGTGGTCATCGGCCAGCCGGGCCACGTGGTGGGCCAG
>Ga0123357_10015040_pt1 | contig 10127 bp, 7 predicted proteins | sample TergutEmb28metaG_FD_89873 | JGI IMG/M metagenome (GOLD analysis project Ga0123357, IMG submission 89873) | Embiratermes neotenicus P4 segment gut microbial communities from Petit-Saut dam, French Guiana - Emb289 P4 | ecosystem: Host-associated > Arthropoda: Insects > Digestive system > Gut ... | reverse complement strand
TATCAAACTTTAGACAAACAGGACAAACTTTGGAAGCTCTGAAGGAGGCGATACGACAGGAAGTTGCTGCCATTACACCTGAAATGATTCTCAAGGTCATGGACAACTACCGAGAGGCTACATAAGTTTATCAATATTCAAGGCCACCACTTGAGTGATGATTTATTCAAAACACATTGATGTAAAACAGCATTCTATGTGCTTTCCAGAAATAGAAAAACATTTTCCATATCATCTTTGATTTTGAATTTATTCGCTTCTCATATAGAGGAGTTCTTTCTGCCGCATCGTGTAGAATATCAGTATATTAACCCAAGACGTGTGGGATATTAGGAGAAGAGTTTAAGATATGCAGAATATCAGGATAACAATTTGGGCTATATAAATTATCTCGATAGCAATGCGGGACATATAAAAATCGGTCTGTCTGTCAGTCTGGGATACACACAGTATCAGTAGTGAATACCGGGTTTTGAAAATATCAGGATATCATTGCAGGTTGTACAAAAAAAAAAAACAAACAAAAACAAGAGCTTCCAAGTGAACATTCAACCGTGGTACTGACGACCAAGTTAACTTCAACGTCAAATTCATTACCATTTTTATACAAGGGATTTCCCCTTTAAAACACATTCGTTGCTATGCTCAGACATGTTTACTGTAACCATGACACAATCTGCGCCTTCCTTTACAGTGTATTTACATTTTTAATGTGGTTCTCACAATATAGGCTTATTTCTCCACACTGTATTAATTCTCTAGTCCTTTAATTGAGAGACAGAAGATTTTATGTGATGTAAGGAAATAATTTTTCATTATTAGTCGCATGAAAATCAGACTGCACGAAGTTAACCAAACACGTTGCTTTTGTTACTATTACGTGTTGCTTTCAAGACAGAGCAAATTGGTAATTTGAAACCACTGGTGGAACAATGATAACGTAACTAGCTTCTTTCTGTCAATCGAATTCCAGTTCCTTTGATAAGCTGGCAAGTTTATCTGCTAGAAGCTGCACCATGTCTTCTTCGGTTTTCAGTATCTCTGCTGCTCGTTGTAGCAATGTCATGCATTCTCCCATAATGTCCTGAAAGTGGGATGTTCAATCATTTGCAAACCATCTGCTTTACGTTACTGCATCATTTCAGGCTTCCGCCACGGTGTAAATGAAATCTGTGTTCTTCTGAGATTTTACGCATCATGGAACAGAAGTTTGTTACCGAAGTTGCGGTACGAAATATTGGTCCCATCTTTAAAGGTCAAGCAGCCCACTGCTTGACACTTGAAAATGGGACCAACAGGTTGTTTCGAAACGTCGGTAGCAGACCACCATTCTACGCCGTGCAAAATCCCAGACCAGCGAAGATATCATGGCATTACTTGCTTCGGGATAAGACAGTTCATAGTGGAGATATGTTAAGATCAGCAGTGGAACATTCACACGCACACATATCACACACACACACACACACACACACACATATATAGTCTAATTTCTTCGCTAATTTAGTCACAACACGGAACAAAATACACAGTTCAACTAGGTGTATTTACTGCTCAAACTAACGGCTTTGAGACAACAGATCAGTGACATGTCTTGTAAACACGTGAATCCTTTTATTGTTGTTAAAATTATCTTGACTACTCGAGTTACAATTAGATATTTCATGGAGTTACTTAACTTGAAGTCTCCTTCCGTGTCCTTCCAGGCTCACCATTCATAATCACAAGGCCTATGCAGTAAAATTATGCATCTGATTAAGACTTCGAAAATGCACCAAGAAACATACGAATGACTGTGACCCTATAAAGCTACTAATTTCCCTACAACACTTGCATGCATACTAACTCTATACTAAAGAATCTTTAATAGAATCTGGTAGTCCCTCAGCTTATTAAACTCCTCCAAGCCTCATAGGGGGCTCCAAATTTTATTTTCTAGTTCAAAAGTCCCCACCACAAGTCCTGCCTACACTGGTGCATACTTTTTGTTTAACACAGGGTGTAAATTTTAAGATATCCTTGAGCACGGAAGATGTGAAGGGTTGTTTCGCCGGATGCATTATTTGTGCGATAAACATGTCTTGCTTGTGTGCAACATAATATAGACACGTGTAACATCCTTCAGTTACGGTTATATCATCGAAGAGTCATTATTCTCTGTTGTTCGCACACTAAGATTTTTCAAGCAACCCTCATCTCCTAGAATGTTACATGTCTACCCAAATTACACTCTCGGATTTGCTCACCCTAATAGTGTAATACTCTCATTATTGTACTTGCGAACAACCGAAATTAGAAAACACTAAGCACAGGAAATAGGATCCTTTAAAGCATTTGTTTTTATTTCGAGAACAAAGAAGCTCACGCATATGAGCCTATAAGAACTAATTTATCGATAAAAAAACATGTAATTTTATAGGAATAAAATATGTTAAACAGAAAACAGTCAATTGAGCGTCGCATATGTTACGAATTACTGGCAGTAACAATGTATAAACATTTGTTTCCTGCTTATATTTGGATTCTTATGAGGTTTAAATAGTGGACCGGGTACCTCAGTCGGTATAGCGATTGACTGTGGGCTGCACGGTCCGGGTTCGAATCCCGGTGGGGACGAGATTTTCCGCCCATCCAGACCGGCCCTGGGGTCCACCCAGCCTCCTGTAAAATGGGTACCGGGTCTTTCCCGGGGGTAAAGTGCGGCCGGGGCATGTTGCTGACTACTCACCCCCTTCTAGTGCCGCAGTCATGGAAGAGTAGAGCTATACATCTACTCACCCTCTGGGCCACACCGGGCCTGTAACGGGATCACTTTACCCTTTTTTTAATGAGGTTTAAATACGAGGCGTAAATTTTATGTCAGGCCTGCGTCTAGCAGAGTTTGCTCCTGTGTGCTACATCCAGTTTGATTTAAACGTTAAATAAGATTCTACTCATAATTTTCTGAATCCAACCCCATGCACATTATTACTGATTACGGAATAAATTACTCATATTTGTGGACATCGGAGTGAGGCGGACTTTTGGAACGCACGTCTTTCGTAATTACAAGGAAAGAATGTGTTTGGTTATAAGAAGAATTTCTAAAGTTAAAGTTTTCTTCTCTGCTCTCCCTAGGTTTCTGTAACGTACAAATATTCTCTTCAAAGCCTTGTCGAGATAGACGCATAATTTAATACAAACGTCTTGACTTTATCTTGGTATTTCGTTTTGAATACAGGCTGAGGCTGAAACGTTAGACTATATTCGGGCGGGATATTGACCCGACATTAGTGGAGAAATTTGGTAAGGAGGCCGCATGGCACACTAAGGAAGAGGCACAAGGCTGTGTGGGAGGCAGGCGTTTGGGATCTCTGATGCGAAAATTGGAGACTAAAATGTAAAAATTGGAGAATAAAATGTATAAAATTGGAGACTAAAATGTAGAAAATTTGAGAATAAAATATATAAAAATATTATGTAACGAGAGACTTTCTTAACAACGGCGTCGGATTTCCGGATTCTGCTAACAGACTCTGTGATAATTATTCTACTCTGATGTAGAGAACACATGCAGAAGCAGTACTGGCAACCGTGAAGAAAAATATATCATGAATTCAGTTTCCGCCCATGCGCAAAAACTCACCTGCGCGGCAGCTTTCAGAATCTTCCCACTGGCTAAGCCGCGTTTCGCCTGAACTACCTTGGCAGCCTGCAAGTCGTACAGCAACAGTCCGCGCAGTCTTGAGGCTCCAGGCTCCAAAATGTCTGCGACTGCTAGAAGTTCGGTACACAAACCGACCTTTCTTTCCAACAGCTTATCGGTCAACTCTGTGAAAAAGAACATATTGAGACCAGTATCGTGTTACTGACCTGCGGTAAAGGCAAGTCTTCTTTGAGAAGCTGATAATTTCTCTCAGCTGGTCAGAAAATCTTCTGTCTTTTTGGTATACGGAGCTTCAAAACTGAGACCTCAAACGTTCGTCACAGGAGTCGATATTCTGAACCAGTTCACGCCACTCCAAACTCTCCCTCTGTCCCTAAAATCTTTTGGACTCTAGGATACATGTATTAGCCCTACGCTGTCATCTGTATCTGGATTTTGTGATTGGATTCTTCCCTTCCGCTGTTCCGAAAAATTATTATTAAGGCATATATACTTATTTACGTATTTACTACTCTATCGTGCATGCTACACGGTCAACCTACCTCAATGTTGTTTATTTAGTCATTACAGATGAATAAGGTAAAACGAGAAAATTGCAGAGCATTTTTATACAAATTCTACATGCTTCTGCTCCCTCCTCTGTTTTAAAATCCCAGTCCTATTTTCTACACCTCGTTCTCTAACACCCTAAATCTAGTTGATGTGAGATTTGGGGTTGTCGTGGTGGTCCATATGAAGATTAGTGTCTTCTTGGATGTGGCGCGACCTAGAACGTTTGGTCAGAAAATAAGTTCACATAGCGTATAATTGCTTAGTTAGAGAACCTACAATAATTTTGATTAAATCTGAGGATTTCGCCACCAAGCAATTATCACCTGTTTTCAAAGCTGAATCAAAATCTTGTTGGCCACAAATGTGAAGACAATCGTAACATGGAAAATACTGTGTTAGGATGCGTCCTAATACAGGATACAGACTGATATCAAAAAGCAATTTGAGGCTCCCCACACTTTAGAGTACCTGGGAAAGCAGCTGAAATGCAGTAACATTACACGTGCAAAGTTCTTCTTAGAGTCTGCAGTAAAGGACCAAAATACATGCCTTGTGAACTTATTTTCAGGTTGATCGTCGTAGTTTTCGTGTGGGTACTACAGATTCGGACGAAAATGTTGTCTACACATTCTACCCTACGCATCTGCGAGGGTGTCCTGAAAATGGTGGTAACAGATTTTTTAGCGATGTTAGTATCCCCCATTCAGAGTAGCTGGTTATTCAACTGCGAAAATTTTGTGGAATTTCTCAGTTATTTAGTTACCTGATAACAAGAATTTCTGCATGTTTCCGTACATTTGCGAGAGGGCGTATTTAACTTCCAGCATAAGCCAGTTCGTGGGATGTAGAGCGTCTTTGTACTTAATTAGGAACTCTTCAAAGACTTGAGGTTTACTTTTATCCAAAGCTGCAATTTCCTGTCGTATCGCATCGTTTCCGCACGCCATCTGCCGACCAGAGATCATATGCGAACACACTTCACACTTCCAGGATGCTGAAGCGTCCAAAGGTTTTGTCGAAATAATCTTACTTTGAGCCTTTGAGTCAGATTTCTTACACTGGGAACAAATTATGGCTCCTATATAAGTACCCAGTTCAGTCGCATCAGAACACCTACTACAAGTACAGTCGAAACACTTTGACTGTTTAAGATGCATTCTTCTTGCTAGAGTTGCCCAAAGAGTTTGTGTGTAAGTGACAGAGATTATTTCGCCTTTCTTGATTGGAACTGTTGACACTAATTCCAAAGTAAACTTTGCTCCCCTGAAAATATGTTTAGTGTTTGGTTTACAGTCGTGCGAGAACATTGCTGCTTTAGGGTATAAACCCCTGATCTTTATATCACCTTCCGAGCTTCGAATCTCAAAAGAGTTTGTATCCAAAATACCCGTGACCTTCAGTATTGTCTCTTCGCTGAATTCTGTCATGCCAAGTGCGTTTCTAAGGAAACCAACAATGTTAGTTTTAAATATGTTGTAGAGAGTCGTGTCCTTTCTTTCTTCCAAATGTGACTGCAATTTCATAATCGTGTCGTATTTATTTGGATCTCTTCTTTTGAGCAGAAGGCATCTGAGTGGAGTTATTGTACAATACGCCACTTCCTTTCTACTTTCTTGTAGATTTATGTTGGCACGGAATCCTCTTTCTTTCATTAGATTACATTCGGGTACGTGCAGTGGCGATATTTCACAGTGTGGTCCACATAGAGGCCAACCACAGTTACTGCAAATATATACTTCTGTTTTTTCGGCTGTCTTGACCCGGCGTCCGCAACCGAGGCACGAAGGTAAAGACAATATTTTGGGACCCTGAATGATGGGGTCTTCCTTCAGGATAATCTCGCCCTGTTGAATGTCCCTGTTTGCTAAAACGTGGTAACCCAGTTCGGAGGAGATGTTCAGTTTGTAGGGCGTACACTGGACTTTGTGAACTTTCCAGTGTTGTTTCTGGTGGTCGCGATTACAGTAGAACACCGAACGACAACCTGAGCAACGCTGGGTTGTTGCAGCACGACATACCGCACACTCTTCTGCCATGACAAGCGAACCCTCTGTAAGGAAACCAATAGGAATGATGTAGTGGCCTTTTAAAATATATAATCTACGTCAATGTTTGATTGAACGTTAAAGTTATATTTACTACTGGGTCTTAAGTACCTGCATATACAAGGTGGTTCAAATATGACCGGGACTGATGTCGCCAGATTTACACACAAACAGTCCCGGTCATATTTGAACCACCTTGTATATGGCAGCACACAGAGCTACTATAATCCTTTGAAGCACTCTGTGTTCATATCAGTGAATAGGCTACGGGATGGACGATCCGGGGTTCGATTCCCGGTACGGACAAGAGATTTTTCTCTTCCTCAAAATGACCATCCAGCCCTCTGTTCAACAGGTACCGTGGAAAATTTTCCGGGGGATAAAGTGGCAGAGGCGTGAGACAGACCACCACTAGCCGTCAAGTGCCGTGGTTAAGAATGGGTGGAAATTTGGCTCTATTTCTTCTGTATGCCTTAATGGCTTGTAAACAGACAGCTTTACATTTACATTTAATATATTAACGTACAATCTGCTTTAGCATGTAGAAAGTTTATATTATGGTTTTCAAGTGATTCTTAGAATAAAATAATTTATTTTATTAATCATCATTAACAAACTTACCTTTGTAATTGAGGCGAATTTTGTTTTCTTTGAGGCACAAAATGCATTTGTGAATTTTATTTGGAAGCTTCAGAAGAGTAAATCGGAGAGATATGAGTTTCTCTAGGGTAAAGCAAAGCTTGAAAATTGGGTAGCAACTGCAAAGTTTATTCGCTAATCAACGTATGTAGAGGGAATAATTCTGATTTTAACAAAATTGTAACCTACTTGATAACCAAATATATCCTAATCGCACGTTGTCTCTGACACTACTTCTTATCAACAGAACGGCCAAACCTCAACTATATGGCGTATTTTGTTTAGTAGTATCAAAGTTTGTTCTAGGGCACTCAGAATATGATCAGGTTATTGTTAGACATGTCCGATATTTCAAGCGTTTATCTCCCTCTTACAAAGAGTGTTTGTTGTTTAAACAGAGACTGCTGCTGATAGGCCAGCTTTAGTCCTTCGTTGCACGGAACAAGTAGTTATTTTACGTAAAACGTAACGTTGTGGCGCTTTCACGAAACCACTCTCCCTATGGAAAAACAACGATGTTATCTGTGTGCTCTGCTGAGCAACACGTCATCGTTAACATTCTAAAAATATTTAGTTTCGCATTAAGATGTTTGTATGGCGAATTTATGTTGCTGGCAACAATAAAACGCGCTTAGATTTCATGTAAAAAAGTGCACGATATTTTGTCTGATTTTTAACCAAATTGGAAATGTAATTCGTTCCTCTATGGGTAATTCTCCGGCCCCTTCATTCACCTGCCTATGAAGATGGAACCGACAGTGAGTTCCGAAACGTCGGAAATTAGATCTCAGACGTCGGAGAGTTACCTAAAAAGGAATAAATTACATTTAGAACACGGCGAAAGCTTAAAAACAAGAAATTTGGAATTTCTCGACATATTTTCATAGAATTCCACAATGTAAAATATCACGGAAATCCGTTCAGTGGGAACCGCGCTAATACCTGCTGAAAGGACAGAAGGACGGACATGACGAAGATAAGCGGGGCTAGTCTCAACTTTGCGATCGCGCCTAAGAATTTTTTACTTGCTCCAAAAGATCATTTGGTGTGAATGTTCCCACGCTTCTCCGATCGTTCCTCCGATGGCAGAAGCATGGAGATGAAGGTGAGGATGGAGCATTGGCTGATTGCTACTGACAGGAACTGATACTGACAGGAGAAAGTGAGGTCCTCGGGTAGAGACCTGTTCCAGTGCCACTCGTCCAACACAAATCTCACAGAGGCTGGACGGGAATCGAACCCTCGTCCTCCGCATATGAGCGTAATTGACCTAATTCATACACAATCATTTCGTTCCTTCCTTACAGAAGACACAATTCATAACTGTTACAATGATGTGTCAGTAATCACTGCTGAGGCAAATAATTACTATTTATTGTGAGGATTGAAAGAAACAAATAAAATGTGGGAAACGAAGAGTTTTCGAAAGTTATCGCAGGGATCATATACAGTCACCACTGTACTTTGAACATTTAACATCCTGCTAGCTATGTAAACTGAAATGTCCATGGAATGTAAACTGAACTGTACCGACGAACAATATTTATATCTGACAGTAAGGTGCGAGGTAAAGTTCACCCTTGAACAGACCACGAAGGTCCAGAGTGGGAATAAAGTTTAGCTCTACTCATTCTTTAACTTAAGCGCTAGATGGGGTGGGTGTTCAACGCCACGCCCCGGCCGTTTTACCCCCAGGAAAGACTCGGCACTCGTTGTATAGGAGACTGGGTGGGCCCCAGGGCCGGTCTGGATGGATGGGGAAATTCTCACCCCATCTGAATTCGATTCCCGGACCGTCCAGCCCGTAGCGAGCCTCTGTGCCGACTGAGCGAACCCGGCCCCTATATCTGATGTTAATGACACCAATGCTACGAGTCTGGTATTTTTGTTTAAATAAATTGTTTGCAGTGAATATTTAAGTGCTTACGAAGTTAAGATAGTACAATGGTATGTTATGGCTGGTGAATAAGAGTGGACATTACAGGAAATCGTCGCGGCTTATTATAAGTTACGTGTTGGAATTTGTATGAAAAATGAGGGATATCACGAAAATTTCCCCAGCTTATATACCTGAAGAACTCTTAAAGCGAAAGCTTTGGCTCTACGGCGATGTTCGGTAGGAAGATTGATGTGGAGAAAGAAGAGGACAAGAGAAGTAGGGAGCAGGAAGAAATGGAGGAAGAGAAATAGAAGTATGGAATCTTAAAAGGCAAAACATGGATTCTATCCTGAAACCTTTCAATACGGTGCGACATCTTTCGCAAAACAATTTCTCTGGTTTGATAATTAATGTTCATGGCCAAATTTAAGCATCTTTATTGTTTTGAAGGCAACGCAAGAATGTTTAGGAAGTGTTAATTATGAACTGATGCGAACCCGGATCTCCCTGACACAGACTCGTCTTAGAAGAGAAGAGATATTAGAACAGAAGTGTGTGTAACTCAAATTGACGTGGGTTAACTTGTTGCTGACGTCAGCGAATTCACTCTTATTCTCTTGTAAGCTCTCCAGAACGACGTCATTATGTTATAAATACACTTTCAAGATAGTTAATTCCCGTCTATTGAAACAATGGTTCAGAGTTTCACCTTTCCATATCTGCACGTGCGTGGCCATGTAATAAAGTCTCACAATGGTCTTACGAGGTAAGGAAACCCATTCAAAATGTAAAATTTATGGATTATTCAAACCCTGATTTTGTATTTATTTTTTCGGTTTACGTTAGGTTTGTGTTAATACGATTTGTAAGATTATTAATTTATGTTTTTAGCGAAAGTAAACATAAAGAAATTGTTGAAGAATAAAAGACCAACTTGATGTCACTTGCTATTTTATTTCACTTCTTACGAGCTCAGCATGTTTCGGACATTAATATATCCATCACCAGGAGATTGCGACCATTCTGTTGAATTACCACATTGGTCGTATTGTTCTTGGTTCGATGTGTGTTGGAGTTTCGGTGCGGTTGGGTTGGAGTGGTATCCGTGTTGCAGGCTCCAACCCAACCACACCGAAACTCCAACACACATCGAATCAAGAACAATAGACCAATGTGGTAATTCAACAGAATGGTCGCAATCTCCTGGTGATGGATATATTAATGCCCGAAACATGCTTAGCGCGTAAGAAGTGAAATAGAATAGCAAGTGACGTCAATTTGGTCTTTTATTCTTCAACTATCACGGTAATTCAACAGAATGGTCGCAATCTCCTGGTAATGGATATATTAATGCCCGAAACATGCT
>Ga0123357_10015039_pt1 | contig 10127 bp, 1 predicted proteins | sample TergutEmb28metaG_FD_89873 | JGI IMG/M metagenome (GOLD analysis project Ga0123357, IMG submission 89873) | Embiratermes neotenicus P4 segment gut microbial communities from Petit-Saut dam, French Guiana - Emb289 P4 | ecosystem: Host-associated > Arthropoda: Insects > Digestive system > Gut ... | reverse complement strand
CGCATAAACACCCCACCAGTGTAAAAAGGTAGACTGCTGGTTTTGGTGGGGGGGGGGGGGGGGGGGGGGTTAAAGGTGGCCAGTGCATAGGGCCGACAACCTTCCCAACATCACGTGCCAATTGTATGGAAATCTTAAATCCTCAAACTCCTGGAACCATAGGGGCCTTTCCAGGCATGTATAGGGATAGCTTTACCTTTACTGTGCTGTGCACAAGGGTGGTTGCCTTAGTGGACTATGTTAATACAAAACATGAGCCCAGAGGAAGTGGCAACGAACAGTTGTCAGAGAAAATAATGACATTTTGCTGCTTTGTTATGAAGTGAAGGAATTATGGCCACTGCATCCTGCTTACTCGAGATGAGGGATGGTTCAGTAGGTTGTTAAAATTGGTGTGAAGTGGGACGGGGGGTGGTGGAAGGCAGTTACTGGGAACGGTTGTGGGGGGTCGGACAACATGATGCGGATACTCTGTATCACTGCTGCTGGGTGGCACAAGTGCTGAATGATGGTGAGAGCTATTGGAAGGTGGTAAAAGAGCTGAGTTTGCTGGTGCCAGGCTTTTTGTTCCAGTTGCAAACCCAGCCACAGACGGTACAGAAGGAACTTGCTGTAACGAAAAAGAACACTAAAATTAATAATTATAAATTATAACTAATGCATAAGAAAATCTGATATCCATTTTATGAACACAACCTCTCTGATAACTATACATTCATTTCTCAAAACTAAGCCTATGAAAATAAATACTTTTACAGACCGCTTACTATAATCTGAATATCATCAGTAACTGCCACAGCTTACATTCTATCTCAGTTACTAGGTATCACAAAGCATCCAAAAACTTCTTATCTTTGTACTCCTATTTCCAGTTTGTATCTCTGTTTAGACCATGTAATGAGTGAGCATCTACTTGAGATCTGAAATTCAGTGCTTCCCTTTACAGTTTCACACATCCAAATTCAACTATTTATTTACTTCTTTACCACTAGCAGCTTACCTTGTCATTGATTTCTGGGAAAATTGTACTCAGGTTAAAGTTTGCAAGACTGTTTCCACTGGTGTTGTTAGCATTTGGTGAGGTATTGGCTTGCTGCTGCTGTTGATGATGTGAGGCACGTGAAAGTGAGGCATTTTGTTGTTCTGGTACACATGATGAGAATGGAGGTAGATGGCTACCTGAATGTTGGTTAGTGTGAGAGGCTGTCTGTGTTGGTGGGCGAGGCGCTGGGGGATACAGAGTTCCTTGAGGATTTGGTGTAGGACCTGTGGGGTACAGCTGTGGGCCAGGTGGTGCTAAGAATGTTCCACTAGCGTGGTGATTCAAGAAGGTACTGTCATCAGCACCCAGCATCGGGGAACCAATTCCAGGCGGCATCGACAAATATCCCAAATCAACCAAACCAGTAATTCCTGAGGTAGAAGATGAAGCTGAGGGTATCGGATCTGGAATTCTTCTCCTACTTCCATTTCCTCGTTGTTTTGTTAAGGAACAATTGCTGTTGCCATTGCCACCTAAGTTACTGGTCTGGTGGTGTAGCGGAAGTCCTCCTGCATGGCCACTCAACCTTCGGTTTCCATTTCCATCGCTCGAAGTTATGTTAGTGTTGCCACCTCTGTTGTTTTCCACAGGTTGTCCTGACAAGCTGTCATTTCTTGTTGCAATGTGCTGTCCACTCTGGTGGTGGTGATGTGAAGAGGCGGACATGGACGACTGTAAGTATGAAGGGTTATGTCGACCACCGTTTCGGTTCACAGATATGCTTTTCATTATAGGTGATGGGAAGATGAGGGAATTATTTGAATCTGAAGGAATTCCAGGAAAGTTATTACTGCCAGTAAGATCAGACAGAAGTCCTGTTGTCAATGAGACGGGAGGAATGGTGGCATTAGAATTTCCACCATTTGCATTTGATACAAAGTTTGTTGGGGGGTATAAGGTGGCTGGTCCTTGTCCACTCATATTTGTGGGACCTCCTGTGTAGGTGAAAGAAGTATTGCTGTATGGCTGTTGATTCTGATGGGGCGTTTGAGTGAAGGTGTCATGGTGACTACCAGTCTGAATGCTTGATCCATTTCCGTCTTGATGGTGGGAAGAAGGTAATTCCACTGCTGGAAAGTAATTTCCTGGTAGGATAGCTTCATTACCAAATGAAGCCGACATCTGCAGAGGTCGTGTAGTTTGAGGATGGGGATGATAATTTTGATTGTGGCAAAATCTTTCAGACACCACTGGAGGTGGCAGAGTCATAACTTTATTACTAGTTGCTTCTTGAGACAAGTGAGCTGTATTAGCATTATTTAGGGTGCTGCTGCTGCTCAAACCAATGAGAGCTTCAGCAGAATAACTGCTGACAGGTGCTTTATAAGGTGCTGAACTTGTTCTGCCCGGTTTCCCTCTACTTGGTGACCAATGATTGTGATTATTAGCAACAGATGATGGAGGCTGGCTCCCCATATCATGTACAGGTACAGGAAATCCTGCACTGCTTTGGGAAATGGGTGGCATAAGAGACGTGGTATTTTCTGTTGAGTAATGACTGTTTCTGTCTCTGTCATTCACTTTCCTGTTGATGTCTCCCGTTAGTGGGATTGCATTTGTTCCTTCTCCAACTGAGAAACTCATGTTTGTTGCCTGCTGCTTTTTACTGCTGTCCCTTTCAGTACCGTTTTGAGTTGTGCTGTTCCTCTTGTTGGAGGATGCTGCTGCTACGGTGTGCTGTCTCGACTGGGTTGTGTTGTTTTTGTTCCCACCTCCAACATGCCTGTTACTGTTGTTGTTCCTTTTTGCTGTGGTATTCACTTGTGTTCTGGATGATCCAGCACCAGATTTCACTTGATCAACCAACTGACTCACAGAAAGAAAGTTTCCTGACACTGTTGCTGTTACTCCTGAGGACCCACTTTCTGAATGAGCGGTACCAGCATAGCCTTGCGTACATGCTCGGTTGTTGCTACCGTTGTTCCTTGCCTTATTACTAACAACGCTTATTCCTGATTCCTTCTCTGTATGCCTACTCTGAATATGTTTTCCTGATATGTCTTGCTGTTGGTCTTCCAGCGTACTAACTGACACACTCTTTTTATTAATTTCTCCTTCACCAAAGTTTGAATGTATGTATGGTTTGTTATGGGTACTGTCTTCGTTCCCAGACATTGGAAAATTAGCACCCAGCGCTAAATCTCCAACTAATGTTGGCAGTGTAGACGGAACAAAGTTGTTGCCACTCACGTCGGGTGGCATCATTGTTGCCGATGTGAAAGGAACTTTCCTTGATGTCCATGGTAAAGTATAGGTCTCATTATGATAATTTTGTCCAGGCACAGGTAAATCTGTAAGCCTCTGATGTGTAGCATTATGATGCAAATTTCTGGTTTCTTCATTATGGTATGGCAAGTGCGATGACTGCCTATTACCTGTATACAGATTACTGTGGGAAGGAAGAACATGGTTCCCATATATTGCAGCATTTCCAGCAAAGCCTCTACCATCAAATGTGGGCGGAGTAACACTGGCGTTACCCACAAATAAATTGTGATTTGAAGTACTGCAGAATTCAAATTCCTTATTTATATGAGCAGAATTAGCTTCAGAATTCACAGCTGACACTGTATTGGGTTCATTATTTATTGCAGAACAGCTGCTACTGCTTGTGCGAACATCTGGTGATGTCATCCAGTTTACTGGAGGTCGATGGTCTTGTTGGGATGCTTTCACTCGCACAGATGAATGATTTGTTCTTGATGACTGCTGGTTTTTTACATCAACCAAAGAAGGAGCTGGAAACTTGAAACTTTCACTACTTGTGCCTCCTTCATGTGGAACTGTTACCTGATTGTCATTACTTGCAGGATGAAACTGCATGTGAGAACTTGACGTATCTCGGTCGGATATCTCCAGGGACTGCTGTTCTTCGTTACTGTACAAGCTCTGAAATGACCCTGTCAGTTTGTGTATTTCATCATTCATAGACTTCCTGATGTTTGTATCACTTTTACACTGTTTTTGACAGTTATTAGCATGGACTAACCCTTGAATTTCACTGACAGCTGGAATGGACATGGCCACAGCACGATTATCTGAAGTATCTTGAGATATTGACTTCTGCAGTGAAGCAACTGTTGTAGGAGTATGCTGGGGCATGTCTGTGGATGTATTCTGTGGTGGGACATTAAAGTTGTCATATTGATTACCGTTTGTTGGAGCAGACATTGGCGACAGCGTGGTCCATGACAGTATGCTGAAATTAGATGAATTGTGAGCAACAGAGAAGGAGAATGGAGCACTTGTTTTATTATGATCATTACTATTGGAAGCTTGAGTGTATATTGCTGTAGAAGTCACTTGTGAAGGCAGTGGAGAATAGTCATTATTGAACAGGTTATATGAGTAGGATTGTGCAGGCACTGAACTTGGAACATGATTATACGGAACAGATCTGTCCACATGTGAAGAATGGGGAACAGAATCCATCACTGCATGGTTGGGGAAATTATGTTTAACGACATCTACAGACGAAGCTATTGAAGAGGATGTCAATGATTTGTAACTGATAGAACTGACACTGTCTGTTGATTCTTCTGTAACTGTCACCTGTTTGCTTAGCATCTGGGAAGGATGCATCTTGTGGAAGGAATTTTGATTTGCAGTGTGAGCAAGTGCTATATTCTCTGGAATCTGAGAATGTGACACATCTGCACACACATGATGTGTCTGTTTGTTTGTGAGGAATGTCTGGGTGATATTTGTGTTTGCACAAGTGCCACCGTGTTGCAAACTAGTAGACGCTTGTGGTTTCATGCATAATTCTTCAATAGGCTGACTTACAGACGTGGAGAAAGTGCTGGCACTGACCATTAATTTCTTAGTGTTGTCTTCATTTGATGTGTTCTTACGTGTTACAGGTTCGAAAGTTGAGAGTGGTGGCTGGAATAGACCTGATGAAGAATGACACTCCTGATGCTGCTGACCAGATCTGGACATCATGATATGTGACTGACAGCTCAAGGTAAGATGCTGGGTTGTGTTATTTTTAGGCACTGTTGTGTGTCCCGTCTCCATTTCCCGTTGAAAACAAGATGTACTTGTATTGCCTTTCTCGCCATCTAGTGGAATATTATACATGCTAGCGTCTATAGCTAAACAAGTTTTTATAGTTGATGATAAAGAATTCTGACTGCAAGTTGCTTCTGATGACTTCAATTCAAGGTCACTAAAAAGATTTGACTGTATGCCAATGCTTCTACTCCTGGGATGAAGTCTGCTACCAGGCTCTAGAACTTCACCCTTGGTAGCATTTGGCCACTGCTTATCACAACTGTTCTTGGAGAAATTTTCCAAAGGTAATGTCATGTTGGTTGAACACTTTCCAGAATTTTTGGCCTCTTGATTTGAATTAATTTTTCTTTCATGATTACTGCATAATACTTCTTGCTGCCGATCATGTACATTGCACCCACCAGATGTAATTTTCCTGCTATCGGTACCTGACATAATACTTACGGAAGACACTGTTGTTACTTTTGTTGCAATGGCCTCATTAGTTCCTGCCATTTCATTTAATATAGCTGAGTGCTGGGATTTAGATGTGTTATGTGATGCATCAGGCTCAATGTTGCCAATCTGCAAGAGGGTGGAAGCTCCTTGCATGCCATCACTACCAACCTCTTCCTGTGGGTCTACTATCATTTCTGTCACTTTGGAAGATGAAACCAAAGGGAAAGCAAGAAGAAATGCTGCAGTTGGGGAAACAGATTCTGGATGTTGTCCAGTAGACGGCACTTGTAATGAAGCAAAGAGATCATTTGAAAACTCAGGATTTTGGAGAGATATGCTTAACGCACTGTTAACATTAGTGTCATTGTCCGTGGTCTTTGAACATGCGTCAACATCCGCTGAGGTGCTGGTGATGGGGATGAATGTGTTGTCGCTGCACTGAGTTGCCATGGCTGAGGCAGTAAGTGTGGGATACAAATTGCTGGACTGTAAGGGCAGCATTTGACTGGGTTCTGTTTCATTTGTGACTATTTTCTTTTCCTGATGTGTTAATGATGGATGTGATGAACTTTCCCTGCATATGCTGTACTCCTCTGTACCATTTGCGTGGATCTCGTGATGCTGCTGTCGTAGTACTGAATCTGAAACTGGCAGCTCTCTGTGTGAAGCCTGACAAACTGGTATGGAAGGACATGTTGTACTGTTACTGTTTGTTGCCACACTTTCTTTACCATTCTGACAGGACGAGGAATTCAGAAGTTCAGTGGACTTTTGAGGCGACATTTCACGGCTCTCGTTTTGAATGTCTTCTGCGTTTTGTAAGGACAATGAATCATTAGAAGCTTTTATCAGATTGTTCTGCTGAGCTTTTGTCACTGTAAGCTGGAAATCTGATCTTCGATATGTGACATCTACAGCGTTCACAGATTGTGACTGCTGTGGCAGTTTGTTCACTTCTGGTGCTTGGAAAAGTTGGGATTTATTGACAGTGGTCTGTGTATCATATCCTTGTTGAGGAACTGGATCCAAGGCAGTTAATCTGTTACATTTATCTGTTCTATCACTAGTTTCATCAAACTGATGAATATCTGATGCAGTGCAAGTATTAATTAGTGATGGATCATTTACAATTAGTTGTGATTCTGACCTTGAAAGTGGCCTGGAATTAGCTTTTGAAAAAACCTGTATATTCAAGCTACAGACTTCTGAAATTTCCCTACTTTCATTTGGTGTTAACTGTACAGTATCACCCTCCATCTGGCCACAATCTTTGATGCTTTCTTCCGGTGCCTTGGTGACAGCTCCAGAACACACAGCATCCATTGAGACTGAAATGCTCTCTTTACATTTTGATTCTTCCGAAATCCTGTCAATATTTTGACATTTCCCTGGTTCTGTCATACACAAGACATCAATTGTATAGGTGCCAGTGTTACAAGATTTAAGAACTGGCAAGTTATGTGGTAATGTGTTGACCAGTACATTGGTGAATGAATCATTAGTTTCAATTTCAGCATTCCTTGATTCATGATTTTCCTTGCCACATTTTGTCTGTTTCTTCTTATTACATAAATCTTCACATTCCTTCTTTCTTTTTACAGCTGCAGATCTTGCTTCTTCAGCTTTATTCCTCTTTTCTGTCTGTGTTTCCTGATTATTCATCACAGAATGTTCATCCTGTTTGCAGCTTCTTTCACCTTTACTTGCACCATCATCAGATACGAGCGCTCTTGTCCCTTTGCTCTCCGTATCTCTATCCTCGACTTTCTCAGGAACTTCTCCAACTACCTCTCTATCTTCCTGCACCCTGCTACCTCCTTTGGTTTCTGAGCTGTCCACAGTTACACCTGCAATACTGACCTTCTCATTAGAATTGGTAGGTGACCTCTGTTTATTGTTTTCATTTGCACTTATAGTTTTAGCTGTTTTCTCTTTTGCTTTACATGTAGCTGCTTCCTTACTTGCTGTACCTTGAACTTTATCACTCACTGAAACAGGCAAATCAGTATTGGATGGGTTAACATTTTCATTATCTCCTTTACTTTTAGCTTTTCCAATTGATTTTATCACTGCATTAATGACCGAAGCCTGAATTTGCTGACATCTGGCAGGGTGATTTCGTGATGTTAATGCTGGGATGGGAACTTTATTAGCAAATGTAGTTACTGTCGTGTCTGAAGTTCCAGGTTGCTTTGAAACCTTTGGGACCAACACTGGAAATGAGCGTTGCTGAGGTTTGGTACATGATGTTGTAACCAAGGCAGCAACATTTGATGAGGTAGTCCTTGTAATGACATTTTTCTTTTGCTGCATCATTATCACTGGTGGGGGGTTTGTAGGGGGTGGCAGTTGGTTCGAATTGACGATGAACTGTGTCGGTGTTGCCGTAAGCACTGTCTGTTGTGGAGGAAGAACTGGAACGATGTTTCCGTTCGCTAATATCAGTGTTCCGGGTCCCAAACCTGCAAGTCCTGTGCTGTGATTAGTGAGAACTGTAGGTGGGGGACAAGTCTGAATACTAGAGGCCATTACTGGTGCAGTTAAAAGATGGGATTTTGTTACTGCAACTGGATTGTTTTGCTTAATTTTGTTGGCTCCAACATTACTAGAGGTAGAATTTGAAAGTACCAAAGGAATCTGCTGCGATACATTCGATGGTTTTGTCGCTTTCTTTGCTGTCATTATCTGGGGATTAGAAGGCATCACAATACATGGTTGTGCTTGGTGATGATTCATCACAGAGGTAGAGTTTAAGGACGCTTGCTGAACTCCGCTGTTGCCTTGGATAACGATGAAGCCTGGTTGAAGTGGAGTATTTGTGTTGATTAAAGTAGAACTGGCAACAGTGGATGTTTCATTTGCAGATACTGCTGCTGTCGACTCGACATAGCTTGTGGGGGCTGTATCGAAGTCATTCGTCGTCAACCCCAACAGCTGAGCCACTGTTGGTAACTTGTCACCAAATAAATTTGTTGGTTTTCCTGGTTTTATTTTGGCTTTTGGTTTTTTATGTACAGTGGATTTTTTTGTGGGGGTGGACGGGAAACTTGAGGTATTTTCAATCTGTTTGATGGTGACTACCTTTGAGGGATTAATACCCACTGTCTTTAGAGGTGCTGCTGCATTTGTTCTTATCACCTGAACTCTGTTGAGTTTCTTCTTTTTCTTTATCTCCATTTTAGCAATTTTCTGCTCTGCCTTCTCTGTAGAACAAAATCATACACACATTAAACTTCATAACATAATTCTATGACGAGACATTAGAACCAGAATTTTATTGTACGCTGCTCCTTCTATAAAATATCGATCTTATAAATTTGCCCATAAAGCCACCTAACAATCCAGTACTGTAAGAACTAGGGTGGTGCCAGTCTACTGGGTATGCCAGGTTGTCAGGAGGTCAGTGTTACATTATCTTTTTACATCTTTACTGCCACTAGCACCTTCATTTACCTTTTACACCGTTACTACAATCAGATAGCTATAAATATTCAAAATACAAGTTGAAAACTGTTCAGACAATACAAGCACTTCTGATCATAACAATGGCAAATGGCCTTCACGGGCTACAGGATATTGGAATGAGCTGTGACAATTGTATTTTGCCAAAGCTTACTCACTATTACTTGCTAGTTTTTAAGCTGGACTATACTGGGAGTACCAGATCATCTGATTCCAGACTGTGGAAATTTAGTGTGTACAGGGTACCAAAAATTGACTTATATGTGAATTCCATAGGACTAGAAAGCAGACACTACTGACAGAAAGGGACTACTGATATTATAAAACAGACCAATTGACTTGATGTTAGACATTCATGAATTATACTAACACAGCCCTAATGTGGAAAATTAATAGCTTGTACCTGCAGCAGTCAATAACTGTATGTCTATTCAATACTGTATGTAGCATTTCCTGAATGGGGTTGTGCAAAGTGAGAAAAATGTGGGTCCTACAAGAACATTCTGTTGAAATACAGAACCCAATAATTTAAACATTAGTGCTATAAACTCTCTGACTTTGCCCAGCAGATGACCAAATGCATTACTGTGCCCATCCAGAATGTTTTAATATCATTCTTGTAAATCTGTCTATCAATAACATAACTCACTCTTCTTTGACTTCTCCAATAACATAAGACCATCCTCCTGGTTAAATTTGTTGGACCACCTAAGTGGACGTGAAGACTCCACCGCCAAATGGGATGGGATGGAGATGTTGGCATCCCGCAAAAGATTCACCAACTGCTGTATTCGTTTCACCAATTCTTCTATTCGTTGCTTCAGTTCTTGCACTTGTTTTGCTGGCATAAAAATATGTAACAATCCATCAGTACTTATAGCTAGTAATGTGATGTCTCCTTATACATTGCAGTATGTGAAAAATACAATGCAGTGATTTGTGGCTACTGGCATTGTACATTTGTGGCTACTGGTACTGTACATTTGTGGCTACTGGTACTGTACATTTGTGGCTACTGGTACTGTACATTTGTGGCTACTGGTACTGTAGATTTGTGGCTACTGGTACTGTAGATTTGTGGCTACTGGTACTGTAGATTTGTGGCTACTGGTACTGTACATTTGTGGCTACTGGTACTGTACATTTGTGGCTACTGGTACTGTAGATT
>Ga0123357_10015036_pt1 | contig 10128 bp, 6 predicted proteins | sample TergutEmb28metaG_FD_89873 | JGI IMG/M metagenome (GOLD analysis project Ga0123357, IMG submission 89873) | Embiratermes neotenicus P4 segment gut microbial communities from Petit-Saut dam, French Guiana - Emb289 P4 | ecosystem: Host-associated > Arthropoda: Insects > Digestive system > Gut ... | reverse complement strand
TTTTATTGTGACGCAGCTTTATGGATTATATAATTTGTTTAAGGTGGCGATATATCCAGTATAATTCTCCTTTTTTGTGGCACAGTATGCAACTGCCAGATCTCAAGCTTCAGCCGCTGTGTAGTTGATGATCTCGCCCTTCTGGGATATCACGTGACGTATGCTTGAAATCTTGAACTGCCCGGCCCTTGTACCTGGGACAGAGTATTTGTCCCGAAATATCGGTAACCAGCAAACAATGCAGGCCAATATATTGATGGAATTCATCCCGTTGTGCTGTGGCGCATTAGTAGTGATTTATATATTACCGTCAAACACGACAAATTTATTTAATCCAACAGTTCGTACAACATGCTTCGGTCTTCTTCGACCATCTTCAGGCACTGAAGTACAAAATTTAAAACCAAACTACACGTTCGTTAAAGTATTTTGAAATTCATGAGATCTATAAAATTTTACACTTCAACGCGTACTTTAACTTCTCGTATTCACCAATGGCGCTGCCTTGACCAGCTGTGTATACTGTGAACGAATTCATCCCTTTGTGCTGAAGCAAATTAGTAATAAGTTATATATTTCCGTCAAACACAACAGATTATTAAATCTCGCCAAATGCAAAATGTTTTTAATCCGTGTTCACTTGGATTGTAAATTTTGTACTTCAGTGTTTGAAGATGGTCGAAGAAGACCGAAACATGTCGCAAGCATTGTTGGATTTAATAAATTTGTTGTTTTTTGCACTAATGTGTAAATTGCTACTAAATAGTCCACGTAATTCTGGGGAAATGACCAACTTGATGCACAATTACGTTTTATAAAACGTTAATTATTATAATCCTCTACATGTTTCGAGCAACAATGTGCTCATCATCAGGAGGTCCAATTGTATTAATACAGCATCTGGTATAGTACTCTCTGTAAGTGACCGTCACTTACACAGAGTACTATATCAGATGCTCTATTAATACAATTATACCTCCTGATGATGAGCACAGTGTTGCTCGAAACATGTAGAGGATTATAATAATAAACGTTTTATATAACGTAATTGTGCATCAAGTTGGTCATTTACGCGGAATTGTACCAGGATGCACGGTCAGCAAAGCATGAAATAGTCCACGTAGTATTCCAGAAGTGCAAAGGTCTGTGTTCTTAATAACAAACCCCATGAAGACGCGCCTTCTGGAGAAGCAAATATTCCATCGGCTAGATAATATATCTCTGTAATTTGTGCAGCCCGGAGGTTTATTGCCGTCTTCACAAGAATTAGCTTCTCATTTCCATCCAGAATCAGATAAATCCAGTGCAAGTACAATCTGTTTTCTCAAGGTCACTTCCAGTATTAACCACCAATCACAAAGGTATTTTTCTTTATTTTGCAGATCACCTTGTTCCTCTTCAGAAACGGGCAACCTCTGGGACAGGATCTGAGAGCTATCGACATACAACGAGCACGTGACCATGGTCTGGCATCGTACAATGACTATCGACACTACTGCGGAATGCCCAAAGCACACACTTTTGAAGATTTTGGAGACCTCATTGATACAGAAGTATAGAAATATTAGCAGTTTAATTTGTGTCGCATTCTCAATACAGAGCAGCAAAAACCTTGGATTTTTTTCTATCTGCATGTCCAAAAGTCTGCATACAAAGACTCAAATCTCGCTGTCTAAACTTTAAAAAAAAATGTAGTTTTGGAGATACACTAAATTTACCGAGGTTCGACACTCTTTTTAAAATAGGACAAAACAAAGGACTCTTGACATGAACACCTGCCTGCATTTCTACGCGCATCTCGAGGTTAAATCACAACATTTTTCTCAAAAATGCAAAAAACAAAAAAAGTGAACAAACGTTAAGAACAAGAAACTAAACATACAGTCTTTGTCAAGCACACTTTTGAATATGTATTATGGTTTTCGATATAATTAACAAAACTTAGAGCAGCGGTGCACAGGTATTCTAAAATCTTAGAACGTATCTCAAAATTCTAGGCGCCAGAAAGTTGGCGTGAAGCAAGTTCTATACTGAGAATCACATATAATGCGCCACCGTACAAAAAGTATTTGCCCGGCCGACCCGGCGCCTAGGATTTGTGCAACCTTTTTACAGCGTCTCGTTCAGCAATGCACATAATTTTTGTCTCTCTAAATAACCTACTGCACCGAACAAATTTCTTCTGGATAAGCTGTTAGTATTTCGGTTACTACTAAAATTACTGGCCTTGTATGGAATCCAAGGTTCATTACCATAACACGACAAAATCTATTCAGTTGAACTTAATCTCTCCCCTTACATCATACTTTCGTAAGAACCTTCTCTTCTGCGAACTTCCGCATGGTAGCTTCGGTTTTCTTTATCCAGCAGACAATTTGTACAGATTTCTCAACACTCCAGTGCGTACCAAATTTTCCACCTATTTCACATTCCTTGATTTTAACACTGCTGTAACTGGTATTAAGTGAAGTGTACTAATTAGGAATCTATCAATTACGGTTCAGTTCTTACACTAAGCTACTTCTATTAGCCACAAATTTAAACACAAAATTTAATAACTATTTTTTAGGTTAATTACACGAGATTTATACTGTTACGTTATTTCAAACTGACTCGTTGCTGTAATTTTCCAAATATCAGTATTCTCTTACGACTCGCGTTTATCGATGTTTGTGTGCTGTGTTTGCTTACAAACAACAGCCGGTCTCTGAGATAGACACATTTCTTTTCAATTACACGTTGTACTGACTACACAAGACACGAGGTTGTCGATCTGTCTTGTTTTTAGAGACCCGAAACTGCCATTCCTCTAAAGTGGTTCAGATGATCGAAGGGCTCTTGAATTGTTTTATTTTTAGAGTGTACAAAAACTGGCCTCCCTGTATCATCATCCAGACGATGTGGAATTTACTGTTGGAGGTTCGCTGGAGGCCATTGTACCCGGTGCCCTCGTGGGACCCACGTTCTTGTGCATTCTTGCTGAACAGTTCTACAGAACCAGAAAAGGAGACAGATTCTTCTTCGAAAACGGCGAGAAGGATACGGGCTTCACATTAGGTCAGAATCTCACGTAAGACATTTAAGAATAAGGCATGTGAATTTGTGTAAATTTAGTTTTGACTTATATCTCGGGTTATTCTTTGCCTTTCTCTTATTCATACCACATTTTTTCAAAGACTGTTTCTCTCTCTCCGCCTTCAGGTGGAATGTAGAGTCACGGACCCTACTCTGATGGGCTTCTTGAAGAAAGCTAATCACTGGGGTGGCGAAGCCCAGCTCTTTGTCAAGAACTCACGGAATAGGATAACCCACTCTGTTTGCAAATGAAAACGTAGACAAGTGCAGTATCTGAGACTCTGAGACATTAAGTCACATCTACTGCAATACACTATCATTAGAATACTCTAATATTGAATTGCAGGGATTCTTCCAGTGACCTGGTTAGGACACAGTTGTTGAGTTCGTGGCCCATTTTCAACAAAAATATGAAATGGCTTTAGACTTAAACCCTTTTCCAGTGGTTTCAAAATTAAAATTAGAAGCTTTATGTTACATTTGGAACTGTGCAATATAGTCAGAAACTTTTAAAATCTTCCCACAATTCACTCACTTCTGACCATACTAGCATTTCCTTGATTGGTAAGTCTCTATAACATTTCATGACTCCTTGGTCAGACCAATGAAAAGGTGCAAGAAGAAAGTTATAAAAAAAAAATTACATAATGACACTCTTGAAAGAAATTTACGAAAGGCAGAAGATGTATGGATACTTATACTTCTTCAAAATCTCGAATTTCAGAAACCTCTTTTAATTACTAGTCCCATAAGATTCGAAAGAATTTCTGCCCCTTCCTACATAGATTGGTATATTTACGGAGTCACTTGGCGTTGTGTTCAACAAAGGACATGACATAGAAAAAACAGTAATTTTCATTCGAAATTTTTCGTTCCAGAGCAAGTTAACGAGATCAGACGTGGCAGTATATCCAGGCTTATATGTGACAACGCAGATGATGTGAAAAGTATGCAGTCCAGAGGTTTCGAGCAGATATCTCACACGTAAGGAATCGCAACCCAAATTATCTCAGGCACGAAAGGAAAAACCACGATCTAAACAAATGAAAAGGAGTTCCAATAAAGCTCACATATTAGCCAAATAAATTCTCTTAAACCTGTGTTTATATGTTGGTGGTATTCATTTGTTTAAGAAGAAACACATTATTTCCAATTGCCTGATCCATGTTGCAATATATAAGTTCATTACAATTTTTTGTGTTGGAGACATAAAATTGTATTTATTTGTAGAGTTAACTTCGAACGTAAGTAAACATTTTTTATGGCCGATTCAAGGCTTAGGAGGTTAGTTACTGGCTATTCAATTCTAAGATCTGGGTTCAATTCCATACAGTTTATAAGGATTTGTTTTTTACAAAGTGACATTTGTTGCAGTTCTCTTTTTATATGCTTGCTTCAGGCTTCAGTTTTACCTGTCAGTATCATTCCACCAGTACTTCATTCATCTACCACGGACGCTATATTATCTTGACATTTAATATTGTCTTTATAAGACACTCACAGGTATTTTTTTAACATTCGTATGTCCGTGCATCGCTAATATATTCATAGAGTACAACCAACAAGATGCAACATTTCACAACTTATTTATTTCTGTAAGACGCTCTAGCCTGGCCGGGATGAAAAATCCCGACCAGGCTAGCAGCAGGTAGCAGTTTTGGTCTGACAAATACCTGCCGCCGTATGTGCAGTTTTGAGCTCCTGATAACGGACGGAAAACCCGTCTGAAACATGCAGAGCCTCTTACAGAAATAAATTGTGAAACGTTGCATCTTGTTGGTTGTACTCTGCGGTGGCATATTTTTCTCTGCATCTGATTAAAACTAAATCTCCAATGACAAAGGAAACATGCAAGTGTTTTACTGAAGGCTCTTTCACAGTTTCGAAGGAGATAACAACCTACTATAAAAGCCTCTTAATAACTATACGGAGCAGAGTACTGCTTGACAAACTGATACTTCCTCAGCTAAGCAAGAATTTTCCGAATCTTATAGAAACACAGGGTTGATTGGCGTATTTGCAAGGGTCATATATGTCTTATTTATTTTTATTTTCCCCTTTTCTGCTATAAGTTATTGAGAAAAAAAGAAATAAAACTTCGATTTATGTCACCACAAATTTCTTTGTTTGTTGCAGCAACCCTGTTGTGCCTTGCTCGCTCATTCCTGCTCCGAGCCTCGAACCCTGGAGAGAACAACCTCACGGTCAGGAGAACGCGGTCCCGCCCCAAGAAGAGACACAGAGTTTCGCTTTTCCGTTTTTCAGCAAGTAGCGGAAATTGTCTGCAGGCGGCAGCAAAGAGGAGCTTCAAATGACATGACGTAGTGTTAAGTTCCCTTCTGCCCTAAATCAGAGACAATTTTCATTTGTTTCTGGCGTCTACTGAAAAGTATATCTGGACAGAGACGTCCTGTGTTTTTTGTTCCTTATCTTGCAAAGTCCAGTGAAAATGGAACATAAAAATCTACGGTCTAGTGAACCCAGTTTGAAATTTCGAATCCAGTTCGTTAAAGAGTACAGTCGACAGAACGACACCCATTTTTTTCATGTCACTATCCTATAAAATGCATATATTTACTACCTCCATACTCCGAGATAATTAACATTCTCTGCTCAAAACAAATATTTTTGTGTTCACAAATTACGCTCCTCAGGGAGCGGATGTCGTGTAGTTTTGTACGAGGTTTCAGAGGAACCTCCTGTTTACGTCTTCTTACCTCCTCACTTCAAGATGAAGGTGGCATGTTCCTTGAAATGTTGGTACCTGGCACCAGACTGTTTAGCACCACTTCCAAGGGTGCCGTAATCTTAACGTGCTATTATCACTGCTGTGATGAACTCTTATTTCCCATTTTGGTTAAGTAAGTTGAAAGAAACTCATTTCGTAGGGGTTTTATTTGCGGTAAAAGACGTTAGGTCTTCCTTCTGATCCTATATAAATGCAATTGGACTGTAATTGTAATGATGTAGTAAGAACATTTCGATTTTCAATTTACACTGCACGTCTTTGTGTTTCTGTTTCAACAGATTTTTCAACGAATTGTTCAAGTTACCAGTACTGTCGGCTGATTAACCTTTTTCCATATGGGCGCGCTTTGGAGCTTATTTGTTCTTTCAATAGGTGTATTTTCTTGTAATTTTGAATATATTCACTGAAAACTATATCTTTCCGCGTTTGAGCTGTATCCAACATTGCAGCGCGACCAGTATTAAGCGTAATTTGTAATACGTGCTGCGGATGAAATTGCAGTGCTTTTGTTGTTAGAAATATATATTTTTTTAAATTTTATATAGCCTGTTATGTAATATTAAAGCTCAAAATATAATCATGTATTTGGTGAAATACTGGTTATTATGTGCTAGTTACTTTCCTTGAATTTACGGGGCTTATGGCTAATGTTGTGTATTAAGATAGACCTTGGTTTCTGTTCCCCTTCATTTTTGGCGTATTTTATTCGTAAATAGAAAAGACGTGTTCATTTGTTATCACTGTTGTCTCTGAGTGTGTCCTTCTGTTTCAACTTTTAAATGATTGACCGATTTTCACGAAACTTTGTTACGGATGTTATTCCTCTGAAGGACACTGTAAAGCCGCAACGCTCCATTTCCTACAATCCGTACGCCTCACAAGTAATGGCGACACTTTTGTTTCTGAAGCAATTCACGGCTGTGGAACTTGCAAGAATATGTGAGTACGGACCTAGGTCCTCCGCAGTGAAATCCCCATTACTAACCTCCTGAACCATGGCACAGAATTCGTTCAATTTCAAAACGATCAACTCAAAGTAGTTACTGGAGTTCGGTCAAGATACTTCAATTAGAATAAGTCTTATTTTCTGTTCAAGTTAGTGATTTTACACGTAAATAATCTAGCGTGAAATGCACAGTGTTTCTTACGTGTTACGCTGCTTTTTTTTTATGTAGTTTTATGGTATGACGAAACCCCCAGTTACTTTGTGGGAGGGGGATTTGCGACCCTCCAGCTGATAGTGTTAAGGTTTGATTGACAATATCACGGTATGTGTGCCTTCACAGTTCAGAGTTTATAGTTCTTAATTATTTTCTCTTAATCTAAATTTAGTTACAATAAATATTACGATACAGAAATTGTCCTACATATTTACAAATATAAAAATATTTATCTTACTGCATTACATTCGTAGATACTTGTCAAAGATAGATACATTTGTGTATTATTTGTACAATAAATTAATTAGAATACGATTATTCAAGAATAAAGATAAATAAATAACAATACCAATACCAGTGATCTAGATTTGTAATAAGGCCAAGATTCTATTTATTGTTGTAATTAATATAATCTTCTGTTGAATGAAATGAACGTAGAAGAAGCAATCTCTTTCAAGGATGTTTCAATAAATTTATTTAATTACACAGATTTTTGTGTTTATTTGGAGGTGGTTAAATATTTTTTTCCCCCAAAAAAATAGCTCCCTTTTGAAATGTGGTCAAATTGGCCATTGAAAGATGTAAATTTTATTTATCTTGTGTTAATACCACCAACTTCTTGGTTAGTGTATAAATCCTCATTCTTCATCATAAACAATAATAAAGAAAATAGGTAACGTGAGCACAAGGAGTAGAGTTTCTAATTTTTTAAACAACTGTCTACAAAAGTCTCTGTACCTGGAATTTTTAATGAAGTTGTAAGAAGTATGTTCAATATCAATTTTCAGTATTGCATCCTACACCATGGAGAGGGGTAGGAGGGGAGGGTGTAGCCTTAAGACGAAGAGCTTGAAAGATGTCAAATATCGAAGGCAGATTGAGAAAAAATGTATTAAAACTGTAAAGTCGATGTTTTCCTCGGTACATCAAAGAAAATATCTATAGAGCCAGGGCTCTTTATGTATTTTCTTTGTCACACATCAAGCGCCAGTTTTTCCATTATCTATGACCTGCTTCTACAAGAATCTGTTTAAGAAGTCTCGCAAGTTCTAAACATCTAATTTTTGTAACTTTTTAAGGCAATCTATTTAAACCACAAATAAATCTCTAGCTTTCATTTTTGTTTAGCCATCATGTAGTGGACTTCTGGCAGAAAGTAGCCATACTATGCATAATGTAAAGCATTACGGTACGTTGTATCATTTTTCTTTTCTCATTTTGCAGCCAATAAATACTTTAACTGAATGATAGCTTTACATTGTGTACAAAACACTTATACCATCACTTGAATGTATTTCCCCCTGTAATTTCTTTCATATAATCGTTGTGAGAAACAAACAACTATTTTATTATTACTGTACACTGACTCTCTAATACAAAATAGTTTTTTTCTATCTCACTCGTTAAGTACCCAGTATGTACTATTACATCACTAGTAAATATTCTATAAACAAAGAAAAAAATTACGGAAGCTTCGGTTAATCAAGTATCAAATTTCACTAACCAGATTCCATGCTTGATTAGGCAGCTCCAGTCTGTGTGTTTTACGCTCAACGAAAGGGCATTATTTGACCCTTTGTGTTGTTGTCTCCGTCTGTTGCATTTCAGATGTGGCCAGAACTTCTCTGTGCTGTTTGTTTTGCCTTGTCTCCTTGTCGATACCATTATCACTGCGCTCACGACTGATTGGAACTGCAGCGAGCACGTAGGCTGTACACCCCTCCCCCCTTCAAATCATTCATGTGCCTTTACCTTTCCAGTACCTACACGGTATTTCACAGAAAGTTTTCTCTGAACTCTAAGGGTGAACAGCTTGTGACCTTGCAAGTTGTAGTTCAAACTGTGGTCATCATGTGTTCCTTGCAACGGAAGACACAAAAATATTCTCCTTAAAACGACATAGCACAGATTTCAGATTGTGTACGGCGTTTGGAAAAGACAGCGGTACTCAATAGCAGGGATTATACTGACTGACTCAAAAGTTAGGAAACCTTCAGTTTAGTTTCTGGCTGCACGTTACACTGACAGAATATTAACAGAATTTGCTGGAAAAAAATCGCCACGGTATTTGCATTGATAATTGTGACAGACGCAATGTTATTTCAGAATTTCGTAGCGTTGCATGTAACTGTGGACTATTTTGCACAATCGTAGTAATGAAACCAACAAAAACACTTCATCGAGGAGAAAATCCTGTCTACAATTTTCTTCCTACGTATTTCGGCCCTTTCTGGGCCACTATCATTGAGTATAAATTACAAGAAGTTACAAATATACGAAGTTGTGTATATCATAAAACGAAATGAAATAACATATTTTAGCCTTCACTCTGCATATCTACCACTTTATACGGATGTATTGTACATCTGGTATGGGACCACTGGCAGCGAGGAGTGGCATTTAATAATTTGTAGTGTCTGTCGGAATGGGGCTGGACTTCACCAAACTTTGTATCGACAAATACTATGGGTAAAGTTTGTATATCGGTTTCATTCGGTAGTTTTCGCTGCCACCATATCAGATCTATCTCATAAGAAAGACTCAAAAACAATATAGTAACTTCGTCTAACTATATATTCTAATTCATTATGTTCAAATTATGTGCAGTGGGAATAATAACTCAAGTTCACAAATAAAGCAGCAAATACCGAAAGTTAGCTTGCCTGATATATAAACCAAATTACGCGAATTTAGAATAATTAAGTCTGAACTAAGTCCGAATGTACGCAACTCAAATTATATGGAATTTCAAAACAACCAGCATGGCTTACCTGGTAAAACTAGAAGACAGAAGATCATTGCAAGATTCACAACCAAATTATACACTGTCTTCGTTTATAGTCTTCTTCAACAACTCTGGATATATAACTGCCGCAAATCAAATAAGTACATGTACATTGCTTATAAAATGCGTACTAAGAGATCGTTTACCGGCCGTACAGATTTATATAGAAGCGAAGCGTAAAGTCAGCCATTCCACAACGTTTAGCGAACTGTTACGTCACTTTCAGACGTACAAATGCCTCTTAAGTCCAATGAACGGCATACGTATTTGCTGAATTAATGAAAGTGCGTGGCTGTTCGCTTCCTGCATGTATGTAACGAACAAAAGTTTCTAATCTAAGTTATAAATTATAAAACAAA
>Ga0123357_10015035_pt1 | contig 10129 bp, 6 predicted proteins | sample TergutEmb28metaG_FD_89873 | JGI IMG/M metagenome (GOLD analysis project Ga0123357, IMG submission 89873) | Embiratermes neotenicus P4 segment gut microbial communities from Petit-Saut dam, French Guiana - Emb289 P4 | ecosystem: Host-associated > Arthropoda: Insects > Digestive system > Gut ... | reverse complement strand
TGATGTTATGTACAGATATTAACATTACAGAAACTACATATTCCTGCCAGTTTCAATATGTATTTGGTAATCAATAAGTGAGTAATAGCTGTCAAAGTTTCAAACTTCTCTGGCCATTATCTCTGTAACCGTTCCACTTTGGATATAGGTGTTTTGTGTTATATCGGTATAGTTTGACCTAAGGAACACTCTCCCGAAGTCTGGCACATTCCTCCTGGGACACCCTGTATATATAGTAGGAACCTAAAACATCCAGGCGCCAAAATGGAGGCATGAATCAAGTTCCACAGTCAGGACACACAAATATTGCGCGACACGGTACGAAATTCAGTCGCCCGGGCGACCGGGGTTTGTGCTGCCATGCACTGCACCCTTCTAAGTTCTTCTTAAATGACCATTTATATACACCACAGTTTAAAGAACACCAAGACCTTGAAAATTCTATTTCCTGGTATCCATTTCCGATTTAGTGTAAGATCCAGTATTCCAGGCTCAGAAACTTGTTAAAGTTCCAACGAGTAGGGCCACCTATATTACCTCCTAACATGTCCCCAAGTGTATCCGAAAAAAAATCGTTCAACTTATCTTGTTTCGACTTAGCTCTTCTTGGTAGATGTGGCTCTTACGTGCCTCATTAAACGGCAAATATATAAATATATACATATATAGTATGAACTTAAGTTCTCTTGAAGACCACCTGATGATGGCCAGTAGAGGCCGAAACATGTAGTTGTCTAGTATAGTCATTAAAACTTCTTAATTGACATAGTTGTGTTTGAATACATACCCTTTCCAGTCATATACAGTACTTTGGACAGTGACACAAATTTTGTGCATCACCAACTCGGAGTGATGTGTTACCAGTGGCGTTGTTCGTGGGGAGGGGAATTTGAGACAACCGATTTTTTGCACAATCACCTGAACTGACAGCCGCGGTTGGCAGCCCCAGGCGATTGGACTGATTTCATACGCCGGGAAGCCTCTCATTTAGCCATTTGCTTATTTGAAGAGAGAGAGGTGTGTGTCATTCCTTGGCGTGAATTCTCAATGAATTCTCAACGACCGCACGTGTCTTGGTGAAACAAAACTGGCCGTTAACTTTAACACGCCGACAAATTTTGATCGGTTGCATGCAAATTCGGATAAACCAAATTTCGGCAAAAATTTATAAAGATCGCAAAGACCTACCCTTCGTATGTTTGTTGGACCGTGCATCATTGTGATAGTTGAAGAATAAAAGACCAACTTGATGTCACTTGCTATTTTATTTCACTTCTTATGTGTTCAACATGTTTCGGACATTAATATATCCTTCATCAGGAGCTCATCCTCCCGTCTTTACAGAACAATACGATAAATGTGGTAACTCAACAGAATAGTCGCAAACTCCTGATGATGGACAAATTAATGTCCGAAACATGTTGAGCACATAAGAAGTGATACAAAATAGCAAGTGACATCAAGTTGGTATTTTATTCTTCACCTATCCCTCTCACTGACTGGCTATGGGACCTTCGAGTTCCTGACTTCTTGGTTGCTAGGCAGTCAGTTTACTTTAGCCACAGCACGGACTTTCAGAGTGGGCGGAGAATCTAACCCGCCCCTTTACAATATGTGGGCACTTCATATCGTCAAAGTTAATTTCGAAGGTTGGTTAAGCGTGACCGGTCAATCACCTTAGTGTTGCAGTGTTGAAGTGTCAAACTTTCAAAAAACTCCGCGAAAACACTTAAAATATGCAGCTGGGTCACCGCCATCCTGGCCGTATACAATGACCTCCCTCGCTGCCTCACAACTGGCAGGTGGTTTCCTGTCAGTGGCAACCAACAGTACATATTTATGACATAACCCGTGTCTTCACACGGAACTAGCATAGCTAGTTTCGAGCCAAACTTGTTAAAGAATTTTCAGCGACAAGAGCGGGATTCAAATTCCTTTGTTCGAACTCCATACGCCCTACCCCCTCCCGACACAACTGCCCCCCAAATCGAAGAAACACGCCACCAAAACCCCTTCGCAGTTAATGTAACTTCCAGCGTCTTATACTTTCGCTTTTAGATTACAGGATATGGCCCAAAATGGATTTACAAATGGCAAGTTGCTGAACTACCAAGCAAGTTATCACCCTATATAACCGGTTCGTACACACTCAACTAATGGCTGGTGTCAACGGTGACCCACTCGTAACAGAATAGGGCAATGGCCTGCGACAGGATAATTTAAACAAACAGAATGCGAATTATAAAATTTAACTAACAGTAACTATGCAGGGGGAGTGATTAAACGTAAAATGAACCCAGCAGGCAAGAAGAAAACGCGTAAATATGGTCGGGGTAATTACAAACAAGGCCTACCATTGGTCGGTGAATTTGTCACTATTTACGGTTCATAATTGAGGGTTTTAGGGGGTAAAATAATTCGCAAATCTTTCCTGTCAACCTCAGTAGGCATATATGGATTCATAAGATGTAATTTTTCAGTCTTTAAATTGCACAACAACCTATGAAGGACCCAGTTTGGAATCAAAAATCAGCACATTCCTTGCAGAGTTGCCTGGCGTTCTTACAATAAACAACTATAATTTCTCGCAGCACCATTAACCGATTGGTCTTTGTTATAGGAACGTTGTGTTTTCTCCGAAGTTGAAACTGAATTTTAGATGCCTGTTTTATACAGTTTTATGTCTTGTTTATACGAACTTCAGAGTACAATATGTCAGGAAGTGGGTCAGAATGTGATTTATGTATGCAGAATATCTTGGAAAATAAACCGTATTTATTATGATGCAGTTGCGTACAGAGTTCTGGATTCATAAATGTCGGTGTGACAGACTTTTTTTTACCACGGTCATGAACCTCAAATATTCCACAAAAGACTGAGAATTTCCGGACTAGCTGAAATACTAGTAGTAAGGACCTGAGATATGAAGTTAGTTTGTGAACCTACGCCCTTCTACTGAACTCACAAACACGTCTAGGCCTAAGAGAGTTTAAATGCTGAGAGCAGAGGTGCACAAAGTTTACAACCTAGGAGCCACCTCAAAATTCTAGGCGCCAGAACGGCGACGAATTACGGAATTTGGACGCGCGGGATTTGTGCAGCGTTATTTGGGAGCTGTGTGCGGATACAACAAACCACCGGGAACATAAAAATAAATATTGAGGCCATAGAACTGACTCATTTGGAGCATATGGTGCTGAGACTTGGGGCACTTGGGACAGCAGATCAAAAATACCCTGTAAGCTTTGAAAGGTGGTGCTGGGGAATGATGGACCGATCGTGCGAGAAATGATGCACTACATAGAAACTAGGAGGAGAAGAAATATCCTTACTTTCTTACTCCATGGTGCAGAGTCCTTCTTGAGAAGCTAACTGGTTTGCAGCCGGTCAAGAAATTCCCCGCATTTCACGGAACCTGATGGTTCATTACCGCACTCGCAAGCGTCCGCCACCTGTCTCTATCCTTGGCCAGCCCGATCCAGTCCATATAACCACATCCCACCTCCTGGAGATCCATCCTAATATTATCCACCCATCTAAGCCTAGGTCTCCCCAGTAGTCTCCTTCCCCCCGGTTTCCTCAGCAAGACCCTATACACCCCCTCTCCTCACCCATACGCGCCAAATGACCAGACCATCTCATTCTTCTCGATTTTATCACCCGCACAATATTGGGTGAGGAGTACACATCATTTAGCCACTCGTTATGCAATCTCCTCCATTCTCCCGTTACCTCGTCACTCCTAGGTAGAAATATCCTACAAACAATAAAAAGAAGGAAAGCTAACTGGAATGGTCATATCTTGCGAAGGAACTGCTTTCTAAAACACATTATTAAATGAAAGATAAATGGAAGGCCAGAAGTGACGGGAAGACGAGGAAAAAGACGTAAACAGCTACTGGATGACCTTAAGGAAATGAGGATACTTGAAAATGAAAGAGGAAGCAGTAGATCGCACCGTGGAGAACTCCCTTTGGGAGAGGCATATATGGACCTGTCGTAAGAATGATATCGAAAAGAAAGAAAGAAAGAAAGAAAGAAAGAAAGAAAGAAAGAAAGAATGTAGGATTCTGGATTCAACGGCTCTTTGTGACAGGAACGTCAGTCACAGCTCTCTTCTGCGACGGAAATTACGTCAAGACCGCGCAGCCGCGGAGAGTTGTGTTGAGGTCATACTGGAAACAGAACGTTTTCTCTACCGGCACCTTTGATCTGCGTCATACCACATAACACTAGTATAAATGCTGTGACCATCAGTACGAGCATTCCCGTTCTTGCTGCCATAAGTGCTGCACACACTCCGCACAAGAACGACAAACAGGGCCGCGACATAGCTGAAGTGGTTTGTCGCCCGTCACTCTCAGCGGTGACCCGGATTCAATCCCATTCCGGTCCTGTCTGATTCGTAATGGACAAGGTGACACTGGGACAGGTCTCCGAGTACAGGCGGCCCCCGTATCCGCGGGTGGCCGCAGCCCGAAAAAAAAAAATTGGAAAATTAAAGAAATAAATGGTTCATAAGTTTAAAAACGCGCGCCAAGCGAGACCGTGCCGTAACATGGTGAAAACCAGCAGCCCAAACGCGCCCAGTATTTGACTCATCTTTCTTTACCCCCGTACCCACGATTCCCCGCAAACTTGTCACAATTCTGCTTCTAGCATTCTAGCTGTTCCAATTAGTTGCCATGTTATCGCAGTGTTTGTGTTCAGAAAGCACCAACAAGAATGGAGAACTCGGCGAATACGCACAATAGGCTAAGGTATTTTTTAACAAATAAAATTATCTTATTACAGGTTATGTACAGGTACGTACGTATGATTTTCGTTGTAAAACGTGTAATAGTAACAAGTTTTTTTCATTGCTTGTGCAGCGCTTTGATGGAAAAACATGATTTTTATTGTTCTGTCATCCCTTGAAACTGTACATGATACTGTACAGTACAGGTACTTTATTTTTTCACTGCTCAATCGTCTCTTGAGGATTACGCTAAAACGTCAGAATCCATTACTTCCATGCGTACGAGAGAGAGAGAGAGAGAGTGAGAGAGAGAGAGAGAATGTACACTGTAACTGTACAAGGTAGTGTACAGTACACTTTATTTTTACTTTATTTAATGTTGATAATGTTTTACTGTGCGTAATTTAGCAATCAAAACTTATGCGTTACGCGAATATCACGGCATATCACGTTTTATATAGCGTTCGGCATTATCCACGGTTTTCCGTACCAGCGATAGGTCTTGGAACGTATTACACGAGGATATTCCGGTCCACCTGTATTTCGTTTTCCGCTGTCAAAATCACTCCCCTTGTGCTCTACACTCTCTCAAACACCAACACCGACGCCATATGATCTCAACAACAGACAGCCTTTCAAATAGCACATATAAAAAGGGCATAAAATTGAGGTTCCAAACTCCAATCCTTCGTTTCCTAGGCAGTTTAGAAAGACTGCAATTTCCTTAAAAAAATGAATTAGCACCAAGCCAGGAGGTATGTACACGGAAGGTGGGGGCCACAGTCTTTCTTAACCGTCGGAAGTCCATGGGGGCGGATGACTCTGGCAACACGCCCCGACCACTTAAACACCCGAAGGAAAGTCCCGGCACCAAATTAACAGGAGTTTTTATGAGCGCCAAAACATGTCAAGACGCAGCGGTAAACAGAACTCCGCCCCAGCTGAGAATTTCATCCCAACTCCTCTGTCGACCAGCCCATATCCTAATCTCTACACAGACTGAAGAGCGCAGCTCAACACCACAAAACATCTGGTGTAGTTATTTGCGTATAGAGGGACATGTCAAGGTTAAGTTGTTACTGTTTGTGAAATGAAGGTATCAGGTGGAAGAAAACGGTCATCTTCACACTCCGGCCAATTTAGCCTTGGATAAGAACACTGGTACTCACTGAATAGGAGACAGGTTCAACCCCCGCGCCAATCTTGATGTTCTGAATTCTGTCAGTAACACACAAAATATTTTGGAATGGGTGGATGTTAGTGAATGCTTTGGAATGGAGGAGGAAGAGGTCGTGGCCTGATTTAGGGAACTATCATGGCAATACCTAGACATTTATAGAGAAATTGGGAACCGCCAGCCAGGATTACAGGTGTCTCCAGATATTCCAATCAGGTAACTTCTCCGAGTACAAGTCAGAAGCCAGCATGCTCAATATGTTAGCCTCAGTGAAGAAAACAACCGCAACATCCTCCCTGCTAAAGTCCATCAATACAGTTAAGATCCTTTCAAGACCCTGCTTAGTAAGAGTTTCCGTTCCGTGTTGGTCTACAAAGTGATACGACCATACGAAAATTGGAAACCAAATTTCTGTATGCGTATCACGTTTGCACGTAACGTGACAGCCTTCTTTAATCATTCCAAAACTACACCATTACAACTGGCGCAAAAAAGAATCTAAAAGCCCTCGTTATATGGTGTAATTTGTCTTAAACCGAACCTGTAAATCGTGGAAACCTGTCTTTAGCGGAAAACATTCACAGAACCGAGGCTCTGGATTCTCCAAGATCCAAAATTCTAGTACCTGAATGAAAACGAGACCTGCCTTCAACGTAAAAAAATTGTCCCTTGTGGTTCCGTTATAAGCAGGTTTCACTGTACCATTATTGTATTCTTCTGGGATGTTAAACAACGCACAGTGGAAGCAATTTGCAGACATTTCAAAGTAACATACTGCCTCCATCACCGTTCTTTGATCTTCCGTTAGCACAGATTATTCCATCAGCACTTCGTGCTCGAACCCACTTTGTCTTCTAAAAACTGACAGTGCAAGTATCTCCCGGCGGACAGAATGACTGTGTATATATTCCTACATTAAACGGCAGTCGTTTCATAGTCATAAAAGACGCGCATAAAAGACTCTTAACTAAAAAAAAAAGCAGGCATTCTAAATTTATTCGTTCCCCGACTTATCTTATTGCCGCTTACTGTAAAATGAAACTTGAAACAATTGCAAATCTTTTACTTACTTACTTACTTACTCCATGGTGCAGAGTCCTTCTTGAGAAGCTAACCGGTTTGCAGCTAGTCAAGAAATTCCCCGCATTTCACGGAACCCCGAAGGTTCATTACCGCACTCACAAGCGTCCGCCGCATGTCTCTATCCTGGGCCAGCCCAATCCAGTCCATATACCCACATCCCACCTCCTGGAGATCCATCCTAATACTATCCACACATCTACTCCTAGGTCTACCTTGTGGTCTCCTTCCCTCCGGTTTCCCCAGCAAGACCCTATACACCCCCATCTCCTCACCCATACGCGCCACATGCCTAGCCCATCTTTTACTACCAATTGTTAAACAACGACGTTTTCCTTTGGGGTTTAGTGATTGGATCTAAACACATTTATATTTGGTTTCTGCGCTACGTTGGTGGGCCCGGTAGCTCAGTCGGTATAGCGACTGGCTACGGGCTGGACGGGCCGGGGATCGAATCCCGGTGCGGGGGGGGAGATTTTCCGCACCTGTCCTGACCGGCCCTGGGGCCCACCCAGCCTCCTGTACAATGGGTACCGGGTCTTTCTCGAGAGTCAAGAGCGGCCAAGCCGTGACGCTGACCCCTCACCCCCTTCTAGTGCCATGCTCAAGAAGAGTGGAGCTATACCTCTATTCCCCCTATGGGCCGTAGGCCTGTATAGAGCCTCAGTACCCGCACATGGGTGCACTTTACCTTTTCTGTACTACGTTTAAATCAGGAAGTCCGGCGTCTATCGGGGAAACCTCTATAGTGCGTGATTTCTAGTTCTTACTGCTATACGATTCCTCTCTTCCGAGCTATATCATCTGGTATCATACTATTTACCAGCGTTTCGGAACAAAGTGCTGCGTCCGTTTTCATGGTGCGTAGAGGGGTACCACGTTTTTCCGAAAATTTAGCATGGTCGTAGGTTGTCATAAATCAAATACAACAACCATAATCACTTTCCTATCAACCGGTATGCGGTCCCGGTTCCAACCACCCTACACGAGTCCCTTTAACATTTTGTACCGGTGAAAAATCACTATTTTAGTAGCTGAAAACTGAAGTAATAAACAACACATATACACGATTTTGCTAGCGTCAAAGCAAGGGGAGTCCGCGGGGTGTATGACGCATTTCACGACGTACAGGCTCGAGAAACTGTAACGGTTCCACTCGCCCTACTTTTGGTACTGCACTGCTCCTAATGTAATGGTGCACGTTACGGTACTCCCATTTCATTGGTCAGTACTGATTTACCCCTCTAAAGCCTAGTGGTTACTATGTGTAACGCCGGCTGTAAAATCCAAAATCCTACGCCCTGCCCACAAAGTTCACTTATGGAATTTTTATGTATCTCAGACAGGAATTTACTTTCCCTATACAGCACTGACTGACTGGTTTTTACACCGGAGACGAAGCGTGTTTACTGCGCGGTACGAGCTGAATGTTTAAATATAATTCAAGATCACGTCAGTGTTTATAAAGAGTTAAATACAACTGGCACGCATCGTGGAAGATAACGATGCAATAAAACACGTAGACACCACTGGCTTCATCAACTCGCAGAACATATGCAGGATCGTAAAGACCAGTTCAGGACTTCACGAAGATTGTTCCCAGAACATCCATAAAGCAAGGTAAAACTTTACGGTTCCAATAAATCACTTACCCTAACGAAACCTTGGCTGACAAAAGTAAATGCAAGAGAAGTACGAAGTCACACTGACAGCTATACAGGTGTCTAGATCATCTGTCTCACACGATCGCAGCGTCATATCCCGGTGCTGCGGAACGTAACAATACACAGGTTTTAGCCCTTATCCTGCTAACGTGGAGAATATGGTGAGCTCCTAATAATGCCAGCAGATGGCAGATGGGATTTAACTCGGCGATTAAATGGCTAAAGAAGTATAATCATTAAACAAAATGGTGTTAGAGCAAGCCGAAATATTCAGTGCCTGGTATTAACCCTTATCCTGCTAACGTGGAGAATATGGTGAGCTCCTAATAATGCCAGCAGATGGCAGATGGGATTTAACTCGGTATTTAAAGGGTTAACATGATCAACGATGACTATAACTGACTAAGGTAAAATATCGAAGATCTAAAAGTAATTTCCCAGTGCTTAATAAAAAACTACGTCTTGAAGACATGGGAAATGAAGGTACAGCTCCACACATTCGTAATCTTGGCACTAGACGTACCCCACTGCTCAGCTTCACATTCGCGGCTGCTTCACTCCTTAGAAAAGAACCTCCAGTTCCCTAGGTAAGAGAATGCGGGCCAAATAACCGGCCAGAAGCCAATCGGAGAGATAATTTCTTATGCCTATCTGCAAACAAACTTCGATTCCCCGGTATAGGCGACAGTCAGGTCAGAATACTGACTGAACCACGCCGCTTCACCCGGTAAACAGAAATAATGTAGTGTGTCTTTCAAGTCTTTTAATTGCAATTCATCTTCCGCCTCAATGGACTTCATCAGAACTCAGCAAACGAAACAGCATCGTTAAAACCTTAATTTCATATTGATATATTTGTTAAATGCAACTGGGTTGACAGCCGGTGGCAGTAGTACAGTACATATTTACACACAAACAATACATAGGACAACACAATTAACAGCTTTGGTTGGGAGGCTTTCTGGGATTCGAACCCAGAGTGGTCAAACTAAGATTAACGATGAACTAACCGCGTAAAAATTATCGCCTAAATGGGATGAGTGCGGGGCGTGCCCCGTCTTTGAGAGTTATACCCCGGCATTTGTCTTACAACTGAGGAAAAAGCATGGAAAAACCTCAGTCAGGGTAGCGGAAGAGTGCCAGTTGGCACGATGAAAAACCGAATATACAGAACAGAACAAACATAACAATGAAAATACATAAACATAAAAATAAAAATACATAATTTACAAAACTAAACAAAAGCATACAAAACACAGAACCATATATACTTACTTACACTATGGTGCAGAGTCTTTCTTGGGAAGCTAACTGGTTTGCAGCTAGTCAAGAAATTCCCCGAATTTTACGGAACCCGAAGGTTCATTACCGCACTCACAAGCGTCCGCCACCTGTCTATCCTGGGCCAGCCCAATCCAGTCCATATACCCACATCCCACCTCCTGGAGATCCATCCTAATATTATCCACC
>Ga0123357_10015034_pt1 | contig 10129 bp, 7 predicted proteins | sample TergutEmb28metaG_FD_89873 | JGI IMG/M metagenome (GOLD analysis project Ga0123357, IMG submission 89873) | Embiratermes neotenicus P4 segment gut microbial communities from Petit-Saut dam, French Guiana - Emb289 P4 | ecosystem: Host-associated > Arthropoda: Insects > Digestive system > Gut ... | reverse complement strand
TACAGCTATTAACATTACAGAAACCACATATTCCTGCCAGTTTCAATATGTATTTGGTAATCAATAAGTGGGTAACAGCTGTCAAAGTTTCAAACTTCTCTGGCCATTATCTCCGTAACCGTTGAACTTTGGATATAGGTGTTTTGGGTTATATCGGTATATTTTAGCATAAGGAACACTCTCCCGAAGTCTGGCACATTCCTCCTGGGACACCCTGTATAAATCATGTAGCAAACTCTAACAAGACAGGCAGTGTATGCATAGCATAACTCTGAGGTGCATTTGTGCAACCAATGATGCACTAAAAAGCAATTAGTATTACATATTCTGAGTGGGTGTTTGTAGCCTTACATATCCAGCATGCAATGCACATGTGCCATATTGTCATCTGTGGCATGTCCAGCTCTACATTTTCCCACATTAGCTCATAAATGGTAAGATTTCTGAAAAAAAGTGAATGAACATAATACACGTGTTCTGATTTTCTCTACAACTTTTGCGTGAAACAATTCTCATTCTATGGCAAACTGAGCAAACTATGATCAAAATTTACACTGGTCTTTATGTAAAGTATTTTTTATTCCTGTCCAATTGTCATGAAACTTGAATTTTCCAGACAGATTTTTGAAAAATACTCAATTAATGACTTTCATGAAAATCCAGCCAGTGGGATCCAAATTGTTCCATGCAGGCAAATGGATGGACTGACAGACAGACGCGATAATTTAACAGTCACTTTTTGCAATTTTGCGAACATGTTTAATAATTACACAACAGTGATATCAAACTAAGCCACTGAGTTAAATGAAGCCTTTATCAATAAAATATATGTCATGCAAGCCACAGTAGTATCAATATGAGGGGCAAAGAGTTAAACTATGCCCCAATACCAACAGGAAGACTGTCAAAAACACAAATACTGGTTTCTGAGATGAAAAAGATGCCATAAACTCTGTATTTATCTAAACATATCATGAGCATGAATTTTGACTCAGCTAATGTTTGTCTCAAGCTTTTCATTCAAAGAAGTCCTATGCAGTGCATGTCAATGTGTGTGTGATCTAGAAACCTCAACAATGAGGTGGCCTAAGCGCGATTTTGGCTGTTGTGCCACAGAAAAAGAAGTTCATCTATTTATTAATGTTTGCCAGAACAGCAAGAAGACTTCACTGATGAGATCTGCAAAGCTAATGCCCGTAAGGAATTTTCAGCCCCAGAGCAACAACCTCTGTCTATTATGTTTTTGAGCTGTTCCAAAGTTTTAAGGCACACCACTACACAACATGGTTCCCTGCCATTTGTTCCATTGTTATTGCCCTCTGCCTCAAAACGTGAGGTCTTAGAATTCTTTCCACAACACTCACAACCGCCAGACAATCTACTGCTGTCCATTTTCACATTATTATTTTCTGAATTCTCAGCTTCACAGTGATTCTGCATTTCGTTTGGTGGCAGAATATGAGGAACTATAAGTGTATCTACACTACAGCCTGGATTTTGCCAATTCACCATATTGGTTGAATTATAATTCGCTGGTGCAGAGCTAAAGGACTCTGTATCTCCTGCATCATAATGTGAAGACCTAACTTCTGTAGACACAATGTCATGAGCAACAGGACCATCATCTGTACTACTTCGTACAGCAGTCATTCGATGTTTATATGAAGAAATGCCACTGTGGTTATTTCCAATTTCCACAGATGTACACAAGATATTATCAGAGGAATTCGTATTTACTTGCAATGCTCCTACTTCTTTCTCATGTGGAAGATCATTTTTCTTTCTTTGCGTGGTATTTTGGTTACTGGACGGCACTTCTGGAGCATCAGAAATCTTTTCTTGTTCTGTTTCAGGGCTACATTTTTCACATTCATTTTGAGTGGGATCACAACTGCATGGACTACACTTGCAAATACCTGCATCTTTCGTGATATCTTGCAAAACATTCGTCATCCTTTCCTCTTTGTCACAATTGTGAGAATCGTTTGTACTGAGCACTGTAAAAAGAACCTGGCTGCTAGGTGTGACTAGATTTAAATCAGACTGCTGTAATATAGGAACATTATCAGGAGATGAAGACCAATTTCTTTCCTCATAATGTTTGCCTGTAGGAAGTATTTCACCCGCACGTTGACTAGACAGAGAAGAGTTTACAGCACTTACCCATGGTGATGACAATTCTGAGGAACCTGGAGGGGTTTTGGAAGGCATTAAAATGGAGGGAGAAACCAAACTGACTGTATCTTCCAAAACATCTTCATTTTTGTCTGGATCAAGAATAACAGGAGCATCCTGAACATGCAGAACAATTCTAGAATTTCTCATTTCAGTAACATTTGGTGTGTTTTCACTTTGGTTAGAATCTGTACTGGGAGAATTAATGAAAGGTGTGAGATCATTTGAAAGGTTCACATTATTTAAAGATGGTGATGTCAGATACAAAACATTTCCAGATGTCTTACTCATTGTTTCAGACAAGTCTGAGGCATTTCCTGTTTCCAAGGATGATGCAAGCTGAATATCTTGTATCTGTCCAGAAGCAGAGAGGAAACTTAAAATCTCGGCAGCTCTAACACCAGAAGCTTCAAAAATGTTTGTTGAAGATGGGTTTGTTTCATTAACCACTGATGCTGTCAACTGTATACCCTGAATCTGACCACAAGCAGAAAGAATCCTCAAAATATCTGCTACTTGTTTTCCAGACTCTAAAACTCTTTTGTCAGAGCCATCAAAGATTTCAATAGGCATAGCAGGTAAGGATAGTAATGACTCATCATTAGTAACCATTGTGTGGGTGACATGTATGTGTTTGCTGGAATCAGTGACATTAGGAATTTCTGCGGTCTTAGAAACAATACGCTCACTTGATTCTGGTGATGCCATGTGCACATCTTGTTTCCTCTCACTATTAGTAACATTTGAATTACTGATTACTATGTTGTTAGTAATATCTTTATTATTATTGTTAAGTACTCCCTGCAAAGCATGTCTTAGTTCTAGACATGAAACACCTGACATTTGTGGACTTCCCACTGAAGCAGCTCCTGATGGTCCAAGCACAGAGGAAGAGTGTGATACTACAGATGTTTGTGCCAATGCTGGTGAAGAAGAGATCCCTGATGGGCTTGACTGGTGGCTAACTATGTTGGAATTAACCACAGGTTGAACACTGGCTAATAAACCTTCAACGTTCATGACATCACTTTCTTCATGTGTTGCATGTAGACTGATTTCAGTAAATGGGATGAAAAATGCTGCTGAACAAAACAAAATGTGGTTAAACGATATGAAATTATTGTGTAATTTTAAAATGCTACTCAAGAAGAATGGCAGCCTTTTATTCATACATTTGTGTTTGGGTATTTTTTGTGTGTGTGGGTGTGCACACACACATGGACACGTGTGTACAGAATTCTGTATCAAATGCAATATTAATTTAAAAAATCTTCTCTGTGATAACCATGTCAATATGGAGTAAATTTTTGTTTCAGAGACTGTCTCTGCCTTAATCATCAGGATATGATAGGATGGGTGATGCAACCACTGTTAGTTCACATGGTCCAGTCTCACTGTCTTGAAGCATGTTAAGAGAAGAACAAAGCAATCACACCTTCATAAAGCATAACCATCAACCACCACCAAAATCCACACGAGGAGGAGATGGAGCACTTGGTAACATTCTACAGTTTTTCTACCAATATTATGTAACACTGAATGTAGGCTAAATAGGATGGGTGACTGTCTCTCTCGACCCATTTTTCTCCTTCTTGCCAGCTCTTGAGCAAAACACTGAGTTACAAATTCTACCTTTGCACACGTGTGTGTGCATGTGTGTGTGAGAGACAGAGAGACAAACCTGTCATCCATCATGTCAGTCCCTGATAAAGGAAGTACAAACAGTCTCCAAAACTGACCTTCAGTGATCTTCAGTGCCATACCATTATATCTTTGGCTATATAATCACAGCCCTCTGTCACACTCACTTTTTAATACCGTTTAATACTGAAGTGGGTGTTCTTTACTATAGCAATTTGACAATGAACCATTTCATGTGTAGAATAAGCTGTGAGGATAAGTATTGAGAAATATGCATAAGACACTCAAGGCCTACTTTACATTACTATCCTGCATCATTGCTACCACACATCATCACCAGACAGACCATAAAAGAATATACTTCATGAGGATGGACCTAGTTAATATCTGATTTATATTTATGCAAGTTAACTGCTTGTGCAGAAATGTTGGCATGCAAATGTCATACACAAATTTACCTTGCACACTATCTTCTCCTGCTATTGCAGTCATTGGTACTGAATCGGTTATGTTCGGATTACTACATTTAATTTTGTTCAGTTCATTGCCTCTATTTTCAGTGTCATCTATGGGTTCAACAGCAGCTACAAGGCGATCACAATCTCCTTCAAGTAGATTATCAGCATCTTCATGTAGATCATCATCTCCTTCATTATCAGACGTTTCTGCACCTTCTACAGCCTAGAGGAAAATTTATCACAAGATATAACCATTTTATGCTACGTTTGGTTCAACACATAGACTTCACAGGCAGAATTAAACCACTGCAAATAACAACACGGTAATGCTGTTATGATATTTATAAAATCTTACATCTTCAATACTGTCAGCAGATTCATGAAGCTTGGAGTGTGACTTCAGGCTATTCGAAGTTGAAAATGTTCGCTCACAGTCCGAGTGAGAACATGGATAAGGGCGTTCTCCTGTGTGGGTACGACTGTGTGTCTTGAGATGATGACTTGCTGTGAATGCCTTTCCACAGCCTTCTTCCTGGCATCTGTCAACGTATGAAAAATGAGAAAATATGAATCACAGGTACTATCTTAACCTTCATATGAAAATGCCATTTGTGACCAGTAGTAAATCTCAAACCTCAGGATTACAACCTCCATAAATCATCATGTTTTAAGTATGAGGTTGAGGTTTAATACAATACAATAAAAGGTGGCATTTGAATTGAGTACATATGTAACTCAAAACAGACATAAAACTGCAAGAATATGCTCAACAAATAAAATATTCTAGCTGCAAGGGGGATTTTTTTAGGTATTTATATTTTGAGGCATAAGTTGGCACAATAAAGCAAAGGCCAAAACAGTTTTAAATTGAAACATCAATTCACTGAGATTATTGGTTAAGAAACAGTTCCTGAAAGGACAGTAAACAGCAAAACCTACTGATTAATCAGTTGCATTGTCCTATGTTACATGTACCATTAAACCACTGAATCTGTTCTGACATGAGCTGCGCTACTGATTTCTTTCAAGTGTGTATGATGAAAAAAAATGGCATGACAAACAAAATCCAGAGAAAACCACTGCCATCAGAAACCATTTGCCTGCCACCTATTTCTTTTAACTACCAATTCCAGCTTCTTCATCTACAGTCTGTGTGTAAATATACACTTACTTGTAAGGCCTTTCTTGGGTATGAGTTCTCACATGTTTCTTCAGGTCACTGAGAGTAGTAAAGAATTTCACACAGCCTTGTGTTTCACAGTTAAATGTGTTACCATTGTGTAAACGCTGATGGGCTCGCAATCTAAAATATTTCACAGAAAATATCAGTATTGTTACTAAACTAGCATAGTTTCATTTTCACAACAGACAAAAGGGGGCTGTATGATCTGAAAGTAGAGAGAGAATGAATGAAAAGAAAGAAATCTCACATGCTCCACCAAGTGATAGAAGCTATCACAACAGGTAAACTGCAATGAGACCATTACTCTTGGAATTTGTTCATTAATTGAAATTATGTTATGAAAGACTATGGGGAAACTATAGAAATACCTATGTTGGGACACCCAGCATGAACAAAGAATTGAAGCTGACACTCCCAAGACGACATAAGTTAAATGTCCAATTGTGCTTGGTCATTAACCTTTTAAAGCCTACTTGTTACGTGATGCACCAACAGGTTTAACATTCAACAACTGTACACTCTGCCCACACTGTATTTATGTGTTTTGTATTTATCTGAAAACAAATAGACATCTGCCCATACAACATAAACTAACTGGTTTTTATAACTGAGATGAAAAGCGTTTACTGCATGGTATGAACTGGGTCTTAAAATAAAGCAGTCTGCGCTTTGTCCTTAAAGGGTTTAGTATTTAGCTGATTATTACCTGTACAGGGTATTGAAAGCCTTCTCACATCCTTCATGGTGACATTCAAATGGCTTCACCTTTGTATGGACACGTATATGTATTTTTAAACTGTATGAAGTAAGAAAAGCTTTTCCACAACCAGGTTCAGAACATTTAAACCTGAATTCACCTGTAAGTACATGTAAATAAACAGTACAGTGTCAACGAATTAAATACTGAATGACATTACTGCAAAGTGGTAACACAATAACCCTGAAACAACATTCTTGTCAAATGTCATTCTTAGGTAATGTAGGGAAGATATGAAATCCTGGGAATTATAAATTTAGCTGCTTCACACTAAATGACGGAAGGAAGAAAAAATAGCTCTTACATATACAGAAAAATAATACACTAAATACATGAAAGTGCTTTGACATGAATTTTTGTTTTAAGACCTTAGCAACAGGAACAATAAAAGTAATTAAAATATATAAATATAAATACAAATAAAACTTGAAAAGATAAAAGCAACCTGGGTGACTTTTCTTCCGGCTTTGATTATTATATCCATCTGTTGTGTGTGAAACAGTCATTGCAAACTTAGGTTTACAAAATTTTAACAACAGGAATAAAATGGACATGCATTAAGGTGCGTTACACCATTAAATTTTCTTCATTCTTGACTTGGTCTTAGTAAAGAGCTATGGGAAGTAAATTATGTTCTGTTCCGTTCTATTCTATTCTTCTTTTCTTTTCTATACATTATATACAAACCCTTGTGTGTCTTCATGTGTGTCCGTAAATTTCCCACTGTACTGTAAGTGCGACTGCAACCATCAAATTCACATCTGTACCTTTTAATTTCTTTCTTGTTTGTGGCTGGATCAGTTGCTTCAATTGTGATTGTAGCATGAGAAGGATTTTCTGGCATTGATCCTGAGTTACCAGGGTTGATATGCATGTAAATCTCATCAGAACTAATTGTATGATGGATATACCTGAACACGGTAGAAATAAAGAGTAGAAGAAAAGTTCGAGCTTAAATTTATTTCATTTTTTTGCAACTAGAATTGTGTTACCTACTTCAACATATATGCTTTCCAGAATTTTAAGATAAATTCACTATTCACACCCATTCCTAAACCCCAATGTTTTTTACAGCACACATTACAATGAAATCAGGCCTAAGAATACTGGACTAGCTCTTTGGCAATATTTACATATTAATTCCTCAGTACCCCTTTCAAATCCTCTCTGCTTCTTGACATATCCAACAAGGTGGAGGGAATAATGTGTGAATTTTGTGGCAAACTTCCTTCTTTTCATGTGTATGAGTATACTTTAATTTCATTTTCACATTATACCCAAATGTTTATTTTTTGGAAGTCCCATTGTCATAGCTAGGGAATCATTTCCTCCATTGTTAATAGGCTTATATTCTATAGTGATAAGGAAATCAGCCATATCACAGCCACAGAAAAAGTCATGCCACGAATTTGCTTCTATTCAGCATACTAACCAACAAATGCACTTACTAAAATAAAGTAAATTACAAATCATACAACACAATTCATAATAAGAACCAACCCCTATAAAATTCGGCCCTGGCACTGAAAATGGCCTCCGGTGCCGCAATATGTAAGGGTTGGTACCCATCATGAATTGTGTTTTATGATCTGTAATTTATTGTGCTTAATAAAGTGCATTTGTTCGTTAGTGTACTAAAGAACAAGTCATTTTGCTAATTCGTATATACAATGTATTAACCCTTCATGAGAGGCGTGCGTTTATTAAAAGTCCATTGGCATTTTAATGCAAGACACTATTTACAACGATGAAAATTAGATTCAATATCCTTGCTTTGAGAAACAAGAAACCTTACACTAGAAGAACAGAACAGTTTGCATTATTTTGTAATATCTTTACCCTGCGTTTTCATCGTGTCCTTCCAGTTTTCCAATATACGTTGACGATTCGGGACTCTTTTCATCACACAACCTAGAAGTTGTATACACTGGCAATTGCTCAAAGACTCTTCCAAATGTCGGCATGTCAAACTCATCTTCCATACACTCTTGCAGTATATTCTCAAACGACATATCGTTACGCCCACTTTCGTCTCCTAACTGCAATTTTACTTCTGCCCATGTCGCCATTTTTTGGTAATTCTATCGATAAAACCGGAGCTAATATCGATATCGAAGTTGACGTATGGCCAATGCTAACACACAAAAATCTAAATAACTATACAAACAACTGTAAAACTATGCCAGCGGTAAATATGTGAAGCATATACACTGCACATGTCTAAGAATAATCCAGAATATCTTTCCAGGAGAAATAAATATTCTGTATGTTTTCGAATCAAATTCTTCACACTCTTGAGATGTGTGTAACTTGTGATCTGAACGATATATCGAGTTAAATCTGTCATACCAAAAGACGGAATATTCGACTGGGTTTGGTGACTTTGGGCTACAAAAATATGTATTAGATAAGTTATTTTAATTTTAGTAACAGATTAGAAATATTTACGCCACAATAAGAAGCCTAGTGAAGTTATTGCTTTGTTTCCGTAATTTGATGTTCTGTTCACTCTATTCGGCTCTTTGCTGACACCAAATGTGCCCACAAGCGCCATCATATCATTAATGTACGCTGTTAGGCTGTAGGCTGTGGTCATGGATTAGAGCTGGAAGCAGTTTCCATTTATCCATGGTCGGTAACGATCTTTTTCCGGTTGCGTCGAAGACATGGTAGGTGGTTTGTATTGTTAATTTTGTTAACGTACTTTTATCTAAGACATCCTTAGGAGTGGAAAGGAGTGTACATAGATTCAGTGATATCTGTTTTGAGGCTGCACGTGTAAGATTAATTTACTGAAAAGTGGTTGTAGTTTATGAAGAATATAACCTTCGATTTAGATTAAATATTTGTGTGGTATGTTCCGTTATAGAAGACTTTTTCTCTTTCTCGTGTGACACAGAAATTACTTGGGGTGCATGTGTGACACTAATTTTTGTTGTAAAGTGTTTTTATTTTTAAACATGAGAAACATTATTGGGTTTGTATTTAATAAAACCTGAACTTTGTATTTCCTTTGTGGCTTGTATTGAGCGCATGTATTTCGTTACTGTCTGTTATTGATGGTTTTAGATGTTTGTGTTTTTAGCATGCACATTGTACGTTTTTTCTGTAGTATACTAAATTTATTACAGGCTCGTGGACCTAAGAAACATTTGAAACGACTGAATGCGCCTAAGGCATGGATGCTGGACAAACTTGGTGGAGTGTATGCACCACGACCGAGCACAGGACCCCACAAACTGAGGGAGTCCCTTCCTCTTGTAATTTTTCTCCGCAACAGACTGAAATATGCCCTTACCAACTGCGAAGTGAAAAAGATTGTTATGCAGCGTCTAATTAAAGTCGACGGAAAAGTTCGTACTGATCCGAACTACCCAGCTGGATTTATGGGTATGTGTGTGGGAATGTAATGCTGCTGTAACTATATGCAGCATGCCTTATTCGTCTGGTTTGTGAAGAATGTGTTGTGTTGCGTGCCTAAGTGTGCAGTGAATTTGAATAGACCAGGGAATGGATAATGGTAGACCTATACATACCACGAATTGGAAATTTTTGTGATGGGCGGACATTTGGTTGTGCGAATGTTTGTAGGTTATGTTTGGTTGGTGCTTATTAGTTGTTGTTTGGTACAAAACATGTTGATTCGGTTCAGAGTTGGGTGCATAATTTATATAATTTGAAAGTAGGCTTTATGATGCAGATAACTTTGGTTTCAGAAAGCCTTTGTTTAGGAATTACATGATGTTACAGGTTTAAAATGATTAGTAGGCATGTTGTGTATAACTTAAGTTTACATTATTTCCACCCCCCCCCCCCCCCCCCCCCCCTTCATAAATTTAATCCTCACACCACCCCCATCATCAAAACCTCACCACAACCAACACCAAAAAAAAACAACACAAAACACATTACATT
>Ga0123357_10015033_pt1 | contig 10130 bp, 8 predicted proteins | sample TergutEmb28metaG_FD_89873 | JGI IMG/M metagenome (GOLD analysis project Ga0123357, IMG submission 89873) | Embiratermes neotenicus P4 segment gut microbial communities from Petit-Saut dam, French Guiana - Emb289 P4 | ecosystem: Host-associated > Arthropoda: Insects > Digestive system > Gut ... | reverse complement strand
CTAAAAAATTGTAACCCGAAAAAGTTTAAACCAAAAATTAATTAAAAAAAAAATCTGTAATTTAAAAGCAAATAAAAAAAAAACCTTAAAAAAAAAAAGCAATCCCATTACAGGCTTCGACAAGCCCTGAGGGTTCCAGGAGGTTGATTTCAAGACAATCGGCACATGAAGGTGATAATGTTGTCAAGCCCGACGCACCGGCCGCCTTTACCCCCATGAAATATATCTGGTACTTATTTCTGTTCGAGCCTGAGTCGACCCCAGGACCATAGTGCGGCCGGAAGGATTATGTTAATGAAAAATCCCAATGAAACCATCGGGAATCGAACCCGCAACCTTCCGTCTTGTAGCGCAGTGCATCAACCAACTGTGCCACCGCGTACCGCCCACAGCAACTGTGGACACCCTTAGAACATACTTTAAAAAATTACAGCCTCTCCGTATCACAAGCTACAACAAAGTTAACGACGGGTGCATTGTCTTCTAATATGACAGTTTTTTTTTTTGCTACACATCTGTCGAATTTCTGATAAAGAGATTCAAAATACCTTATATTACAAAATCTCTTTAATGTTGTTATTGGTAGTATGATCCACGAATTATCTAACCTGTACAACAGATATAAACGCAAACGCATGCAATATTTCCATAATTTTGAGATAAGGGTTTTAATATATTTAAACGGATCCTACAGGCGAAATATGACCAACATGACAACATAATAGGATAATGTCGATCGTGCTTGGCAGATTTGCCACATCGTTTTTTTCTTTTTTGTTTTGTTTTACGTTTTGAAATTATCGGTGACGGACGTGGCTTAAACATCGTACTTTGTAACACCGTAGGAGAAACAATAGCCATTCAAAAGGTCAGACGGCTTTTGACCCCCTCGCATGATGCATCAGGGTGCAGGGTGTAGTGACCAGAAAGAAGCAGAACAGAAATGATTTCCCTCCTTCTGCTCTTTATCAAATCATGAGTCACGACGTACAACTACACAGTAAACATGCACACTTATTAGGCCAGCCTATTATGTGATAATCGAACAAGACACTGGAATCGTACGTGCACAGGCAACAGGTTGTCAAGGGTGTTGTGATACTCCGGGAGGGTCACGAAGGTAAAATATGGGATTAGAGGACCAAGCCAGAGAAAGTGCGAAAGCAATAACTAATAGACTGTTTAATAGAAACGTTTGAGCTGCAGGAAGATTAGTTTTACAGTGAGGATTGAAGACATCTGTTTTTATACTCTTCCGACATACCATCGAAATTTGACGGAGAAGAGTGATATTAATTCATTTTTCTTGCGAAACAAATATAAGGGACTGAAGCAGGCAATGGTGTTGCCTGACTTCTTTTTAGAAATCTTTACATCACGTCTGCTAGTCACGCTAAATAAATGTTCTAGAAAACCAGCAAAAGAAACAACTGAAATAAAATTCGGTAACCTGATGCCCACAATAAAAAAGACATTTTTACTTCCCTTGAAGGCTAAATCTAATTTGAGTTACATATTGAGATTCAATCCGTACGTCACAGGAAATAGTATCTGCTTCAGTCAGAGATACCAGTCAAACAATGTTTCATAAGGAAGAATGCTTATTTCCTTCGAGAATCATACACAGCACGTAAATCAAATATGTGGAAGAAACTTCAAAGATCTTAGTATTAAGCCTGACAGTACCATTAGACTTTCAAGGATTTTAAAGAGGAATGTATGTTTCTCCTTCCAGAGGTAAACGGATACTGAGTGTGCGGATAACGAATATGATCAATGTTTGAGATCAGCCCTTCAATACTACACTCACAGGTCAGGTTGGCACACCGAGAGTCAGAAAAAAGTAAAGGTACTCCGTGCCCGAGCAGGGATTTTTTAGGCACTTCAAAGATATTGATATGGGACAATGAATGATGCGAACACATTTATGATACTACTATGAGACACAAAGACTGAGGCTTCCGATTGCTGACGTCAACGACAAAGTGACAAAAATAATTTTACTTCCTATTAGAAATAAAGACCATTCTTTACACACAGTGCGGTCCAAAAGTTTTAGGGCTGAATTTTTTAAAAATCGAAAACACATATCTTTGTTATTCAAAATAAGGTCCTTTGACATATATATATATAAACTTTTGCGTTGTCGTACAGTTTATGAAAGCTGCCGAAAATTCCTCTCTTTGGACCTTCTTTAATTCATCAATTATGGCTTCTTGGATCTCAGCAACATCCGCGAAAGTGGAATCCTTTTAATTTCACTTTCAACTTGGGGAACAGAAAACAGTCTGGCGGAGATAAGTTTGGAGAGTACGGTGGGGAGGGGGTGATAAAGGGTTGTAACATTTTTGAGGATTCAAAAATTAGCAAACACTTGCAGCTTTGTGGGCGGGCGCATTATCGTGCATCAAGAAAAATTCTCAACATAAGAACGCAGCTGGACAAACCCGCTGAATGCGCTTCAGGAGGCGATCCATTACTCCTTTATAAAATTCTGCATTTACTGTTTTCCCCTCTGGTATGAACTCTTTGTGGACTACGCCTTGAGAGTCGAAAAATTATCAACATTGTCTTGATGCGGGACCTTTGGAATTTGTTTCTTCGGCCGGGGTGATATCTCACCAACACTTTCAGAACACTGTCGCTTTGTTTCGGGGTCATAAGCAAAACACCAGGTCTTACCTCCCGTAAAAAATGTTGTTAAAAATTTATGTTTGCAACCGCCATCGAGATAATGCCTTGCTAAGAAGTGACTCGATCTTCTCTTTGCTTAGGTGTCAAGGAGTGTGGAACAAAACGTGCAAACAACTTTCTCTTTCCCAAATCCTCTTTCAGAATCTGAAGAACTACAGTCTTGGGGATGTTAAAAGATTCTGGTATCATTCTTGATGCGATTCGAAGGTAATTTTTAACCAAAATAGCAACAGCAGCAATGTTCCCTCAGTTTGAGTCGATTTTGGACGGCCACATCTCTCGTCATCTTCTACCATCTCCTTTCCGTCTCGAAATCGAGAATACCACCTAAAAACGTTTGATCGGTTCAGAGCCTTATTCCCGTAAGCATTTTGCACCAATACTAATGTTTCTGTCGCAAATAAACCGGCTTTGAAACAAAATTTTATGGCAACTCTCTGTTCGTTTCCGCCATCCATGACGTATTAAGAAAACTGACTTTACAAGACAAGTTTTCTAACTCTTACACTGTCGAAGATAAACAAACAAAACTCGATGCGTGAACGGATGTTGGTTGATAGTACTTAGCTAGTGGGTTGGCCGATAGATCGCTCTAGTTCTCTTATTAAAAAAATCAGTCCTAAAACTTATGGATTGCACTGTGTATGGCGTTACACAAGCCCGGCAAAAGCAGTAGACTCGCATAGGCCTGTTCGCTTTTATAAATATGTTCGCAAGGGCAGGAGGTAGAGACCCCGTATTATTCAATGGCTGACGTACTGCATGATATAACACACAAACGCATCGTATAATAAACTGCCCATCCAATTAAAAGAAGGAAAACTGTTCCTTTGCTCGCCACGAAATAGTACGATGAAATGGAAGTACAGCTGCATGAATTTTTAACATCTGCACCGAATAGTCAGCTCCAGGCACGGCCTTTTATACCCTAGGAAAGACGCCATATACTCAGTAATAACAGACTGAATGGAAACGAAACCTGGTCTGGATGTAGTGGAGGGCAGGTAAATCACGTGCTCCTGCCGAGATTCGAACCACGAATCACAAAATGTTCGCCCGCAGCCCAGTCGCCATAGTGACTGCGCTTTACCGCTGTCATGTGTACATAAGGTACCGGCAAGCACGTAACAATTTTGTACGTGGACTATAAAAGAACTTTTCAAACGCTGTTGTCAGAGTCACAACAATCTTCCTCTTCCTCACTTTCGTATGATTTATCTGTCTTCTGTTTCTCGTCTTTCCCACGTACTGTGAGGTCACGTACAACTTGACGTACGTGCATGTAGGTTCTGTCCTCTGAAACCTTTCCAATGAGACCGGCAGATAGAAGCGGCCTCTGGTACAGGCCGTCTTTGATACATACCAGTGAGTCTTTTCCTCGTGTTGTTTTTACGGTTTCGTCTGATATCCTTACTTCCAGTTCCAAGACCTTCTTCAGATGTCTAATTAATAAGAAGTGTCTCTATCGTTACAGGAAATCCATGGAATTAAATCTTATGTGTAGAATGTGGTATGCAGAACCAAAGACATTCTCACAGAAAATTGTGTACCTATTCTGAATCGCATAAGGAAGTGACGACATGTAATCCTACACGTAAGATAATCCACTTGCATTAATGTATGTTAAATAAGGTAAACTTATCCCTATGCAGGCCTGGATAGGGCCTTAGGGTTTCAAGGAGCTGAGGCTTCCAGGATTTCTAGACAACCGACACACGTAGGTGGCAAGGTTCTCAGCGCTAGACACCGGCCGCTTTTATCCGCCGGGATATATCTCTGGTACTCATTTCTGTTAGAGGCTGAGTCGACCCCAGGGCTGTAGTGCGGCCGGAAAGATTATGTCAAAGAAAAGTCTCAGTGAATCCATCGGAAATTGAACCCGCGAACTACCGACTTGTAGCGCAGTTCATGTCCGTTCAATACGTACCAACATCTGCACTAATATTTATGTAAAATAATTTCATGAACACAGTGTTCAGCTCACTGAGAAATTACATGAAATTACATGAAACTTCCTTATGTCACAAGCATAGAAATGAAATTACATGAAATTACATGAAACTTCCTTATGTCACAAGCATAGAAAAACAGTGACAAAACTTGCAGAAAAAAGGGTCCCTTTCTCTTCTTCTATTCCTGCAATGTGTAGGGTTCTGTTAGCTGTCAGAGTAAGCTTGATCTAGGACAGGTCCCCATTACACTTTGGTCCAAAATAAACAGACTTCCCCCACATAAGTCACGTACATCTGTCAAAAATTTGTATTTCAAATCACTTGGTTGATTACATTTTGTCGATGTCATGAGCACATTAGTATCAGCACCAGCATTTGCACCTTCGAAATCATACGCTGAAGATATGATATTGAGGCAGAGGCGTCTTCCATTCCAGACCGCGTGCGGCGCAGGTTACAGAATCGAAGTCTTGGAAACACAGTGTATCTGGATGCTTTGGGTACGCGTTTTTAATGAAGTCCGCTTCCTTAAGTTTTACATACTGTCCTTTGATTCTGTCAGCCAGGAATTACTGGGAAGGAGAAGCACAGAGCAGAGGTTATTAGTACCGCTGTACACACACACACACACACACACACACACACACAGCAAAAACACTCAACAAAAAGCCCATTACTGAAATCTCTGCGTATCTACCCTCAGTACATTACTAAGAACAGTCGATACAGCACAACACAACCAAAAGGACAATGAATGATATTTCCTGTTATTCAAGGTTCGTCACTCACACCATTCTAGTGCATAAGCAGGCAAAGTTTCATAACTGCTGCAAGGGATGTCATAGTAGCAGATTTCGTACTTTACTGCACAATATCCCACAGGAATACTAACTTTACATTTTATAAATTTATAAATGCCAAAGACTATGCAACATTAGAATAAGAATTCATTTGCTAAGTCACATTACATATTTTTGGTGACGTATCTGCTAACACTAAGATTTCCGTAGTGAATATCCCATGTGTTAATCCTAAGTTTACAATATTCTTGCAATACTGCGATATTTACCAAGCTTTTCTTCTAGTTGTTAGCTCTTATTTTGATCTTTGTTCCCAGTTTTACAGCCTACCGATCTTACGTTCAATTTCGCTCGTCCTCTTCGCCATCCTCAGTTCTGTTCTGATCTACTGTTTGTCCGATCCATATTTATCCATGCGATAGAGAATAACCTACGTATTTTTACAGGTTCAGTTGTAAACCGTTTTGGAGCTACAGACGACATTCTGAAAAAGCTGTGACGTTACTTGATTTTGGTTAGGATTCTTGCACAGCCCAAGTTTGTACGTAACCTTTGGTTGGGTTTCTCGTTATCCGCTTTCAATTCCATCTGCCTTTTGTTTAAAATAATCCTTAAGCGCTACTATATGCTATTAGTAACACAAAACTGTACTTTGCAGTGAATAGTAATAATAAGTAAATCGGGTTTAGTGTAACACTTCCAAACGGTAGTGTAAACAACCTACTAGATGCAACAATAGCAATTTATTAGTAAATTGCTATTGTTGAATCTAGTTTGTTTGTTTACGCTATTGTATCAGAGATACACGGTCACAAAAACATCAAACTTCCAAGCGGATTTGAAATTTGGAATATAAAAGTTTTTTAAGGTACCTGGACGTGAAAGTTTTGTGGGAATATTCATAAATTTAAATCACTTACAATAAGGTAAAGTGCGATGTGATGTGCCTTTTCACTTGTCATGCATTCTGGTTACATAGCAACCACCGTGATACGTATTCCATACATTTGCTCAGCTATAACATCAAAGTGGGATTAGAGATGTCTCCGTAGGGGTTATTTTGGTGTGCACTTCTTTAAATATTCGTAGAAACGTGAAATCGTCCGAAGGTAAGCGTAGAGAAGAAAACCAACTAGATGCTACTGAATGCTTTATTGCACTTATAATCTGCTCAACATGTTTTGGGCACTTATATGCCCATCATCAGGAGCTCGAGACTATACTTGTGTTATTGCCGCATATGGTGCGTAATGCTGCAAGGATGAAAAGATATAATGAGTGTTAGGTAGCATTAAGTATGTTCCGTGTTTGTGGGAATTATATTATTGTGTGTCTTTGGCAATGAGGTGGGTAGAGTGTGTCAAATGTGCTGAAGGTGTCTGATGTTCGTGTTGGCGTAGTACCCGTGGTTATGTGGGTGCAGGTTTATTATTAGAATGAAAAAGATTCCCTGTACATACCCTTGGTTGCTGGTGATCGGCTGTTACGAGCAGAGCAGCAGGCTATGCGTCCGGCATGAGGGAGATTGTGCGACTTTGTCATGTGGTGTGTGGGTGGGGTGAATGGCCGGTTCAAAAAGAGGGTTCGGGTCGACTTGGCATTGCTCTAGAATGAGCTTCCCGTCCCTGTGGAGAGTTTGGATGTAAAACTGTTCGTAAGGGTTAAGCATGTTTGGGTTATTAAAGGCCTTAAGTATGGTCATAATGTTATTTATCGTGTCGTATTCGTGTTGATTGCGTAGGATGTAATGTGCGTATTCTGACTGTGGATTGTTGCTTCTGATGTATCTGAAATGTTCTTGATAACGTATCTTCAGGCTGCGGCTGGTTTGGCCCACATATGATAGGTTGCAGCAGTTGCAGGTGAGTTGGTAAATCCCCCATTTGTTATGGGGTGGGATCTTGTGGACATTGGGTGGTTTTGTGAGTCGTGCTGTGGTGTTGTTGCATCTGAAGGCAATTTTAACGTTAGTGTGTTTAAACAGGTTCGTGATTTTGCGTATTTGTGGGGAGGTAAAGGTGAAAGTTGCCCACTTTGTGTTATTTCCAGCGTTTGTGCGGGGTGTAGCGTGCTTTATTCTCTGTTGTATTTGGTGTTTTAGTTTGTGGAGTAGGGTAGTTCGGAATTTGTTGTTTTTTGCAATGTGGAGAATGGTTTGTCACTCATTGTGTAGTCGGTCATTACTGAGGGGAATGTTGAATATCTTGTCAATGTAGAATCTGTATGCCGCAATCTTATGTTCACCTGGGTGGTTGGATAGGTAGCTGATAGTGGTGTCGGTGTTTGTGGGTTTACGAAAGATGTCAATTTCAAGTTGGGAGGCTTTCTTAATGATTGATACGTCTAGGAAATTAACTCGGTCGTTGGCTTCCAGTGTTGGGTTGAGTTGTAGGTTGCGGTGTATGGAGTTAGAGTATTGTGTTATGGTGTCAGGGTTGGTGCGGGAGGCATCATAAATTATGAGGATGTCATCCAATTATCGTGCTTAAAAGATTATGTGTTTGGAATCCAATAGAGATCTTACGTGGGATTGTTCTAAGTGTTGCTAGAATATTGCAGCCATAATGCCTGAAATGGGAGATCCCATGGCTACTCCCTTGGTGGGTTGGTAGATCTGTTCTTGAAATGCGAAGTAGTTTTGTTGTAGCACCATTTCCAGTAGTTTGAAAATCTGGTCCGTGGTGTTCTTGTTATTGTGTTTCAGTAGTTGTGTTCTGGCAATGTCAATGTTCTCCAGGATCGGAATGTTGACGTACAGGTCTTTTATGTCTAGTGTGATGAGTCTATGGCTGTTGCTGACCAAAGTTTGGTTAGGTTGTGAGTTAATTTGACAGAGTTGTCTATCGTGTAGAGACTGTCCAAGTTCAGATGTTGTTTTAGTATGTCATTGAGTTTTTTTTAGCGACTTTGTATGAGGGGGCAGTTCTGTTGTTAAATACTGGTCTGATTGGGACCCTTGGTTTATGGAGTTTTAGTCGGGCATATAAGTGTACGAAACATGTTGAGCAGATTATAAGTGCAATAAAGCATTCAGTAGCATCTAGTTGGCTTTCTTTTCTACGCTTATACTACGATGCACGCACAAACATACATCAAATTCGCCCGAAGGTATTTAAATGACTACCCTTTTCATGTTTAACATCTGTCAGTCTTTCCACATGTAGGCCTACGGTTATTTTCCAAAATACGCTGAAAATATCCTGATTTTATACGGTTTCCCCAAGTACTGTAAACACGCATTTTAGATATCAGATTGTGAATTTGCGGCCCACTTCAATCATACATTTCTTACACAACTATTTGATCGTAAGTTATTTTCTGTAGTCTACTGTTTTATTAACGCCAATTTAATTTCATACCTCTAAAAATTCTGCAATACATCCGTCGGGACCCTTTCACTTCGGAATAGGAAAAGACACTATTTCTCAAAGGCGCTGTTATTTCTGAGGAATATTAGATGACGGGCAAACAGAAAATCAAGCAATAACAAATACACTTACAAAAGCGTGTCTTACTTCAGAGAGCAGTAAATACGACCGTAATTCTGTAAGAAATCAATGACCTGTTAATTCATATGTGAAAATTTGGCCCACAAGGCAGTTGCAATAAGATGTATGTAGTTACAATAACGTATGTTCTATAATGTTTATTAGACTCGACATACAATATCATACTTTATAGTTAGTGCTACAACATATAATACCATGTCATTTATTATTAATTTATTAAGGAATCTGAGAGCAAATTATCTTAGAAGGATCGATGTTTTCCGCGATATTCTATTCATTTACCAGATGAAATATTTTGCAGGTTTCCTTCGAAAAATCCGACATATTTTATGCGACATGACAAAAGGTTAACATATTAAGATAGTATTAGTTATGAACTTGCAGCTGCAAGATAGTGACGATAAATTCCACTCCGCAGTATAACGTTTTTAATAATTGGTAAAATATGTTACAGTGACAGCTGTTATGACAAAGAATATTAGCCTCAGCCACATCGTGTTTCATCTGAATATCACACACAGTTCCCATCGACAGCAGGTTGGGATTCCTGGAACGTCGCCATTTTTGCTACATACAGAGCATGTAACAAGGTCTGTCATATTGACGGAGAAACATAGGCTGAGGGTGTTCGAAAACAGGGTGCTAAGGAAGACATTTGGGCCTGAGAGGGACGAGGTAATGGGGGAGATGATAATACTACATAATGAGGAACTTAATGGTCTGTGCTCCTCACCAAATATTATTTGGGTGATCAAATGGAGAAGAATGAGATGGGCGGAGCATGTAGCACATAAGGGGGAGATGAGAGGTGCATACAGGGTTTTGGTGGGAAAACCTGAGGGAAAGAGCGCACTTGGAATGCCTAGGCTTGGAAGTAAGGACAATATTAAAATAGATCTTCAAGCAGTGGGATGGGGAGGCATAGACTGGATTGATCTTGCTCACGAAAGGAATGGGGGTGAGATCTTGTGAATACGTTAATGAACCTTCGGGTTCCACCATAAAACGAAGATAATTTGAATAAAGAGTGACCGACTTATGTCACTTGCTTTAATATTTCATTATTTTATGCTCAACATGTTTCGGATATTAATACATCCATCCTCAGGAGCTTGCGACTTATTTGTTGAGTTATTTCATGAGTTGTATTGCTCTGGTTCGATGTGTGTTGGTGT